>Ga0209596_1001630_pt1 | contig 19168 bp, 18 predicted proteins | sample M_130807_MF_Meta_FD_187314 | JGI IMG/M metagenome (GOLD analysis project Ga0209596, IMG submission 187314) | Freshwater microbial communities from Lake Montjoie, Canada to study carbon cycling - M_130807_MF_MetaG (SPAdes) (version 2) | ecosystem: Environmental > Aquatic > Freshwater > Lake...
AATTGCATCAATTAGTGGGTATGCTATTATTATTATCGGTCATTAATATTTTATACGCCACTAAATAACTAACACAGAACTAACACAGAACTAATACAGAACTAATACAGAATAACAGTATTAAGAATATATATTCAATTCATTACTTTATGCAAAAAGATATTGCTTCTATACGCCGCGACTATCAAATGGCTTCCTTGGATGAAGCAGCAACTGCCGTAAATCCAATGGATCAATTTACGCATTGGTGGGAAGAGGCTACTACTAGTAATATCGATGAAGTCAATGCCTTTGTACTTTCTACTGTGGATGCTAACCGCGCTCCTGCGTCGCGCGTAGTACTTCTTAAAGGCTATACACCGGAAGGTTTTATTTTCTTTACTAACTATGATAGTAATAAAGGCAAAGAAATTATAGAGAACCCTAATGTGGCCATGAATTTTTTCTGGAAAGAATTAGAGCGTCAAGTGCGTATTACAGGTACTATTAAAAAAATAAGTGCAGAAGAATCTGCTGAATATTTTCATTCACGCCCCTTGGGAAGTCAAGTAGGAGCTTGGGCTTCACCACAAAGTCAGGTCATTCCGAATAGAGATTTTCTTGAAAAAAACTTTGCTGATAACACAGAAAAATATAAAGAGGGAAATGTGCCCCTACCTCCACATTGGGGAGGATATATAGTGCATCCAACGCAGGTTGAATTTTGGCAAGGTCGCAGTTCGCGCTTGCACGACCGTATTCGTTATAGTTTTGAAAACCATCAATGGAGTAAAGTGAGGTTAGCACCGTAGGTTTACTTCTTACGCGCTAAAACTTTCTTCGCTGCTTCTACAATATTCGGTGTGTCTAAGCCGTACTTCGCTAATAATTGATTAGGTGTACCACTTTCTCCAAATGTATCTTTCGTTCCCACATATTCAATAGGAATAGGACAATGTGTTGCGGCTACTTGTGCAATGCAATCGCCCATGCCACCAATAATATTATGTTCTTCGCAAGTGACTGCACATCCTGTTTTTGAAATACTGGCAACAATAGCTGCAACATCTAATGGCTTAATGGTATGTATATTAATTACCTCCACACTTACACCTGTGGCCTCTAAAATTTTACCTGCTTCAATGGCCTTCCATACTAAGTGACCGCAAGCAAATAAGCTAATGTCTTTACCCTCACTTAATTTTTGCGCCTTACCAATCACAAAATCAGAACCATCTTCCTTGGTGAAATTGGGCCATTTTGGTCTTCCAAAACGTAAGTACACTGGACCATGATAATTAGCAATAGCCTTAGTCGCAGCCTTAGTTTGGTTAAAATCACAAGGTACGACTACCGTCATGCCTGGTAACATTTTCATCAGTCCTATATCTTCTAAAATTTGATGCGTTGCACCATCTTCTCCTAAGGTTAATCCTGCATGCGATGCACAAATTTTTACATTCTTATCTGAGTAAGCAACACTTTGTCTAATTTGATCATAGACTCTTCCTGTACTAAAATTGGCAAAGGTTGTTGTGTAAGGAATTTTTCCTCCAATAGTTAAACCCGCAGCCATACTAATCATATTGGCTTCTGCAATACCTACTTCTATAAAACGATCAGGAAATTCTTTAATAAAGGGTCCTAATTTAAAGGATCCTGCAAGGTCGGCAGTTAATACCAATACTTCACTATTTTCTTTCGCTAACTCATGAATGCCTTCGCCAAATCCAGCTCTAGTTTCTTTTTCATTTAAGGCTACGATATCTTTTACGTTCATATTATTTTAGTTTACTTGAATTTTTTAAAGTTTGTCTAGTGCATTTATTTTTTAAAGGACGAAATGTTGAATTAATTTTCAAAAGTGGAATAAAAATACGGTGTCTTCGCTGCAAACTCGGCGCTACAAGTATCTACCATTTTATACACTCTGGTAATACCCCAAGCCTTTCTTTTTTCATAGACTGCATCGTCATTGGTATTGCCTGTTAATAATTTAGAAATTTGCATATCGCTAAAACCATGTTGCTTGGCCTCTTTCATTAATTCAATAGAAATAGTTTCAAGAGAATGCTTCATTAATTCTTTTTCAATATTGCAGATAATTCTTATTTGGTATAAAAACCAGTTATCAATGCCTGTGGCGGCTGCAATAGAGCGCACGGTTGAACCTTGCATTAAGGCATCTTTAATTCTAAATATACGATCCCATTTCGGCACCTTAATATATTCCATCAATTCCTCATTCTTCATTAAACTTTTTCCATAATACCCTAAACCAATGGCTTCATTCTCTAAACTTTGACAAGCTTTTTGAATAGCTTCTGTAAAGCTTCTTCCAATGGCCATTACTTCACCCACACTTTTCATTTGTAATCCTAAAGTATCATTAGCGCCTTTGAACTTATCAAAATTCCATCTTGGCATTTTTACAATCACGTAATCTAGTGCTGGTTCAAAGTAGGCAGAAGTGGTTTGTGTGATTTGATTTTTTAATTCATCTAATCTATAACCAATGGCTAGCTTTGCTGCAATTTTTGCAATAGGATAACCAGTGGCTTTCGAAGCAAGTGCAGAAGAGCGTGATACCCTTGGATTAATTTCCACCGCAATTAATTCTTCTGTTACCGGATTTTGTGCAAACTGCACATTACATCCTCCTGCAAAATTTCCTAAGCTACGCATCATCAGCATGGCTTTGTTACGCATGTCTTGAAATGAGGTATCGCTCAAAGTCATAGCAGGCGCTACGGTGATAGAATCTCCTGTATGCACACCCATTGGATCCAGGTTTTCAACGGTACATATAATTACTACGTTATCTGCTTGGTCTCTTAATAATTCTAATTCATATTCTTTCCAACCTAATACTGCTTTCTCTACTAATACTTCGTGAATAGGAGAGGCCTTTAAACCTTTCTCTAATGCTGCATCTAATTCAGAAGCGTCATGCACAAATCCTCCACCGGTGCCACCTAAAGTAAAGGAAGGACGAATTACTAATGGAAACCCTATTACTTGTGCAAACTCTTTTCCTTCTAAAAAACTATTCGCAACTCTACTTGGTGCAACGGCTATTCCAATTTTTACCATCAATTGTCTGAACTGCTCTCTATCTTCTGCTAAATCAATGGCGGCTACATCCACACCTATCATTCTACAATTGTATTGTTTCCATAAACCAATTTCATCCGCTTCTTTACATAAGTTCAGAGCAGTTTGTCCGCCCATGGTAGGAAGCACTGCATCGATTTGGTTTTCTTGTAAGATTTGTTCAATGCTTTCAATAGTCAATGGTAATAAATATACTTTATCCGCCATCATTGGGTCTGTCATGATGGTTGCTGGGTTGCTATTGATGAGGATGACCTTGATTCCTTCTTCTCTTAAAGAACGAGCTGCTTGTGAACCAGAATAGTCAAATTCGCAGGCTTGACCAATAATAATGGGGCCAGAACCTACAATTAATACCGATTTAATGGATGTGTCTTTTGGCATAGCGTACAAAAATATAAATTGCGCAAACCTACAAAAATTTGCCTGAATTTGCCCTATTTTAAGCCTAAACATTTTTGTCCTTTTTAAATGCTATCTTCACCGACAATTCAAGCATATGGCAGTTATTAAAGAAGGTTCTAAAGCGCCGGCCTTTAAAGGCGTTGATCAGCATGGTAATACAGTTTCTATAGCCGATTTTAAGGGGCAAAAACTTGTCCTTTATTTCTATCCAAAAGACGATACACCAGGATGCACTGCCCAGGCATGCAACTTGCGTGATAATTATAAAGCCTTGCAAAAGAAAGGGTTACAAATTTTAGGCATTAGTGTGGACTCTGTTAAATCGCATGAGAAGTTTATTGCCAAGTACGACTTACCTTTTTCTTTGATTGCCGATGAGGACAAGAAAATAGTAGACAAATACAATTTATGGGGCCAGAAGAAATTCATGGGCCGTACTTATATGGGCACTACTCGTACAACCTTTTTGATTGATGAAGCGGGCATGGTTAGACATATTATAGAAAAGCCCGATACTAAGGACCATACAAAAGAAATTTTTGCTATCAGCGGTTGGTAATCATTAAACCCTTTCCCTAAATTGCAGTCCTATATTTTAAATTTATAGTATGCAATTAAAGTTTTTACCTATTCTTAGTTTTTCTTTTTTAGTAGCAGCTTGTTCTAAAAGTTCAAGCATTACTACAAGTAATAATACTAGTAATCCATCTACAAGTAATCCAACAACTTCAAGCACTGTTGTTCCTGATATTTATAAAAAAGTTTATGGGGCAAGTAGTATTACCTCTGATGGTACATTTGTTACCATCAAATCCAATGGATTACCTGATCATAAAAGTTCCTACTACGCTACTACAAATGCATTGTATGATAATTTTTCTGGAACCACTTTTGGAGGATACAACTTTGCAAAAAATCCAAATTCAATTTCAGAGAAAGTATATGTATTTAAAATACCCATAGATCCTAAGATGGCTAGCACGCATTTACCCACTCCATTAGGCGCTATAGGTGTTTCATTAAATGGGGTTCCTTTTTTTAATCAATATGCAGGACCTAATCAACCCTTAGCCGGCGAAATGGTTTCTTTTGATAGGTATTGGGGTCATCCAGCGCCTACGGGGCAGTATCACTATCATGTGGAGCCACTTTATTTAACAACAGTGAAAGTGACTAAGTCCTCTTTATTAGGTTTTTTATTAGATGGGTTTGCTGTATATGGTCCTGAAGAAAATGGGCTAGTTATTGATAATTCAAAATTAGATTCCTACCATGGACATACTTCAGCAACTACCGATTATCCGAATGGAATTTATCATTACCATATCACCTCTAACGATCCTTATATCAATGGATCGGGTTATTATGGAACACCAGGTACTGTTTCACAATAAATGAAATACACATTTTATATTCATTGTATTATTGCTTGTCTTTTTTTTCAAGCATGTAATAGTTTTGATCAAACTATACAATCAAAAAAAGTAATTAGAATTGATAGCGCAGCTATAAATGACAGTATAGTTATAAATGATAAGCTAGCAATAAATAATGCAATTCCTAACGCAGTCGTCAATAGTAAGGATTCTTTTTTGCAAATGCATCAGGACACGCTTTTTTTTCATGATAAAAAATTTAGCGGTACAATTTTTAATACTTATTCTAGTGGAGATACTGCGATGATTCAACAATTTTCTAATGGGCTAGAGCAGGGCTTTTTTAAAAAATGGTATGTAAATAAGCAATTAGCCGAGTCTAGATTTTTTCAGGCAGGTAAAAAACTGGGTAAGCATATTGGTTTTTGGGAAGACGGCAAGCCTAAATTTGAATTTTATTTTACAAAGGGGGAGCATGATGGAATAGCTAATGAGTGGTATGCTAATGGTCAAGCCTATAAAGCCTTTCATTATACTATGGGCTATGAAAATGGAAGTCAAAAAATGTGGTGGGAAAACGGAGTTATACGCGCTAATTATGTGGTGAAGCAAGGCAGAAGATATGGCCTGATTGGATTAAAATTATGCATGACGCCTCAGGATTCACTCGATTATAAATTTAAATAAACTAAGATGTTCAAATTGAATGGATTTTATTTATTCAGCTTATTTATTTTGATGGCATGTAATAATTCCTCGAATACTTTTTCAAATGTAAAGACAGACAGTCTAGTGGCGCTACCTTTTTTTAATGTGCCCGATTGGACACCGGACTGGATAAGTAAAGAGGATACTGGGTATTCAAAAATTCATAGCATTCCTGCTTTTTCTTTCAAAGATCAAGAGGGGGCGGATATTACTGAAGCAGATGTAGAGGGGAAAATATATGTGGCTAATTTTTTTTATACGAAGTGTAGAGGCATATGTCCTAAAATGACGAGCAATATGTTTTTATTACAAGAAGCATTTAAGAATGATTCGACGATTGTTTTGCTTTCGCATTCTGTCACACCTGAATTAGATTCTGTAACTGTTCTAAAAAAGTACGCCATTTTAAATAAAGTTGATTCAAAAAAATGGCATTTACTTACTGGCAGTAAAAATGAAATTTACGCTTTGGCTAAGCAACAATATTTTGCCGGGGATTCGGTAGGCTTTTACCAAACGGGGAATGAATTTTTACATACTGAAAATTTTATTTTAATAGATCAAAAAAGACGCATTCGAGGAGTGTATAACGGTACTTTATTATTAGAAATAAATCGTATTAAAGAAGATATTCAAACGCTTAAGCTAGAATTAGTGAGTAATAAAAGCCCAATTAAGTAATGCTACTTATTTTACCTCGAACATTTCACCTCGAACATTTTTTTTATAAATCTTTTTGATTTAATTTTACAATTCATTATGAGTATCGAATTCGATAAATATTTTTTCTTTTTAGCAAGAGTGGCCAGCAGGTATTATTTACTTGCAGGCGCTGTTTTCTTTTTATTTTATGTAGTACTAAAAAATAAAATTATACAGCATAAAATACAATCCCTTTTTCCTAAGAACACCGACTACCTTCGTGAAATATTTTACAGCACTATTACCATTTTTATTTTTGCATTAATACCTCTTTTGTTTATTGCTAACCCTGCAGTGAAACCACATACCACTTTATATAATAATATTAGTGATTATGGCTGGGTCTATTATTTTTTAGCCTTTCCTCTTATGTTTATCATGCACGATACCTATTTTTATTGGACGCATCGTATCATGCATCATAAAATTTTATTTAATAGTATGCATTTGGTACATCATAAGTCTACCAACCCTTCGCCCTGGGCAGCTTATGCCTTTCATCCTTTAGAATCTATTGTGGAAGTGGGTATTTTCGTGGTTTTTTTATTTACCATTCCTGTGCATACAACACATATTGTCATTTTCTTTATACTTTCTATTATGTATAATATATATGGTCACTTAGGCTGGGAATTATACCCTAAAGGTTTTAGTAAAAGTATAATAGGCAAATGGGTGAATACTTCTGTCAACCATAATCAACACCATAAATATTTTAAAGGTAATTATGGTTTATATTTTCTTGTTTGGGATAGAATGATGGGCACTATTCGCGCCGACTATGATGAAGCTTTTGAAGAAGTCAAAAGCAGATAGATTATTTCGCAATTACATATACCGCCCAACTCATTAAATAAGCCATACCTGTCATCATAAAAAATTGTATGGTGGGCCATTTCCAGCTCTGTGTTTCTCTTTTCACTACAGCCAGGGTACTCATACATTGCATGGCTAATACATAAAATACCATCAGTGATAAGGCAGCTGCTAAACTATACACCGGACTGCCATCGGGCCTTACCGCTGCTTTTAATTTTTCTCTGAGAGAACTATTGTCCGATTCCTCCACACTATATAAAGTAGCCATCGTACCCACAAATACTTCTCTTGCTGCAAAGGAAGTAACAAGGGCAATGCCTATTTTCCAATCAAAGCCCATGGGTGCAATCATGGGTTCTAATTTTTTACCTAATATACCTGCATAAGAGTTTTCTAGTTTTTCACTATTATATTGCTTCTCTATTTGTTTAAGCGTCTTCGTGTTTTCAGTATTAGATAAATGGGCTTCATTATTTGCAGCTAAAGATTTATTATTCGCAACTACTAATTTTTGTGCTGCATAATTTTCATTAATTTTTTGCATAGTAGCAGAAGGGCCATAACTACTCAAAAACCATAATAGTATACTAATTACAATAATTACTTTACCTGCATCTCTTACAAAAATACCCGCTTTTTGTATCATGGTAGTGCCTATATTTTTCCAACGAGGGGCTCGATATACAGGTAACTCTAAAATAAAATAACTTTTCTCTTTTATTTTAATAAACCATTTTAATACCATACTAGCTAATAAGGCCATTATAATACCCATTAAATATAAAGCCATCATTACTAGTCCTTGTAAACTTAAAAAACCAAAATATATTTTATTATCTATTACTAGCGAAATTAAAATAGTGTATACCGGCAGTCTTGCACTGCAACTCATGAAGGGAGTTACCATTATGGTGAGTAAACGCTCTTTTTTATTTTCAATATTTCTGGCACTCATAATAGCAGGCACTGCACAAGCAAAGCCACTAATCATGGGCATTACACTTTTTCCATTCAAGCCCACTTTACGCATAAGTTTATCACTTAAAAAACTAATGCGCGCCATATAACCCGTGTCTTCTAATAAAGTAATAAGCCCAAATAAAATCATGATTTGCGGAACGAATACGACTATGCCTCCAATACCTGCCACTAGTCCATTTACGAGTAAGTCCTCCCACCAAACACTCGGCAGCACTGTGTTTAAATAAGTAGTTAAATTAGTAAATATCCACTCAATACCATCCATGGGAAATTTAGCCATCCAAAAAACCGATTGAAATAAAACAAATAAAACCGAAAGTAAAATAGCATAACCACCCACTCGGTGTAAAAAAATAGAATCTAATTTTTCAGCTCTTTTTTTCTTGGCAGTCGGGTCGGGCTCTATTACCCTTGTTTTCATGATTGCTCTTATATGACTATAGCGTTCTAATATTTCTTGTGCCTGCGTTTTAGTATGATTAAAATCGTTGTCAATTTCAATTTGCTCTATTTGCTCTTGCATTTCATTTTCTAAAGGAAATGCTTCATGATGCATTAAATAATGCAGGGCTGCATAATCGCTATGCGTTGGATATAATTTTTTAAAAGCGTCAATAGCCGCGGGCGCCAACTTTTTATTATCAATAAAGCTTTGCTGATTTTTTGAACGCGTGGTTTGAATAATATTTGTCAAAGCTGTTTTTAATTCAGAGAGCCCTTTATTTTTTCTAGCGTCAATGGCTACCACCGGAATACCTAAATCATCTTGCAGTCCTGCAATGTCTATTTTGATTCCTTTTTTAGCCGCTAGGTCGTTCATGGTAAGTGCCAAGACCACCGGAATTTTTAAATCAATAATTTGACTACAAAAAAGTAAATTTCTTTTTAAATTGCTGGCATCTGCAATGAGTAATATTAAATCTGTTTTTACTTCCTCATCTACACCCATGAGTACTTTATAGGCAACCCACTCATCCTCTCTCTTGGGATAAAAACTATAAGTACCGGGTAAGTCAATGAGGGTAGTAGTTTGGCCTGCCAACTGCATCTGACCTGTTTTTTTATCTACCGTTACGCCCGGGAAATTACCTACTTTTTGGTGCATACCGGTAAGTGCGTTAAAAAGAGAACTTTTTCCGCTATTGGGGTTTCCTACTAAAGCAATATGTATACCGGCATTCATGTGGTCGCAAAGCTAGGTTTAATGATTGGCTAAGACTTACGAAATTAGAAATTGAGCCCCTTGATGGAGCTGATAAAAATCATATCAAATTTCAGGGTTCCGAGTGTTTTGCTACTTGCTTTATTTAACTTTGGGTCTCAAACAGATATTTATGTTCAAAATTGTCTTGTTCTTGGTGGCCCTATTGCCTATTTTTTCGAATGCCCAATATCTTAAAAGAGCCGATAAACTACTTATTCAAAACTTAGAAAATCATATAAAATATTTAGCGAGTGATGCATTAGAAGGTCGAAGAGCAGGAAGCCCAGGAGAACAAAAAGCAGTAGACTATATTATAGCTCAATATCAAAAGGCAGGTATACAAGCCATGGGTACTAATGGCTTTATTCAAAGCTTTCCCATTGACGAAGGAAAAAAATTAACAGCTAATTCTTTTATTAAAGTAAATAAGCAAACACTTTTATTAGACAGCGCATTTTTCCCTGTTTCTAATAGTGGTTCCGGAAATATTAAATCTATGGCTTCTGTTTCTTTAAATGAAGCCAAGCAAATTTGGTTTAAAGATGTGCATGAAGTGCTGGAAGAAAATACCAGTAACCCACATTTTGACATCAACGAATGGCTGCTAACCACCGCTAAAGAAACAAAACAAAAAGGAGGGGCTGCTTTATTTTTATATAATAGCGGTAACCTAGTGGATAATATTCAATATTATAAATTTGATACAGCTAAGGCCTTGCCTATTACTGTTGTGTATCTTACAAAAAAAGGGTTCTCAAAATATTTCAGCGATGAGTTGAGTACTTATGAAATTGAAGCTAGTATTGAGTTTGAGCACGCTTCAAGAACTGCGCATAATGTAGCTGCCTTTATTGATAATAAAGCGGCCAATACAGTTGTCTTAGGCGCCCACTTAGATCATTTAGGGTATAACGAAGACCATAGCGCGCTTGATATCAATAATAATATTAGAAATGGCGCCGATGACAATGCAAGTGGAACAGCCGCTTTAATAGAGTTAGCTAAGGCCTTACAAAAAAAATCGCCTAAAAATAATAACTATTTGATTTTGCATTTTTCTGGTGAAGAGCTAGGTTTATTTGGAAGTAAGTATTGGTTAGAGCATCCTACCTATGCAGGTAATTATAATTATATGATTAATATGGATATGGTAGGTAGGTATGATACTGCCAGAAAATTAACGGTAGGGGGTTTTGGCAGTTCAAGTAAATGGGCCAATATTTTAGCAAGCATTTCTACTACTTTAATTACAAATTATGATAGCGCTGGGTCTGGTCCAAGTGACCATGCTAGTTTTTATAGAAAAGATATGCCTGTATTATTTATGTTTACAGGTAGTCATAGCGATTACCATAAAGCCACCGACGATTGGGATAAAATTAATTACGCAGGAGAAAGCCAAATAATTAGATATGTGCAGTCTATTATCAAAACCACCGATGCAGTGGGCAAATTAGATTTTCTTAAAACCCGTGAGGCTGCCATGGGCCGTAGCACTAAGTTTACAGTGAGTTTAGGGGTTCTACCCGACTATGCGTTTACAGGTACTGGACTTAGAATTGAAGGTACTAGCCAAGGTAAGTTGGGTGAAAAAATTGGATTGAAAGGGGGTGATGTTTTGTTGCAAATGGGCGACTATAAAATTGTAGACGTCATGAATTATATGACCACACTTTCAAAATTTAAAAAAGGAGACAAGACCAGTTTAACTTATAAAAGAGGCAGTGAAGAAATAAAAATTGAAATTGAATTTTAAATAAATTTTATTTGTGAGCAGTAAAATAATTTTAGACCAAGACGCCATTAACGAAAGTGATTTCGAGGGCTCTCGCATTTTAGGCATTACAGCGCCTATTAAGAATTATCAATTCTGTATTTTACTGAATCAGTATATGGGTTTTGAATTTAGATTTAATCCCAATCATGAAATTGCACTTAAAAGAAAAAATAGAACTTATTATTTTTCAATGTATGAAGGCAATGAGCCCAATACTTCTATTCACCATTTTGTGTACCATAATCAATTCGATGGAGAATATTTATTACCCGAATTAAAACATATGGATTTTATTTGGTGGATAAGAGGGGAGTGGATTGAAGATGAAAAAGTAAATGATATCTTACAAACCGTGCGTGGTATTAAAGGCGTGCAATTAGTGGCAGAACTAACACCCGACCAAATAAAGAATAAAGGACATCTTATTTTTGAATAATGAATATTCAAAAGTGTACCTTCAATAACTGTTTAATTTTCTTATATTTATTTTACTAGATGTATTTTCTAGTCTTAAGAATAACTATTCTTTATTCTCTAATCAATATATATTCTTTTTTCTTTAGCAGCTGTACATTCGCCAATAGTTGCTGTATATTCAATACCTAAGTCTTGTAAAATAGTTTGCACTTCTTTTAAAGCAGAAGGTGCTAAGGCAATTAATAATCCACCATTGGTTTGTGGATCGGGTAATAATAACTTCGCTTCTACTTCATCTACAGAGGGCCCCAGAACCACGCCAGCACTAATGGAGCTCCAATTACGAGCAGTGGCACCTGGTATTGTTTTTTGAGCGATATAATTTCTAACAGCTGGTATAATGGGTATTTTATTATACTCAATAGCCGCCGATAAATTACTTCCCTCCATCATCTCAGTTAAATGTCCGAGTAATCCAAAACCTGTTACATCGGTCATGGCATGTACTTCTTTTATTTTTCCTAAAGCTTCACCTGCTTTATTAATGGTGGTAAGTTGCTTGACTAAAAAACTTAAATCCTCCTCTGCAAGCACGGCTCTTTTTTGTGCAGTGGCCATAATGCCCACACCTAATGGTTTAGTTAATATTAATACATCCCCTTCCTTAGCCGTATCATTTCTTTTTAAATTTTCTATATCCACTAAACCATTTACGACTAATCCAAAAATAGGATCCTGACTATCAATACTATGTCCTCCTGCAATCACAATACCTGCTTCCATGCAAGTTTTGCGCGCGCCTTCCATTACTTTCGCAGCCTCACTAGCAGGCAATGTAGCCAAGGGCCAACCTAGTACAGCTAATGCAAAAATGGGTTTGCCTCCCATAGCATATACATCGCTAATGGCATTCGCTGCTGCAATTTGTCCAAAAGAAAAAGCATCGTCCACAATGGGCATAAAAAAATCGGTGGTACTAATCATTGCGGTTTTTTCATCTAGCTGATACACTGCTGCATCATCTCTACTATCATTACCTACTAATAAATTTTTTACATTGGTTTTAGCGCCGACATTGTGTGCCGCTAATATTTCTGAAAGTATAGCCGGTGAAATTTTACATCCGCAGCCACCCCCTTTAGAATGTTCTGTTAATTTTATACTCATTTTTACTTTATTATTTTTTTAGTCGCTTTATATTTTACTTCTATTTCGCATTTATTTCAAATCTGTTTTACAACCAATTTAAAACTATTTTATTTCTATACATAGGGCATCAAATGCTTGCATAGTTTTCTCTTCTCCCTCTATTAACCAATTTTGAACAGCAGTGGTCAATGCTTCACTTAAATGCTGCTGCATTTTTTTTAAATCCCAATTTTGCTTCGTTATTTCTTGCAAAGAAATAGGATTTGCTGCTGCACGATTTGCAGCTAAAGATGAAAAAGAACCTTGGTTAATATTTATGCCCAATCCTATTAGGGTCCAGGTCCAGTTCTTCCCCCTGACTAGGTTTTCAATGAGTATACCCCCTGCCTTTCTGTCACTAAAATAGATATCGTTCGGCTTTTTAATCTTGGTTTCGTCTCCGGCAAATTTCGCAAAAAAGGCTCTTGCCCCTAGTGCAATGGCTGCAGAAAACCCAATTTGATGGGCCGGCGTCCAAATTACATCGCTTTTTAACTGCTTTAGCTCCAAAACATAGGTTGAAAGCAGGTTTTGCCCCTTTTCACTTTCCCAGTTCCGACCATGCTGACCCTTGCCAGCTGTTTGAAAATCAGCTGTATAGCAACTGCCAGATAGGGCCAAACCCTTGTGGACTTGGTCCATGGCATAGATATTGGTACTAGGGATACTAGTAAGTTCGATGAGCGGCTCCCCCAATAGGATATTTGGTGTGGCAGGTAACAAAGAATTGCTATTTTTGTAAAGTTAGTTTAGAATCATTTTAGTCCCTTAAATTGTTTTGACTAACTATCATTTAAAATAAAATAAGAATCATTGGAACCACTTTCTACTCTTAAAAGCCGTAAAAAATCAACGGTAGTGCAACTTACCCGCAGCTCAAAAATTTTTAAAACTATTATTCAGGCTATCCAAGATAAAAAGGGTACCAATATTATAAGTTTAGACTTAAAAAAAATACCCGAGTCTACCAGTGACTTTTTTATCATTTGCGAAGCCAATAACACCACTCAATTAAAGGCCATTGCCGATTTTATTGAATTTGAAGTGAAAACAAAATGCGGGGAAATGCCCTATAAAACGGAGGGACAAACGGCTGCACAATGGTTACTCATCGATTATATCAATGTGGTAGTGCATGTAATGCATCCGGAAGCTAGACATTTTTACCAATTAGAAGATATGTGGAGCGATGCAGATGCTAAAATGCATGATCTTTAAAACTTATTATTAAAAAAATTGTTACTTGATGTTGGGAATATCCAATTAAGCAAGCATTCACAAAATATATACAACACCAAGCATTAATAGTCGCTCATGATACCTGATAATAAAAAGAAGAAAGGATCTCCCTTAGGAGACGGGCCCAAATTACCTAAGTTTAACATATATTGGATTTATGGTTTAATCGCCATTTCATTATTGTCTGCTAAATTCTTCCAGACGGCTCCAGATATTACCACTACCTCAGAGCTTGAATTTAAGCAAGTGATGTTAACAGGAGGTGATGTAGAAAAAATTGACCTTGTCCAAAATAAGGAATTGGTGCGTGTTTACATAAAGCCCGATAGTATTGATAAAGACTTTTACGTTCAGAAATTAAAACGTAAAATGGATAAGGCTAAAATTAAAAATGTGCCTTTATTTGAATTTAATGTAACAGACTGGAATAGCTTTAATGAAAGACTGCAACGTTTTTACGAGCAAAAAAATATTCAAGAAGTACCACAAAATGCAGTGAAAGAAGGTGAATGGTTTGGCCCTATTGCAAATACCATTTTCTCTTTAGTCTTAATAGTAGTGGTTTGGGTGGTACTTATGCGCAAGATGGGCGGCGGCGGCGGAAGTGGCGGCGGTCCAGGCGGTATATTTAATGTAGGAAAATCGAAGGCTACTTTATTTGAAAAAGGAGGCACAAAAGTGAATATTACTTTTGCCGATGTAGCTGGATTAGAAGAAGCCAAAGAAGAAGTAATGGAAATTGTTGACTTCTTAAAACAACCCAAAAAATATACAGCCCTTGGAGGTAAGATTCCTAAAGGTGCTTTATTAATAGGCCCTCCAGGTACAGGTAAAACTTTATTAGCAAAAGCCATGGCAGGAGAAGCGCAAGTGCCTTTCTTTAGTTTAAGTGGTTCCGATTTTGTGGAAATGTTTGTGGGTGTGGGTGCAAGTAGAGTCCGTGATTTATTTAAGCAAGCGCGTGAGAAAGCGCCTTGTATTATTTTTATAGATGAGATTGATGCCATTGGTCGTGCACGTGGTAAAAACGCCATGATGAGTAACGACGAGCGTGAAAATACTTTGAATCAATTATTAGTAGAGATGGATGGCTTCGGTGGCGATACCGGTATTATTATTTTAGCAGCGACCAACCGTCCCGATGTATTAGACTCTGCTTTATTAAGACCAGGTCGTTTCGATCGTCAAATTTCTATTGACCGTCCCGATGTAAAAGGCCGTACAGAAATATTTAAAGTGCATTTAGGTCCTATTAAAGTTTCTGAAAACTTAGACGTGCATAAATTAGCTGAACAAACCCCAGGTTTTGCGGGAGCTGATATTGCCAATGTTTGTAATGAAGCTGCATTAATTGCCGCGCGTAAAGGAAAGACAGGTGTAGAGATGATAGATTTTCAAGATGCCATTGATAGAGTCATTGGTGGATTAGAAAAGAAAAATAAAATTATTTCTAAAGAAGAAAAAGAAGTGATTGCTTATCACGAAGCAGGACATGCTATTTGTGGTTGGTTCTTAGAACATGCCTACCCTTTATTAAAGGTAACCATTGTGCCAAGAGGTACGGCTGCATTAGGGTATGCGCAGTATACACCAAAGGAGCAATACTTATATACCATTGAGCAATTAACCGATCAAATGTGTATGACCTTAGGAGGTCGCGCTGCAGAACAAATTTTCTTTGGTCGTATTTCAACAGGTGCTTCTAACGATTTACAACAAATAACTAGAATGGCTTATTCCATGGTGACTACTTATGGCATGAACGAAAAAATTGGGAATGTAAGTTTTTATGATCCAACTCAAGAAAACACTTTCCAAAAACCATTCAGTGAAGAGACAGGAAAAATTATTGATGAAGAAGTACGTAAGATGATAGATGCAGCTTACCACCGCACTTTAGATTTACTAACTTTAAGAAAGGCAGAAGTAGAAAAATTAGCTAAAGAATTATTAGATAAAGAAGTTTTACATAAGAGTGATGTGGAAGCCTTAATTGGTATGCGCCCTTATGAAGAAGAAAAGGTAGTTACTTTTGATGTAGAAGAAGCTAAAACAGAAGAAGCTAAAACAGAAGAAGCTAAAACAGAAGCTACAGTGCCTGTAGAAACTTCTACTAATAATGAAGCAAGCACTGAAACCCCTTCTTAAGAACTGAATTTTATTCAATGGAATCACAAGGAGCGAAAACGAAAATTTTACAAAAAATTAAACAAGCATTAGAAAAGCCTGTTGCCGTTCCCTTCCCTGATCAGATTGCAGATAGACCTATTTTTATTCCTACCGAACAAGAATTAGCCATTGGCTTTGCGCAAAAATTTACAGAACTACTAGGTAAATTTGTATACTGCAGCGATGAGGGGGAGTTGGTGAATCAATTAGCACAACTTATTCATTCAAATAAATGGGAGAAAATATATTCTAGAGAGTCGGGCTGGTTAGACGATATGAAAGAATTTAGTTTTGATCCTGTAAATACCGATGATTTAGCTGGTTGTGATGCAGCTATTACTTTATGTGATCATTTAATTGCAAGAACGGGCACTATTGTTTTAAGTAGTCAACAACTAAGTGGAAGAACCTCAAGCGTATATGCGCCCATACATATTTGCATTGCCTATACCCATCAATTAGTTTTTGATATTAGTGATAGTTTGGCTGCGTTTAAAGCAGAATCTGACACTCTTCCATCCATGATTAGTTATGCTACAGGACCTAGTCGTACGGCCGATATTGAAAAAACCTTGGTGGTGGGTGTACATGGACCCAAAGAAGTGTATTGTTTTTTAGTAGATAAGTTATTAGATTAGTAACTTTAGTAGGTACACTATTATATAGACACAGTATTATATATAGACACACTATTATAAATTAAATAAGCGACTACATGCAGTGGGTGCCTGGTAAAAAAATTTACTTTCTTTCTGATTTCCATTTAGGGGCTCCTAATCAAACGCAAAGTCATTTGCGTGAAAAGCGTTTAGTAAAGTTTTTGCAAAATGCTAAAAAAGATGCTGCGGCTATTTTTATCGTAGGCGATATTTTTGATTTTTGGTTTGAATACAAAACGGTGGTCCCTAAAGGCTTTGTGAGACTACTAGGCTGCTTAGCCGATTTATCTGATGCGGACATTGAGCTACATATTTTTACAGGCAACCATGATTTATGGATGAAAGATTATTTAACCGAGGAGTTAAATGCAAAAATATATTTTGAACCAGGGGTATTTACTTTTGGTGCTAAAAAGTTTTTTATTGGTCACGGAGATGGATTAGGCCCTGGTGATAGAGGCTATAAATTCATAAAAAAAATATTTACCAATCCTTTTTGTAAATGGTTGTTTGGTTGGCTACATCCCGATTTAGGTATTCAACTAGCGAATTATTTTAGCAGCAAGAGCAGGGCTAAGACGGGCACTGCCGATGAAGTATTTATGGGAGAAGACAAGGAGTGGTTAATTATTTACTCGAAACAAAAAGCAAAAGAAATTAACGCCGATTATTTTATTTTTGGTCATAGGCATTATCCTTTAGATATAGCTATCAATGAAACTAGTCGCTATATTAACTTGGGAGATTGGTTAAGGTCGAACAGCTATGCTGTATTTGATGGACAGGACATACAATTACTTTATTGGAAAGAAGATTAAAAAATACTAGTCATGAATTTAGATCAACAATTTTTAAATAATTCTTTACGTAGTTATATAGCCATTGGAGCTGTTTTAATAGTGGCCCTCATTGTAAAAAGGTTTATCTCTCGATTTTTTGCAAGTATAATTTATACCTGGATTGATAAAAAGAATCATTCAGAATTAAGGAAGAGCCATGTGCACCGCTTAATCATTCCTATTGAACAATTTCTTATTTATTTGGTGGCCATTATTGTCCTGTATGAACTTCAATTCCCAGCGCAGTGGAATATTCACTTATATAAATTAACCCTTCAAGTTTTAGTGGAGGCGGTAGTGAAATTATTTTTTATTATTTTATTCATACGCGTTTGCTTAAGAACACTTGAATTTGTGGCTATTATATTAGAAGAAAAAGCCAAGCTCAGCAAGGATCAAACCGACGACCAGTTGGTTTTATTTTTTAGAGATTTTTTTAAAGTAATATTATACTTGGTAGGCTTTTTATTAATTCTACATTATGTATTCAATGAAAATATAGGTAATTTAATTACTAGCCTAAGTCTTGTAGGAGCGGCTATAGCCTTGTCTATGAGAGAAAGTTTGGAAAATATTATAGCCTCTTTTATTATTTTCTTTGATAAACCTTTTACTATTGGCGATTTAGTGAAAGTAAATAATTTTACAGGCACGATTGAAAAAATTGGCCTTCGCAGTACACGTATTCGTACCGAGGATAAAACTTATATTTCAGTACCTAATAAACAAATGGTAGACAGCATCGTAGACAATATTAGTCTAAGAACCGAACGTAAAATTATACTAGACTTACAATTAAGTGTAGCTACAACGGCTTTACAATTAGCAGCGTATAGCCAGTATATTCAAAATGCAATTAGACAGTTGAACAATGTCAGTAATGTAATGGTCTATATTTCGGAGGCAGGTAAACAATATCATGTTTTACATGTAGAGTGCTTAGTAAGCATGCAATTGGAATTCAATGAATTTATAGCCTTGAAAGAAAAAATAAATGTAACCGCTATTCAATACGCGAATGATCATACGATTCATTTCGCCACTACTGTATAAAAATTAAACCGCATAATACCTAAGAAATTAGATGTATACTGAGTAGAGACGCAGACAGAGATGCAGAAAGTGACAGAGACTAGCTTTATAAAGACTCTTTGAGCGATAACAAGAACTGCTTAATATTTTTCAAACTATTTAAAACGGCAATATCTTTTTCTGCCTTTTCTTTATTATTTTTTAAATACGTTTTAGCCCCTTCGATAGAATATTTTTTTTCACGCAGCAAAAAATAGAGCTGACGTAAAAATTCAATATCCTGTGCTCTAAATAATCTATCTCCCTTTCTTGTTTTTCTAGGTTGTAATTGTTTGAATTCTTTTTCCCAATATCTTATTAAAGAAGTATTGACATTAAACCAACTGGCTACCTCCCCAATAGGGTAGTATAATTTTTTAATTAATTCTTCTGAAGCTGGAATATTTAAAGTATGTATATCGGCGTCCATTGAGGCAAATGATTTTCTTCCTCTTTTACTACTTGAATGATGATGTGTAAGTGACATCGGTGTTCTAGAAACAGTAGGAAGCAGTTCTTCC
>Ga0209596_1001631_pt1 | contig 19161 bp, 15 predicted proteins | sample M_130807_MF_Meta_FD_187314 | JGI IMG/M metagenome (GOLD analysis project Ga0209596, IMG submission 187314) | Freshwater microbial communities from Lake Montjoie, Canada to study carbon cycling - M_130807_MF_MetaG (SPAdes) (version 2) | ecosystem: Environmental > Aquatic > Freshwater > Lake...
TCCCAAACGCGCTGCAAGAACTGAGTATTCAAATTCAGATTCGGCACGAGCACGCGAGGCAACAGCCATAGAGGCACGTAAGGAATCATCATCAAGAATTGTGGCGATGCGAGCAGCCAAACCTGATGCGTCAGTGGGGTTTGAAATGACATAGCCAGTGACTCCGTCAAGAACAGCCTCCGCTGCTCCCCCGCTGTCGCCTGCAATTTGTGGTACTCCACATGCGGCCGCTTCAACAAACACGATGCCGAAGCCCTCTTGTTCGAGACCTGCCCAACGATTACGACACATCATTGAAAAAATATCTGCGCATCCATACAACGCGGGAACGTCATCGTGTTCAACGCGCCCCATGAATGTCACTGGAGCCTTTAATTCATCAGCCAATTTTCGTAGTCGATCTTCATCGCGACCCGTGCTAGCGATTGCTAAACGTAAGCGTGGCCGATGTGGCGCCAGTTGCGCAACAGCGCGAATCACAGTGTCGAAGCCTTTGCGAGGCACAAGCCTGCTGAATCCGAGAATTATTTCTTCTTCGGCATCAAAACCAAATCGTGCACGTGCCGCCTTCTTGCTAGCAGGATCCAACGGAACAAATCTCTGTGTGTCGACACCTGGAGGAACAATGGTGGATGGCAGTGCGCGCCCTGCGGCATGGTCCCCTTCTGTTGCCGGATACCCACCAGCAGCGATGATGTGTTCTGCACCACGCAATACATGGCCTACAACTTGGCGAGACAATGGCAACCGGCCAGGCACCGTGACCTCTGCACCGTGCAATACAACCATGTAGGGAACAGACAATCGTGGCCCCACCAGACCTAAAGGAAGGGCCGGATCAAGCACGACAAAGTCAGCACCGAATTCTTTGACCATTGCGTTGATGCGTTGCACCATCCACGGGTGAGGCAACAACACTGGTTCGCGTGTTCGTTCAATGCGATACGGCTCACTTGCATCGAATACCGCGGCGTCAGCATGAGGGCTCGTGAGCACAGCAAAGGAGTCAGGCGGCAATCGACGCCACCATTCCCACAACAGTGACTGAATGCCGCCAATTTTGGGAGGAAAATCATTGGTGACGAGAAGATGCTTCATAGGCCTTCCCGCAAGGTTGGCAGATGCAGCAACTCATCGCGCACCATGGGGTCAGAATCTGCATGATTGATGAGATGACTAAGACCTAATCTGGCTGCAGCCCACACCGCATGAGCACGCAATTCGCTTCGGGTGTGCGAAATATATTTGCCGATGGCATCAACTACATCAGGATCACTGGGGTTACCGATATTGCCAAGAACAATCAGCAAGTTTCGCCGAATCCATGTCATGTCACGTTTATGCACATACCAACGCTGACATGATGCGTTTAGGGACTCGTCATCCATTGACAACCAAGTCAATACTTCAACAATCGATTGAAGTTGTTCTGTTGATTCGCTCAACTCGGTTCGTCGTGTAGGAGGACATGCAGTTTGGCAATCGTCACAGCCATAGATTCGGTCATGAAGTGCGATGCGATAGTCACGATCAAATATTCCTGGCTTTTGAAGCAACCATGACAAACACTTGTTTGCATCGATGACGCCGTTTTTAACAATTGCTCCCGTTGGACATGCAGGTATGCAGCGAGAACACGCCCCACACCCGTCATCAATAGGCGTTGACACTGGAAGAACTGCTGTTGTAATCACGCATCCAATCACAAAGAAGCTTCCGTGCCCTGGCAATAAAATGTTTGCGTTCTTGCCAAACCAACCAAGGCCAGCGAGCCACGCTGCCTCGCGATCAACCATCGCATTGTCATCTGCAAATACGACAGCGCGATGACCGTCACGCCGTAAGCGTTCAGCAATGACAGAGAGCGAATCTTTGAGGTGGCCATAATGATCTAGCCATGCATAGCGAGCAACTCTTGCTAATGGAGACGACGAACCGACATCTGGATGATCGCTTATTGCATATGAGCGAACACCAACAATGATTGATTGCGCACCGTCAAGATGTTGAATCGGCGTAGTTGAACGTTCCGGACGTAAGAAGGTAAATTTCATATCGTTGACAAGATCTTGATCGATGCGATCGTGAATCTGCTGACGTGCGCGATGCATCACGTCGGCCGGAGCTACGCCGAGTGAATGAAGGCCAGCTTCCTGACCGATGACATGCAGTTGCGCCCAATACTCAGGTCCCTGAGGGGCGTCTCGAGAGACGACTGTGGGATTACGGGAGGAAGATTTAGCCAACGGCACGGTGCCGAAGCGTAGGCACCAAACCGGCCTGAGCGAGCAACCTAATTTCCCGAAGTTCCTGAAGGTCAAGAACAACAGCCCCTTCAGATGGAGCATCGCAGAGGAAAGTCATGATGCAATCACCGCAGGCATCGGTATCTGCCATGACACAGGTGGCACACGAAATCATGAGAACAGGTTCGTACTGAGGGGCTTCGGTGAGGGTGAGAGGCGTGATGTCCATGTCACAAGAGTGACGAAAGGGTGTGACACGGTTCCGTTTGTTAGACCTGCATGCGCTCAGCTTCAGCCGAACTAACGGCTACAACCTTGGCCAGCATGCTTGCTGTCGCACCCGAATCGATGGTGGCGCGAGCCACATCGATACCGTCAGCCACTGACCCAACATGGTTGGCAACAAAGAGCGCGCACCCGGCATTAAACGTCACGATGTCACGAACAGCTCCCGTTTTACCAGCGAACAGATCATTCATAATGGCCAAGTTGTCCGTGGCGTCTCCCCCTCGAATATCTGCCAGCAAGGAGTGAGTAATTCCGAAATCAGCAGCGTCGATTTCGAATCGAGAAATGTTGCCATCTCGCAATTCATACACAATGTTCGGACCACTGACAGCAAGTTCATCAAGTCCGCCATGGCCATGCACAACCCATGCACTGGTGACATGACGAGAGGTCAATGACCCCACCATTGCCTCCATCATGTTTGGCATCGCAACGCCCACCAACATGTTTGAGATCGGCGCTGGGTTCGCCATCGGCCCGAGCAAATTAAATACAGTTGGCACTCCGATTTCACGACGCGACGGGCCTGTGTAGCGAAAAGCAGGATGAAAATGAGCCGCTAAGCAAAAACCAAACCCAGTTGCAGCGATTGATGCTTCCACTCCTTGCGGATCAAGCTCGATTGCCACGCCCGCAGCTTCAAGCAAATCAGCTGCACCACACCTTGATGATGCAGCTCTATTGCCGTGTTTACATACCGGCACACCAGCTGCAGCCACAACCAACGCTGACATCGTTGACACATTGACGGTGTTGCTCTTGTCGCCACCGGTACCAACTATGTCAATGGCGCGTGATGCAAGTTCCGCGCTGAGATGAACTTTCATGCCAGCTGAACGAACAGCATGCAACATGCCTTCAAGTTCTTGAATTGTTTCTCCCTTTGCGCGCATTGCAACGACAAAGGCAGTCATCTGAGATGGCGTTGCATTTCCGTTCAGTATTTGCGTGATGGCAGACTCTGCCTGCGTGGCATCAAGATCATGTCGATCCAAAATGTGGGCCAGCAATGTGGGCCAGCCTATGAATTCGTCGGAATGCGCCATGCACCCAGTATCTACGCTGTGCGACGTCTTTGACGAATAATTCTGCGGCGCTCCCGTTCCGTGGCACCGCCCCAGACTCCGTCTTTTTCACGAACAGCGATGGCGTGCTCGAGACATGACGCCCGCACCAGGCACGAGCTACATATTGATTTGGCTTCTTCTGCAGCTGCATCAGAGTCAGGGAAAAAGACATCAGGGTCCAAGCCGTTACATGCCCCTTGGTGCCGCCACGACAGATCTGTTCCGAACATCGAAACCCCCCTCAGTCACGGGAAAAATTCCCGCATAGGCAGTGTATGTGTCAAGCGTCACATCTGTCTAGTCCGACTTTTCGAGCAGCGAGTCTGTTTTACGCTTCTGGCTCGCGGGCGCAAACCAGTGGCAAGTTCATTTCAGGTTGCATCAGACAATTGAGATGCTGCAAAGTGGTTCGGCAATATGTTGGGCGGCGATTGACCCACGAACTTGCGATCCGTCAGCGAAACACAGAATTCTTTCAAAAGTTCAGACCCAATAGGCTCTGTCTCGTGTCTACCCCTCACAATTTTTCCCGGTCCTTGTCCCTTTCCCGCCTTTCCAGCGAAGAATTCGACGTTGTCGTCATCGGTGGTGGAATCACCGGAGCAGGTGTCGTGCTCGATGCAGCCTCTCGTGGCCTTCGCGCCTGCCTTCTCGAGCGTGACGACTTTGCATCGGGTACGTCATCGAAATCGTCAAAGCTGATCCACGGCGGATTGCGTTACCTCCAACAAGGCGACGTTCGTCTTGTCTATCAAGCGTTGCGTGAACGCAAGCGCTTGCGTCGCAATGCCCCCCACCTGGTACATGTACTTCCGTTCATGATTCCAATTCTCACGAAGAACAGTGTCGTGTCGAAAAAAATTGCTCGCGCGCTTGGTTCTGCCATGTGGATGTATGACCTCACGGGCGGATGGCGCATTGGTCGCCTTCATCGCAGACTTTCTGCCGATGCTGCATTTGCTCACCTGCCCACAATGTCGCGCGAAAAGCTTTCATCTGCGTACATGTATTACGACGCAGAAGCCGACGATGCTCGTCTTACCCTCTCTGTACTGCGCAGTGCCGCAGACAACGGAGCTGCTATTGCAAACCAATGCCGCGTTGAAGGAATTGATTCAGTCAATCGCACGCAACACTCCGTTCGTGTCCACGACATTGTCGGCGATACTCATTTCGCTATCCGCACCAAAGCAGTTATCAACGCAACAGGTGTTTGGGCCGATGATGTTCGTGCCCTTGACGAAGCGTCTCACCCAGACACCATTCGTCCGGCAAAGGGTGTTCACCTCACCGTGCCCTGGGAAAAGGTTCGCAATGACATTGCAGTAGTTATTCCCGTGCCAAGCGACAAGCGCAGTTTGTTCGTAGTCCCCTGGATCTCTCGTGGCGACGGCACATACCAATTCACATATATCGGCACAACCGACACCGACTACAAAGGACCTGTTAATGATCCACAGTGCACACGTGACGATATTGAATATGTTCTTGCGGCACTGAATGCAAGCGTCAACACTGATGTCACCCTTGAAGATGTAACGGGCGTGTGGTCTGGCCTTCGTCCTCTTGTAAAGATGGATGACTCTTCGGCAAAAGCTGGTCGTACTGCTGATCTCAGTCGTCGACATCGAGTATTTACATCCGACAATGGTGTTGTCACAGTAACGGGAGGCAAGCTCACCACGTATCGCGAGATGGCAGAGGATGCTGTCGATGCCGTCTCTGAAGTCTTGGGCACAAAGACTCGTTGTCGCACTAAGTCAATGTCGCTTCATGGGGCAAAGGGTCGCAGTATCCGCGCATCACAGCGCGACCACCACCTCGATGGTCGTTTTGGAAGCGACTCTGCAGATATCGCTGCCCTCATCGCTAACGATCCATCACTATCCGGGCCGTTAGTAGACGGACTTCCCTACCTACGCGCTGAAGCGGTGTACGCAGTCACACACGAAATGGCCACGTCTATTGATGACATTCTTAGTCGTCGTACCCGGGCTCGCTTGCTCAACCGACGTGCCAGCGTTTCAGCAGCACGTGCTACAGCAGACCTTATTTCTCCACTTCTTGGGTGGGACGATGCACAGTGTTCCGCAAGCATTGCAGAGTTCATTGATGCTTGCGCTCGTGAAGACGCTGCAGCAATGGTGACAGAACAAGAATTCATCGACTCACATAAGGGATAACAATGAGCACTCATACATTTTCAACACAGGCCACAGAACCAATCGAATTTGGTGGTGACCCTGCTCTTGCAACGTCTCACCTACCAAGCCATGGGCGCTCATTAACTGAAATAGAAGCGCAAGAACTCGGTGCAATCTGTGACACCACGGCCGATGCGGCAGAACGCGCGCAACATGGCCGTGACTGGTGGCCGTTATCGCTTCGGTGGTCACTTCGTAATGAAGTTCCACAAATTCCGGCTGTTGTCTGCCGCCCAAAGAACACACAAGAAGTGTCGATCTTGTTGGCGTACTGCAATGACCACAAAATTCCTGTCACACCTTCTGGCGGACGAAGCGGAGTATGTGGAGCAGCCATTCCCCTCTTTGGCGGTGTCGCACTTGACATGACACAGATGCAAGGCATCGAATCAATCGACGAAGTTTCTGGCATTGTTGAAACGTTGTCTGGCACCTTTGGGCCCGACTTAGAAAAGGCAGTTCGTACACACGGACTCACCATTGGGCATTACCCACAATCATTTGAACTCGCCACTGTTGGCGGTTGGGTTGCGTGCCGTGGGGCAGGTCAGTACTCAACGCGTTACGGGAAAATCGAAGACATGGTGCATGCTCTTGAAGCTGTACTTGCAGACGGCACAATCATTCGTACTGGTGGCGCACCAGCTGGTGCAGTAGGGCCAGATATCTCCCAACTTCTTCTCGGCAGCGAAGGGACTCTTGCAGTTATCACGCGCGTGTGGTTGCGCGCACACCCACTGCCTGAAGTTGAGCGACGTGCAGCGTTTGTGTTCGCGTCATTTTCCGAAGGCATCGAAGCATGTCGTCGCATTATTCGCGCTGGGGCCACTCCAGCTGTCTTGCGTTTGTATGACGGAGCCGAAAGCAAGCGTTCTCATGGTGGCGATGGCACGCAATGCACTCTTCTTGTTCTCGACGAAGGCACTGAAGCCATCGTCGACGGAACAATGAGTGTTGTGTTTGACACCTGTAAAGAAATGGGAGCCACTGACGGTGATGTTGCACTTATCGAAGCATGGATGCATCATCGCAATGACACCAGTGGATTACAAGCACTCACTCGCAAGGGCTTTGTGGTTGACACAATGGAGGTCGCAGCAAATTGGGGCCATCTTGATGCGGTTGTCGACGCAGTTGAATCAGCAATGCTTGCAGTTCCACATGCACGTTCAGCCACGTGTCACTTATCCCATAGCTATATCGAAGGAGCATGTGTGTATTTCACATTTGCAGCGACTCCTGAAGAAGCAGATTTTGAAAGCACATACCTAGCAATGTGGAAAGCCGGCCAAGAAGCAGGCCTTAAGTCCGGAGCTAACTTGTCACACCATCACGGCATCGGATACAGCAGGTCCCAGTACATGGAACAGGCACTCGGAACAAGCATGGGTGTCTTGCGTGCAGTCAAAAATGCACTTGACCCGAACGGCATCTTGAACCCGGGCAAACTCGGATTATGAGAACGCTTGTCATCGATGTAGGAACAAGCGGACTTCGTGCCGCAATCGTGCACGATGATGCCACCGTTACCGATCTCCATTACGAAGAGTTCGCTCCCAACTCCCCTTTTGCTGGTCTTGTTGAATTTGACGCAACAGCAATGTATGAAGCAGTTCATCGTGTCTCAGTAGCCGCATTAGCGTCTGGTCCCGTCACCGCCGTTGGCATCACCACACAACGTGCATCCACCATCATTTGGCGCGCATCAACTGGCAAGCCCATCGGCCCGTCACTCGGCTGGCAAGACTTACGCACAGTTGGCGAATGTATTGCCGCTCGTGCTGAGCACGGATTCACCTTTGCTCCGAACCAGACTGCTACGAAAGCTGTCTGGATGCTTGCGAATTACATTTCTGATGCCAATGAACGAAACAGTGATGATCTTCGCATCGGCACTGTTGAGTCATGGATTGTGTACAACCTCACACAAGGCGCACAACACGTCACAGACCACACGAACGCAGCGGTCACTGGCCTCACACTTCCCGACGGAACTTCGTGGAACAGTGCAATGCTGGCGACTCTCGGAATTACAGAACACCAATTGCCTCGCATTGTCGATTCCATGGGCTTTATTGGTGATGCCACGGACCTACCTGGCGCACCACCAATTCTTGCCATTGCTGGCGATCAACAAGCATCGATGGTTGGCCAAGGCTGCATCGTGCCAGGAATGGCAAAAATTACATTTGGTACTGGCGGCATGTTGGACATGTTCGTCGGAGAGAATCCTCCTAGTTCTGCGAAACGTAATCCAGGTGGAACATTTCCGATTGTTGCGTTTAGTCGCGGTGGAAAAATTTCCTACGGAACAGAAGCGATCATGTTGTCAGCCGGCACAAATATCGATTGGTTGCGCGACGACATGGGGCTCATTGCAAACGCCACTGAATCTCACACAATTGCCTCGTCAGTTCCCACAACAGATGGTGTGGCATACGTGCCCGCACTTCTCGGACTCGGCACACCGTTTTGGGACTACGGCGCACGAGGTGCGCTGTTCGGAATTACGCGCGGCACCACTCGTGCACACATCGTGCGGGCCGTTCTTGAAGGAGTCGCTCACCGCGGTGCAGATTTAGTCGACTCAGCGGAAAAAGATTCGGGCCTTTCCATCGCGGAAATTCGTATCGACGGCGGCATGAGCCGCAACCCCACCTTTGTCCAAGCCCTTGCTGATGCCACCGGTCGCGCTGTCCGCGTGTCACCCATTTCGGAAGCCACCACCCTCGGCGCTGGTTTCATGGCGGGCACAGAGTCGGGACAATGGCACAATCTCAGCGATGCAGCCAAAGCCCTCTCAGGGGCACCTGTCACCTCACCATTAGGTGCGCAGGGGATATCCCGACAACAATGGTCACAGGCGGTTTCTCGATCCCGCTCATGGATACCCGAACTCTCATCACTGGACTTCTAGTGTTGTGATGCTGTATTTCGCCAACACGACAAAGGATGCCCTACGTGGACACTCACCAAGTTGAATCTCCCGACATGTCAATGACTACCCGTCGTCGACTCATCGCCTCACTTCTCACAGGAGGAGCAATCGTTGCTGCAGCTCCGCTGTTTGCAGGTCGTGCATCTGCAGCAGAAGCCGGCGGACCGCCACACCGCGACGCCGCCGACAATGATGCGCTGAATGCATCCCTCGAGCGCGAATCGCGAATGGTCGCCACGTATCGCAAAGCCATTGGCGGCCTGACCGAAAATGACCTGATTGCTATGACTCTCATTCTTGACCACCATGTTGCATATGCACAAGCCCTGACGGGCTACTTGGCAGTGGACGTAAAGACCCCAGGCAGCGCGCCGCTTGCGTCCCCTGCTGGATCGTTAGCCAGTGTCGCTCGGCAGTTAGCAGCGCTCGAAGATCAAACCGCAACCATTCATACGGACAATCTCGCCACAATCAAGGGCATTGATGCAGCAATGCTTCTCGCTTCCATCGTCACCGTTGAGGCTCGCCATTCCGCTGCACTTGAACTTGTTGCTGGTGCATCACCTATCGCCGCTGTTGGCAACTGAACGAAGGACTCATCATGAAAAAAACAAGCACTTCCTCACCAATCAGCCGTCGCACAATGTTGCGTTCATCTGGCGCACTCGCTGCAACATCTGCAGTACTTGCAGCCTGCAGTTCAACCAAGCCTTCTGTTGCTCGCATCGGTGAATCACCCACCACAGTGAAACTCGAAGATCTTGCAGTCACAGACGTTGTATTGCTACGCACAGCAATGTCAATGGAAACAATGGCATCTGCAATGCTGTCTGACTCTGGAGTAACAGCTCTCGCGAGCAAAGACACAGCATCCGTGATCGCAGCATTTGCCGCAGATCACACATCACACCTTGAAGACCTTCGAGTACTTATCTCTGCTCGAAACGGTGAGGCCTACTCAGACACCAACGCAAAGTTGATGCAGGCTTATGGTCAGACTGCACTCGATTTGGTTGCCAGCGGAAAACTCCCTGCAGACACACTTGCCCTCACGCTTGCAGTTGAGACTCTGATTGCCGGCACCTACCAATACTTCGTGTCACTCACTGTTCAGCCTGCCTTACGTGCTGACCTTGTTCGAATTGGTGCGCGGTCATCGCGTCGCGCTGCAGTGACCGCACAGCTCATCAATGGCGGCACAGGCGGTTTTGCACCTGCGAACGATAAAGACGGTGTAGCTCTTGTCGCCACGTTGCCTGGCGCATTCGGATCTTTGAGTGCTGTTCAAGTGCAGCTCGGCCCCGTTAACGACACCGGCACACGCGCGACTGTCCTCATGGACACACCAAGCCTTAATAGCCTCATTTACTAAGCGTCTTTGCCCATACACTCATCTCGACGGTGAGTCATCCGGGTGATCGCGGCACAGCAATGTGCTGAGGAAAGTCGGGGCTTCACAGGGCAACATGCTGGCGAGAGCCAGGTCGGGGTGACTTGACGGACGTGCAACAGAGAACAGACCGCCGATGGCTACGCAAGTAGATCAGGTAAGGGTGAAACGGTGCGGTAAGAGCGCACCAGCATATGAAGCGATTCATATGGCTTGGTAAACCCCATGTGAAGCAAGATCAAGCAGAAGGCTGGGCTGCCCGCCTGCCGCAAGGCAACCTTCGGGTAGATCGCATAGAGGGATGATCATCCAGTGCGAAAGCATGGACAAAACCCCGCTTACAGGGTGACTCACCGTCACCCAACGGGGCTACAGATGTGATGTTTCGTTAAACCCGTGTAGTGCTGGTCCGCGCGGACTGATTGCAATACGACAAATTGATGCGCGATCTAATTGCATTCGCCAGGTCGTTTCTGGTCCGGTTCCAAGCGCCCATGTGACTCCGCTCTTGATTGGCGAAACATGGCTAACAACAATCACGTCACCAGTGCGTGCGCGTTCACTGATCTCTTCAAATGCTGGCCGCACACGATTATCTAATTCAACCAGGGTCTCGCCACCCGGAGGACGAAACGAAGGGTCGTTGCGCCATTGTGTCCATAGCGATTGATCAACATCTGTGAGCGCAACGCCGTCCCAATCCCCGTAGTCAAGTTCAATGAATCGTTCATCAATGGTGACATTGTCAGAAATTGCGCTTGCAGTTTGATGTGCTCGAGTTAACGGGCTACACACCACTAATGCATCCGGATACTTCTCACGCAGAAACTCACCACTGCGCTGTGCTTGTCGTTCGCCTTCAGTGTCAAGTGACAAATTCATTCGCCCTTGAAGCAAGGCTTTGGCATTGGCTGCCGTTTGTCCGTGACGCAACAAGATCAACATGTGATTACTTCTTTTCCAATACGAGTCGGCCAGTGCGAAAGAATTCATGACGGGCACGAGGAGATGACAAATTATTGGTTCGCCAGACCCATGCCAACATTGCAGCACCTGCAATTTCAAGAATTACATCGAGACCAATACGGTCGAAGCTTGGGATTGCTGTTCCACCAAAATTGAAGCCGGCAAACGGCCACCAGAAAACTTTTGTGTTGTTAAAGGCCCCGTCAAATACCAAGTGCATGAACATTCCGATGGGGATTGCTAATGACATCCGCCGAGCAGCTGTACCCCTTCGCGCAAACGCCATGACTAGTGCAAGCGCAAGAACACTGCCAAGAACCGAATGGAACACCCATGCTCCCCCGGTGAATACATCGATCAGGTCCGGTAGCACCGCGCCAAGAGCAAGCACCCTGTAATCAAACCTGTCGTCTCGAAAAACAAAGAGGACTGAAATTATTGCAGTGCTGATAAACCAAAGAAACATCAACACCACATTAGGGACTAGTTACCCCGCCGTGACGGTCTTAATAGATGGGGGAATGCCCTTAACGCAGTCAAAGACGTAATACCGAGCGGGATCAACACCAATCACCGGAGTTAGCGGATTCGTATCAGTCGGCGCAATCGTTGTTCCTGGGTCGACAATCTTGACCACAGCACCTCGGTACACAGTGGTCGACGGAGCAACAGGAACACCGACGACACCCGGCACGGTAGTTGAGACGACAGATGCGACAGGAAGTGTTGACGTAGTGACCGTCGGTACAACTGTGGTGATTGTGCCTGTCGAAGCTTTCGGAAGTTTTCCTGACACCAATTCTGCAATGCAGTCAACGCCAGGCAAATACAGCCGCAACGGATTTCGAGTCGGTGCTGGCGGTGCATCCCAATTCAGAACCGGCATATCTGTATGCGCTGCATCCATATATGCCTTCCAAATTTTTACGGGGTATGCATTGCCCGTCACACGGGCAACTCCATCAGCTGTGAACTCAGGAATGTTGACCATTGGCGTATACCCCTTCGGGTCTCCCACCCACACAGCAGTTGTGAGTTGCTTCGTAAAGCCAACAAACCACGCGTTGGTGTTTTCATCTTGCGTACCCGTCTTACCGCCAGCAGGACGATTACCTTCCAGTGGGTCACGTCGCGCAGTTCCCTTGATAAGCGTTTGCTTCAAAATATCCACTTCAGCATCAGCAATCTCTTTCGTGATCACTTGCGACGGTGCCATTGTGTGCTGGTACAGCAACCCGCTTGGACCTTCAATTTTTTCAATGAAGTAGGGCTCATTATGAATTCCCCCATTTGCGATTGTCTGGGCTCCGGACGCCATATCTAGCGCACTCAATTCATTCGCACCTGTCGAAAAACTTGCATACGGCTGAATGGTGTACAGATCACGTGAAAGATAACTAGATGATGCGAGCTTGTACGTCATATTGACGACGCGGTTGAGACCAACAATTTGCGCCAGGCGTGCATAAGCGCAGTTAATTGATAACCACGTCTGTTCCGCCAACGGCGAAACCGGATGACTCACACCCTTTGTAATCACAAATGGTTCTGATGGAAGACCAGGATTAGGAAAAGTACACGGCAATGTGCCGTCTATTAAGTCGCTGGCCTGAGCACCGGCTTCTAACGCTGCAGTAAGTACAAACATCTTGATACTTGAACCCGTTTGGCGTCGACGTAGCGCAAGGTTCACTTCGTTACGGCCAGGTGAGAATCCGGGTCCGCCCACAATTGCTCGCATCGCGCCAGTAGCCGTATCTAATGACATCATCGAGGATTGAATTCCGGTTTTGTTGGCTGGCAGTTTTTCTTTTGCCGCTTTCTCAGCTTTAGCTTGCATCGCAGGGTCAATCGTGGTGAACACCGTAATTCCGCCTCGGAACAAGGCGTTGTATCGCTCGGGATATGTCGCACCAAGGATTGTTGACTTGTTCAACAAATAGTCGCGCACCATCTCAGTGAAATATGTACGGCTTGTTGGCCTCTCTGGAGCACTAGTCACCGACTCTGGTGGCTGCCATGTTTCTAGGGTTGTATCGCGTTGCGCTGTTGTCATCAGGCCGACATCAATAAAGCGTTCTAGTACTTGCTCAAATCGACGACGCGATTGTTCGGGGCGCCGAATGGGATCAAATGTGGATGGCGCCCGAACAAGACCAGCCAAGAACCCTGCCTCAGTCAGTGACAGTTCGGAAACCGTCTTTTGAAAGTACACATCGGCGGCAGCTTGAATACCGTATGCATTGTTTCCGAAGAACACTGTGTTGAGATAGCGCTCTACAATTTGTGCTTTCGACACTTTCTTTTCCAACATCACCGCGTATCTTGCTTGCAGAATCTTGTATCGACCATCACGTGGGAGACCAGCAAGGAACTCGTTCTTTACAACCTGTTGCGTAATGGTGGACGCACCCTGTCTTCCGCTTGAATACTGAAAATTTGCAAGGGTGGCTCGTACGAGCGCTCGGAGATTCACTCCTTTATGTTGATAGAAACCTGAATCTTCTACCGCCAACACGGCTGCGACAACAATGTCTGGCACAAATGCAATATCTAGCGGCTGACTGTTCTCCAACTCAAAGACACCAATTTGCTTATCAGCAACGCCCATGATGCGCGTTCGAGTTGATAGCCCACTAAAGATCGGAAGTACCACTGGCGTCTCTTGATGCGCATTCAGCGCTCGCCACACTTGTGGTGCTGCGCCAACTACCGCGCCCGTCAACAACAACGATGATGCCACGAGGGCAACGCCAAAGCGCATGGACCAATTCAGAGGGGACTTCACAACACAAAACACCGTACTTGTCTGTGGTTGACGCATCGTGTCACCTATCTCGGTAGCGTTGTTTCATGTCACAATTTCCCCATCGCGGTTTCAGATTCGGTGTTCAAGTCTCCAAAGAGACATCAGCAAAAGGGTGGGCTGAACTTGCCCGCCGCACAGAGGCTGCAGGGTATGAAGTCCTCACCATGCCCGACCACTTCACAGACCAATTGGCACCTGTACCTGCATTAATGGCAGCTGCGAGCGCTACAACCACATTGCGTGTCGGTGCATTGGTATTCGACAATGACTACAAGCACCCGGTTGTCCTTGCAAAGGAACTCGCAACAATCGATCTACTATCAGACGGTCGTCTCGACATTGGTCTTGGTGCTGGCTGGATGATCAGCGATTACGAAGAGGCCGGAATTACTTACGACTCCCCCAAAGTGCGCATTGATCGCTTCATCGAAGGCGTTGCAGTCATTCGCGGTGCCATGGCAGAGGGTTCTTTTTCATTCTCTGGTGATCACTACACCATCACGAATTACAACGGTCAGCCAAAGCCAGTGCAGGCTCGTCCGCCACTTCTCATTGGCGGAGGAGGCAAGCGCGTTCTGACTTATGCGGCACGTGAAGCAGACATCATTGGCGTCACCAGAATACATACCGGCTATGGCGTAGTTGGACCAGAAGCTCTTTCAACCATGACTGCAGAATCAGTGGATGAAAAAGTTGCAATTGTTGCCGCCGCTGGTGCTCATCGACTCAACGACATTGAGATGAACATTCGTACGTTCTTCGTGAAGGTAACAAACGACCGGAAAGCAACTGTCGATGGCATTTCATCAATGTTTGGCGTTGACGCAGACATGATCAACAATTCACCATTTGCCCTCATTGGTTCAGTGGAAGAGTGCATCGAGCAGTTGCTCGAGCGTCGCGAACGTTGGGGACTCAGTTACACCATCGTCAATGCCGAGAACATTGATGAATGCGCACCAATCGTTGCTGCCCTTCGCGGCAAATAAATCAGAACAAACCGACAATGCGCCCGTCCGGGCCAATGTCAATATGCAAAGCAGCAGGGTCAGCCCCTAAGCCAGGCATGGTTCGCATGTTCCCCACTATGGGGTAAATGAAACCAGCCCCAACTGATGCACGTACTTCGCGCACAACCAAAGTGTGACCAGTTGGTGCACCTTTCAACTTCGGGTCACCACTAATACTGAGGTGCGTCTTTGCAATGCACACAGGCAAGTTGCTGAAACCATTAGCGTCGTACCGCGACAACTGTTCATTAGCCAGATCTGAATACTCCACAGCCGCTGCACCATAGATTTTCGTAGCCACCGCAGAAATCTTTTCTTTCAACGACGCAGTTTCCTCATACAGAAAGTGGAAGTTGTTCGGCTCATCGCAAGCAGCAACTACTGCGTGTGCCAAGTCAACTGCACCAGCACCGCCATCAGAAAAATGAGTGCACACTGCAACACGCGCACCCATAGATTCTGCAATCTCACGAATAATGTCATGTTCGCTGGCAAAGTCAGTGGGAAATGCATTAATTGCGACCACGGGCGACACCCCGTGTGCGAGAACATTCTCTATCTGTTTTACCAAGTTTGCTGCACCAGATCGAACATCTTCAGGATTCTCTTGCAACATCTCAGCAGGTAGTGGTTTACCAGCAACAACTTTGTACAAACCAGAATGTGCTTTCAGTGCCCGAACAGTTGCTACCAACACCGCAGCATCAGGTTTCATGCCCGAGACACGACATTTGATATTGAAGAATCTTTCTGCACCCATGTCTGCGCCGAAACCAGCCTCAGTAATGAGATAGTCACACATGTGAATGCCCATCTTGTCTGCAATGACTGACGAGTTTCCCGTGGCGATATTGCCGAACGGACCTGTGTGAATAAGCGCCGGCGTGTTCTCGAGCGTCTGCATCAGGTTTGGTTTGATGGCATCACGCAAGATGACGGCCATTGCACCAGCACAACCAATCTGTTCTGCGGTCACAGCTACATCGTTTTCTGTATAGCCAACGACAATGCGTCCAAGTCGAGCACGCAGATCTTCCATAGATGTCGCCAATGCCAGCAGTGCCATCACTTCAGATGCGGCAGTGATATCAAAGCCTGAAGTACGTTCAATTCCGTCTTCTTGTGAACCCTGACCAATCGTCACATTGCGCAAGGCACGATCATTGACATCAAGAACGCGCTTCCACGTGATTTTGCCAAGAGACAAACCCAGTGCATTGCCCTGATGCAGGTGGTTGTCAACCATGGCTGCAAGCAAATTGTGTGCAGCAGTAACTGCATGGAAATCACCTGTGAGATGCAAGTTCAAAATTTCCATCGGAATAACTTGGCTGTACCCACCACCTGCTGCACCACCCTTGATGCCAAACGTTGGCCCCATTGATGGTTGGCGCAGTGCCAGCAGCCCGACTTTGCCGATGTGCTTCATTGCCTGAGCAAGACCTACCGATGTAGTTGTCTTTCCTTCTCCAAGCGGAGTCGGCGTAATGGCGGTTACGACTACATATTTCCCAGCAGGACGAGACGACACATTCTCTAAGACAGATAAATCAATCTTGGCCACATGACGCCCGTACGGCTCGAGAAACTCTTCTCCGATTCCTAATTGTCCCGCTATGTCAGCGAGTGGTGCAATAGACGCAGCTTGGGCAATCTCAAGGTCGGAAGGAAATGACACGCATGAAGTCTCACCTAATCGCCACACTCACGCCAAGACGAAGAAGCTTTCCGCACTCGATGCCCCTGTGTCGTAACCTTGCACCACCAACGAAAGGCAGGCATGGGACTAATTCGAACATTGCGCTCAGTGGCAACTTTCTCGGTCCCCACACTGTCGCGACAGAAGCGTCGCTTTGAACGCGCAGCCAACATTGCAGACCTCCGCCTGATTGCTAAAAGTCGACTACCGCACGGCATCTTTGACTACATCGACGGTGCAGCTGAAGACGAAATCACCATGCGTCGTAATACCGCAGCATTCCAGCAGTACGAATTCGTTCCCCGCGTTCTTCGCAATGTTGCCGACATTGATACCAGCACATCATTTCTTGGTCGAACTCTCGAGACACCGCTTCTCTTTTCTCCCACCGGATTCACACGTATCGCGCATTCACAGGGCGAACTTTCCGTTGCTCGCGTTGCCGCACGACACGGTCTTCCCTATTGCTTATCCACCTTGTCGACTCGATCAATTGAAGAAGTTGCAGCTGTCAGCAACGGACCTAAATGGTTTCAGGTCTACGTATGGCGTGATCGCGCACTAGTAAAAGACATGCTCACTCGCGCTCAGGCAAACGGGTATGAAGCAATCATGCTTACAGTCGACACTGCAGTACTCGGCCGACGCGAACGTGACGTGCGTCGTGGGTTCACACTTCCTCCCAAACTGGGTCTTGGCACCATCATTGATGGCATCACTCACCCTGCGTGGACCTGGGATTTCATCCGCAATGAGCCGATCACATTCTCAAATATCGCAGCATCACGAGGAAACACGGGAACCGCCGTCACTTTGTCTGATTTCATCTCTGAACAATTTGATCCAGGTTTGTCATGGGACGATCTCGAATGGTTTCGCGCCAACTGGAACGGGCCCATCATTCTCAAAGGAGTGCAGTCGGTTGCGGATGCAGTCCTTGCGCAAAAATACGGCATCGATGCCGTTGCGTTATCTAATCACGGAGGCCGTCAACTTGATTCGGCTCCAGCGCCACTTGATTTACTCGCCCCCGTTGCTCAGGCAACAGGCGGCACCTTGCCTCTGATTTGTGATGGTGGCATTCGTCGCGGCAGCGACATTGTGAAGGCAATCGCGCTTGGAGCCTCCGCATGCACACTCGGTCGTAGTTACCTCTATGGACTTGGCGCTGCTGGCGAGCCAGGAATCGAACGCGCACTCACCATGCTGACAGACGACATGACACGCACCATGTCGTTATGTGGTGTTCGCACCATTTCTGAGATTACCCCAGAACTTTTGTCTCTAGTTCCGGCCGGACGCATCTAATGAATAAGTATTTATACTCCACGGGCGAAGAACGCCCCGTTGAGGTTCTCGTGTTCCGTATGGACCCAACTGTTATTGATGAATTCATCCGTGTAGACCACGAAGTATGGACCCTTGGCGAAGCACACATGGAAGGCCTCACGGATATTCCATTCCTGTCAAAGGAAGTCTGGCTCGACCGCAGTAAACCAGGCGAAGTCACCATTGTGTTTGTGTGGGACACACAAGACGCATGGAACATTGTGGGAAGCACTGAATTTCAGAAGAAACTTCAAGCCGAATTTGATTCTCGATTCCCACATCCTGTCGAACTGATTGCAGCTCCGCATGAAGAATCGCATTTTGGCATTCATCGCGTCACCCGATTTGAAAGAATAGAAAAATGAGTGAACTTCTCGACGTCTCGTCCGCACGCGCTATTGGAGAACTCGGAGACGTTGGCCCACTATCAATTGGTTGTTGGCGACTCACCGGCTCTGATGCAGAAAACATCGCAGTTATTTCTGCAGCTGTTGATGCAGGCATGACACTGATTGACAATGCAGATGTATACGGCCTTGACTGGGGCGGCACTCACTTTGGTGCATGCGAGGAAGCACTCGGAAGAGTTTTCTCAGCTATTCCTGGTTTACGCGACAGAATCGTTCTTGCCACCAAAGGTGGCATCATCCCAGGTGTTCCGTACAACTCTTCAGCGCAATACATCACCAGCGCATGCGAAGCGTCTTTGTCTCGCATGGGTGTTGACCATGTCGACCTGTATCAAATACATCGCCCCGACAACTTCACCCACCCCGAGGAAATTGCTCAAGCATTCAGCTCTTTGCGTTCACGAGGTCTAGTTCGCGAATTCGGAGTATCGAACTACTCAGTTGCTCAGACACTTGCGCTTAATGCATTCGTTGATAACGGCCTCGCAACAACACAGCCACAACTGTCTGCAATACATCTTGACCCACTGCGCGATGGCACTCTCGACTTATGCATGGAATCCGGAATCACTCCACTCGCATGGAGCGCGCTTGCTGGCGGTGCACTTGCTACCGGCAAGGGAGTTGCGCCAGGTCTACTTGCAGCACTTGACAAACTCGCTGCTAGAGAAAACGTGAAACGCTCAGCAATTGCCATCGCTTTTGTTCTTGCTCACCCATCAAACCCTATTGCAATCATTGGAACACAGACTCCGTCTCGTATCTCTGAATTGGCCTTAGCAACATCTGTGTCACTAACCCGTAC
>Ga0209596_1001632_pt1 | contig 19154 bp, 19 predicted proteins | sample M_130807_MF_Meta_FD_187314 | JGI IMG/M metagenome (GOLD analysis project Ga0209596, IMG submission 187314) | Freshwater microbial communities from Lake Montjoie, Canada to study carbon cycling - M_130807_MF_MetaG (SPAdes) (version 2) | ecosystem: Environmental > Aquatic > Freshwater > Lake...
TTTAATTTTTCATATATATTAAAGGTTATATATGATTTAGCAATTATATTCTCATCAAGTTGTTCCATCATTTTTTATTCGCAACTAGCACCTTTAAAAATAAAACAAAGTATAATATTATATTGAATAATAATGATTTATTAAAAAATAATTTATGTAAATTTATAGATTAAAAATATCTAAAAAATATTTAGTTTTTGCTTATGATCTAACCTATAAGCAAAAAATAATCTAGTATATAATATATATGGATTTCAAATCCTTTTTAGTTAAATATACAATAATAAATAGCAAATTTATTGAAGATTTTCACAATATTGTTAAAGAAGATTATTTTGAAAAATATTATGATTTTTTAATTGATAGTGAAATTTTAAGAAAGTGGTTAAAAATAAGTATTAAACAAGATTTTGTAAATACCATAAAAAAAAGTTATAAAATTAATGTTGATTATAAACTTGAAAAAATTAAGAAATCAGAAGGATCCGGTGGACATAATCGCGAAGTTATTACATTAACACCAGAGGCAACAAAGAAAATTTGTTTATTGACAAAAAGTAAAGTTGGAAATGATGTTAGGCAATATTTTATTGATATTGAGTTGGCATTTTATAAATTTAAAAATCATATTATTGAAAGTCTTAATAAAAAGATAGAACAATTAGAAAATAACCAAAAGCCTAAAATAAATTCTACTAAAGGGTTAATATATGTTTTCAGAGCACTTAATACAGAAAATGCAACATTATATAAAATTGGTAGAACAATAAATTCTAAAAAACGTTTTAATTCACATAATTCACCTTTAGCAAATGATTTAGAAATAATAATGACTTATGAAGCAGACAATATAGAACAATTAGAAAGTTGTGTTAAAACTATGATGAAAAAAGCACAATACAGAAAATATAAAGAAATATATGAAGTAGACATTGATATTATAAAAAATGTTATTAAAGATTGTGATGTTAAATTAAAAGAAATTAATAATATGATTGATAAAAAAAATAAAAAACAAAAAGGCGGTAAAATGCAAAAAATAACAGAATCTGATAAAATTTATTTATTAATTCCATCAATATAATTCATTAATTACTTTCATAATATCGCATTTTATTAATAATATTATTTATAATAATTAAATTCTTCTTAATGGTTGTCTAAATGTTAATTTAAAATTATCATCTAATATATTTGATGTTGAATATTCCATATCTGGTTTAAAATGTTCAATAATTCCATCTACTTTTAATTTTTCATATATATTAAAGGTTATATATGATTTAGCAATTATATTCTCATCAAGTTGTTCCATCATTTTTGCATATAAGTCAAATCTTTTTTCAACAATGTCAATATATAATTCTTTATTTGTTTTACATTGTTTAAGATTATCAGGTAGATTAGTCATTGTAATATTTTTATTAAAATATTCATCTAAATACCAATAACCAATTTCAAAAGATATAAATGTATATTGTGAAACATACTCTTCTTTATGTTTTAAGTATTTATATATTGTATCATTATATAATTTCATATGTAAAAATGGATGTGTATCGGTGTTATAATTTTTTTTAAATTCAATAAATGTTTTATGATTATGCCATATTAATGCATTTTTATAATAAAATATTCTACCAATATGATAAATTAAATTCATAATATTATCATTTTTGTTTAAATCTAAATTATTAACACCATAATATAATGTATTTAAATAATTGACTACCATTTTTTGTCCTAATTCAATATTTAAATAAGGATAACCATTATCATCTAAAATAAATAAATGCATTCCGTCTTTTATTTTATTATAATAACATTTACTATAATCATCAGTTGAGTCAAACTGTTGAAAATTAAATGAATAAACAGTATTAGATTTATTTATTTTTAAATTTATTTTATTATCAGAACTATATAATGATATAAATTGTTTAATAATATCTACTCTATCAATACCATTAATTGTTATATCATCAACAATTGTTGCTGATGTAGGATTTTTTAGTATCATAGTATTTTTATTATAATTTTTTTTAAATTCTTTATAATCTGTATCAACTAATTCAAATTCATATTTCCTATTAATTAATTTTTGAAATTCGGGTACTGTATGATAATATTTAAAATTATTATTTTTGGATAATAATTTAAATCTTGAATATGGGGATAATAAAAATTCTTGTTCTTTTGGAAATAATGAAAAATTTTCAATAAATAATCCAACTCCTTTTTTATTTTTTGGAATTTTAATTTTAATTAAAATTAAACCAAACAAACCAGATATACCTGGACTATAAAAAGCGTCTCGAGTTGTTGACATAAATCCGTTATCTATAAATATATCACCTTCTTGTAAATTAATTAAAAATGATTCATCCCATATAAATCTATATATACTATAATTATTAATCAATGCTGGTGTATTTTCCATATATTTTACAAGTGTATTTATGCCAGATAATAAATTATTTGCTATTAAACTATTTTTAGTTATATTACGTAAATATTTATTAAATACACCAGAACCTGTGAAACTATAAAAACAAACCCAACTTTGTAAATTATTATCAATAATATATTTATTATGTTTTATAATTTCATCAATACTTACATCATTTGATGATACCTTTTTACATAATTCATAATGAACATCTTGATCTATTAATGATTCAACATCAATAGCTGTTTTAATTAAACCCATATTTTGTCCTAATTTAATTAATTCTAATTTTGAATAATATGGTTTTAAATGTTGAATATATGGATGAAAACTATTTCTTTTACATATACTAATTGATAAACCTAATAATGGTGAATATGTATATAATGCGGTATATGAAGTTTCTATTAATACATCAATATTATAATTTTTTAATACATCTAAATTATATTTAAATTTAGGTCCTAATACTTTATTATTCTTATTTTTATTATATAAATTAGACAACCAATCATATATTTCATGATTAATCATTCTATAATGCGCCTCAATTAATTTATAGTGAATATTTTGTTTAGATATTGGATATATTTTTTGACTATATATATCATACATTGGTATATAGTCTTGATATTTTGATAATTTAATTATATCATTTTTATTAACTAAATTTATTTGTAAATTGAATATTTTATTAATAAAATTAATATCAATTTTCATTTATTAATAATAGATATAAATTTTAAATATTAAATAGATAAGCTTTTTATCAACCATCATACCTTTACTAAATAATTTTTAATTGACATTTAATCATAATAGGTCTAATGTTGGTGAATGTCCAGCAAATATTTTCAAAAATCACACGTGTAGACTTTTTTAGAAATGATTATTAGACGGATTATAGTTAATTGTAAATTAATTACATTTTCCGTTGTGATGATATTTGATATAAAAAAATAAAATTATTTTTTTGTCATGTCTTTGCTATGGAGGTTTCACCAGAGAGAAAACTTCTCGTCGTGGTTTTTTATCCATGGCGGAGGCTTTCTGTCAGAGAGGAATGAGCTGTCGACTTGTACCCACCAGTCAATAGCTGCATAGTCTTCTGGAGACAAACAAGCTTCGTATTGCTGAAACATTGTTCGAACGCGGAATCCTCCAAGTCCGGCCCTCAGTATATCGGACAGTTCTTCCATTGCGTCCTTGAAATTGTCTGTCTCGTGCGCAAGCTCTTGAAGAGTCCTAACAGGTGAAGAAGCCATGACCACTGTCGCGTTTGAATAATCTAATAAATGAAACCTGTAAACTATTTAAATTTCAATTATTATAAATACCATTAAAGATTTTATTTATAATAATTTATGTAAAAATATACTTTATCTACATCCATTATATTATAATAGTATTTATAGGAAAAAATTAAACCAATTGGTACACTTGTATCGCTCTAAATCTCCAAGTATATAAAATATTAATTAAATGTATGTAAATTGTTCTTCTGCAATGATTATACATCTTGATTCATTTTTAATATTAAAATACCAAAATAAAATAACTAATAGGCCTATAATAATAAAATAATGTGTAAATGATAAATCACTTTTATCAAGTGAAAATTTTTCCATTATTAATAAAGTATAGATAATAAAAATTAAATTAAAGATTATTTAATAATATTAGTAATATTGTAAATGGATAACACCTTTTTACCATGGGTTGAAAAATATAGACCTACAACAATTAATGAAATAATTAGTCATGGTCAAATTATTGAAACAATTAAAAAATTATTATTTGGCGGTTCATTGCCTCATTTATTATTTTATGGTTCTCCTGGAACTGGTAAAACATCTACTATTATGGCTATTGCTAAAGAAATTTATGGAAATAATATTAGATTAATGGTAATGAAATTAGATGCATCTGATGATAGAGGAATTAATTCTGTTCGTGAAGATATAAAAGGATTTGCAGAAAAATCAAATATGTTTCAAAAAGGTGTTAGATTAATTATTTTAGATGAAGCAGATTCAATGACTTTTGATGCACAATTTGCATTAAGAAGAATTATAGAAAAATATTCAACCACTATACGATTTTGTTTAATATGTAATTATGAAAATAAAATAATTCCAGCTATAAGATCTAGATGTGCTAATTTTAGATTTAATAATATTGATAATATTCATATATGTTCTAAATTAACACAAATAGTTAATAATGAAAAATTAAATGTTGATGAAAATGTTATTAATATTATTGCTACATTAGGAAAAGGTGATTTACGCAAAGCAATTAATTTATTACAATCTATTTCAATGCAAACAGATTTAATAACTGATACAATATGTTATGAAACAGCTGGTGTTCCATCTAATAGTGAAATAAAAGAAATTATAAGTATTTTATATAATAAGGATTATGATTTTAATTATAGTTATAATATAATAATACCTATAATTAAAAATCAAGGATATTCTTTATCAATTGTATTACGAGAATTAATCATAGAATTATTAAATCAACCATTATCTATTAAAATGCCACAAATATTATCAGATTTGTCAGATTTAGAAAATCAAGTATCAAAATCAACATTTGGAGATATATATATTACATCATTAATAGGTATATTTAAAAAAAATTGAATATGTATTTAATTATCAATTAATATTTATTAATATTAATCATTTGTGATACAAACATGCAAAGCACTGTTCCAAATAGTTATATATTATCACAATTACAAAAAAAACAAGAGTTAATTGATTTTATTAAACAATATAAAGCAACTACAAATAATATTGAATTAATAGAATATACTGATAATGAATCATATACACATATTATTGTTATTATAAAAAATATTAAAATTAAAATAATAACTGATTTTAATACTTTTTGCCTAGCAGATATTATAGAACCTAGTAAAAATCCAGATAAAAATCCAGATGAAACCTCTTGTATTTTTAATGTAAATAAATTTATGCTTGAAATTATTCATACAAAAAAACAAATAGATGATATTATTCAAATTATTTTTAATAATATAAATCAACCTACCCCGCAATTGAATAATTGTAATAGATTTCATTTTAATCGCAAACAATTTACTAAAACATCTTATATTAATTGGGATCAGTTAAGAGAAAAATTAGTTAAATTAAAGTTATTAAATATTAAAAATAAATTAAAAATTCCACAGGAATTAATAAAATTAAGTGAAAATAATATAGATTTAATTATACATAATTTAAGAACAGTTAATGAAAATAGCACACATCAACATATTATTATGCCATCAGAACCATTAAATCATTTTATAATTAAAATTAAATTAAGTGATAAATTTAAAGATATTTATGAAAAATATGGTGAATATATAGAATTTAAATTAATTATTAATGAACAAGTATATCCAGTATTGCCACCAAAATTAGAATATATTGGAACAATACCACTAACAAATCAATTATTATTAACATTAGAAAACCTAACTATATTAACAAATGCAAAATGGTCAACATTAATGACATTTGACTATTTTATTATAAAATTAGCAGAACAAATTGAAGATTATTTACAATTTCATATTGATGAAAATGTAGATAAAACTTATAAAGATTACAAAGAATACAATAAACAATTATATTCAACAATGTTATGCTGTCAATTATTACCAATAAATATTGAACTTTCAACTAGATTAACACGTTCTAGTAATGTAGCTACAGGAACAGGATATGGAATTTCTGAATCGCATGGGACATCTAGTTGGGATTGGAAAGCACATCAAGTAAAACAAGAAGAAAAAATACAAAATGCAATAACACATTTACAAGCTATTAATGCAATAATTAACACAGTTGATGATATACATATTAATCAATCACCGTTTATAATTGTTATTATTACATGTGTTGAAGAATTTGCAATATTAGAATATGAAGCAAAAAAAGAATTATATAAGATAATATTTAAGTGTTTATTAAATCTAATTAATAAAAATATTTCACAAAAACATATTAATATTATTAGTAAAAAATTAAATATTATACTAACTGCAATTAGTCAAATAAAATATATGGAAAAACAAGAACTTGTAGATTTAAATAAATTAGTAACATTATATAAGAGTCGTGCTCAAGTAGACCCTGAAGATTTGTATGTTGAACAAACATGTTTGACATGTAATGATGCATATATAAAACAAATGATTATTTTTGCAGAAAAATGTGCTACTATACCTATGGATATTAATTATCATTATTATATACGTCAAAATCAAAATGACAAAAATGTGGATTATTCATCTAAAACAACACAACGTATAAGAAAAGAAATTAGAAATATTCAAGGTAATAATTTACCCAAAGATCCATTAATTCATTATATGTGCGATGAGTCTAAAATGCAATATGGAACATTTTTAATAGCAGGACCAGTTGATACACCTTATGAAAATGGATTATTTTTATTTGATATTTATTATCCACCAGAATTCCCTAATGATTCACCAAAGGTGCAACTTAAAACAACTGGTGGAGGCACTGTTCGTTTTAATCCTAATTTATATGCATGTGGAAAAGTATGTTTATCATTATTAGGAACATGGTCTGGTCCTGGATGGAACCCTACAGAATCAACACTCTATCAAATATTATTGTCTATTTCTTCATTAATTTTTATTGATAAACCATATTTTAATGAACCTGGATATGAAAGAAATATTAATACTGCTCATGGAGAAAAAACATCTATCGAATATAATGAAAAACTAATGCCAAGCACAATTGAATGGGGTATGATTGATATGATTAGAAATCCTCCACCTGGTTATGAAGAAATTATAAAAACACATTTTAAATACAAAGGTTGTAAAATTATTGAAACTATAGATAGTTGGATTAATAAATGCACTGACAAAGTGATGCAACAAAAAATAGCTTTTGCACGTGGGAGATTTGCAACACTTGTAGAAACTCTATAAACAAATTATTTTAATAAAAGATTTAATATATTACTTATTATAATATAACTATATGAAATTTGACCTTGTATTATATGGTAAAAATGAGTTTTATCCAAAATTAAATTCAAAAATATATAATGTATTAAAAGCAAATAGTAAAGAGACACTGGAACAAATGACACAATTTTTTTATGATTATATAGACAAAGTTAAATCATCTAATAAATCATATTATATAGGAATTGATTTTGAATTTAGAAAAATATCAAAAGGGGATAGAGAGGTTGCTTTAATGCAAATTAATTTAGAAGATGATGATACATTAGTAGGTTATATATTTTTATTATATCCACCTGATTTAAATGATAAACAATTAAATATATTAATTCAATTATTATCAGAACCTAAAATAATTAAAATATTACATGGTTCAGAGTCATTAGATATTCCTTATTTATTTAATCAATTATTAAAAACAAAAGAAAATATAAAAGGATTTTGTAGTAATTTTTATGATACAAAATATTTGTGTGATTATTATCGTATAGTTAATAATCTTGATATTAAATGTTCAATATATAATTTATTATTATATCATAAAATAATATCAGAATCAAAATTAACAGAATTAAATACTATAGAAGAACGAACTGGTCCAATATATTTAGTTGTTATTGATATTTATAATATGACTGATGATATATTTAAATATTCATTATATGATGTAATATATTTACCAGAATTAATTAAAAAATTTATAAATAAGGGTGTTATATATAAAACAATCATACCACAAGTATCGTGTGTTATAAATAAATATAGACGAAATATAGAAGATGAATTTAACAAGATTGAAAGAATTATTAATTATTTAAATATTGCATTTATTTATGATAATAACAATAAAGTATTATTAAAAGATATATGGGAAAGTTATATTTATTTTATAACAGACAAAGAAAAATATTTAGAACACATTATGTTTATGCATTATTTTAAAAATTTTTTTGAAGTAATAACTAAAATGATAATTTATAATTGTGTTTCTAAATTATATCCTATTTATAAAATGAAACAAAATGTTGAAGATAAAGTACAAGTTAAATTTAATTATTATTATAAATGGTTATCTACTTATTCAGATTTATATAAAATATTTATGGATTTTCAAAATATTGTAAATAAAGATTTGAATGATATAAAAAATATTAAGTGATTGGTGCTTTATAACATGTTTCTAATTGAGAACATGTAAATAATATAGCTGTTAGAAAATGTCTATTAATATCTGATTGAAACATTGTATCAGATAATATAGCAGTTTTAGCATCACTGTTTATAATATCATTAAATTTAATTATAGTATCATCTTTAACTAATAATTTTTGTGAAATACTTGCAACTTTAATATAAATATGAATTATTAATTCTAATAAATAAGTATTAATTTGTTTTTGATTTATTGAATTTAAAAGTATTTTATTTATTATTTCCGCATTAAATAATTTATATGTGTCATTATCTAAATATAATAAAACTCCTAATTTATTGTAAATCGTAATTAAATAAGTAAGTATATTTTTATTAATATCATTTTGATTATAATTTGGTGATAACATTCCAAATATATCAGTAATATTTATTAAATCATTATCATATAATGTTCTTGTTAATTCAACAATAGGAACTGGTAAAATATATCCTCCAAGTACATGTTTATGTAAATTAATTTGTTTATCTTTATATTTAATAATTTTATTATTAAACATTATTATTAAATAGGATATTTTTAAATTTAAAAATAACCTTAAATTAGCCGCGGAAGCAATGCGCTTATAACCACGCGCATGCTTCTCAATGGTGCATGTCCTTGACTAATGCCCGTTACATCCGCGGTGCGTGCACTCCTTACCCTCGCAAATATGTAAAGCCTCTGGATCAGACTCCGTGCCCGAGTCCGAGTCATCACAGTCGGGGATTCCCGCTGCGGTGAGAAGTGCAGCAAATGCAGATTCCAGAGGAGGTCGCTTAGCGTTCTTATTGGCTGCATTGATATCATCTAGCGCATCAGCCTTCCGCTTAAGTGGTAAGGTTGCCAGAGGAGCCCTGGAAACTTCAACCGTAGACTTCGCCAGTGCCTTCATATCAGCCGATTGTGTCAGTGGATATGTCGACATCTGCACCCGCGGTGGGTGCGGGGGCAGTGGCTGTGTCGCCATCTGCACCGACAGTGGCTGTGTCGCCATCTGCATTGGCAGTGGTTGTGTCGCTATCTGCACCCGCAGTTGCTGCGGTTGCTGCTGTTGCAGCCGCAGTCGCTGCAGTTGCAACTGCAGCTGTTGCAGCGCCAACCATTCATGTTGTATTTCTTGCGTTTGATGTGGTTGGTGCTGTTGCAGCTGTCGCAGCTTTTGCAGCTGTTGCTTCAGTTGCAACTCCGTCTGTTGTATTTCAGGCGGTATCGCCGGCTCGCTTTGCATTGGATGTTAAACTTTGTCTTGGGGTAGTGTGTTGACTTGTTTTACGGCAACAAGTCAGGCCTATTAGGTAAAAATTGAAAGGCACCAGTAAATACTTATAATTTCAATTTTTTATTAATCACTATATATAAAAAATTGAATCAAATTTTTATTAATAATATTATATTATGATTATATAAAATCAATGGGTGCTATGTTTTCACTGATGCAAATTATTAAAATAAATATAATTAAGATGTATCAATATTTATTTGTTAAACTACCTGTTAGTTTTACAATCCGTAATGATATGATTATTGATATAACTGAATTAAATATTCCAAAAAATACAACTAGATTATTATGTATTAAAAACACTTTCTCATCTGAAATGTTTAAACAATTTTTAATACATTTAAGTAATTATAAGAACTTAACAACATTATATTTTAATTATATAAATATGCATAATGTAAAATTACATTATATCAATATGATATCTAATTTACAAGTAATTATTATAACTATGTGTCATGATATAAATATATTATCATTATTTGCAGGAATTCATAAATTAAAAATTAAAACACTTGTATTATCTTATAATAAAATAAATGATACAACCCATATATGTAATGGTCTTAGATATTTTGCAAATTCATTAGAAATTTTAGATCTATCAGGTAATCTATTTGGTGATAATGGTATTTATAATTTATGTCATGCTTTACAATATCTAAAAAAATTAAAAAAATTGTGCATTTCAAATAATAATATAACAAATAATGGATTATTATTATTAATAGATATACTTCCGGAATTAAAATTTTTAGAAGATTTAGAAATAGATAGGAATTATATAACAAGTTCTATCTATGAATCATTAACAATTACATTAAATAAATTACTAAATATACAAAATGTAGATATTGATAAAACTATAGTAAATAACATAGCGTGGGAAGATATCCCAGAGTATTATATATTATGTTCATAATTTCTGACTATTATATGTCATCTTTATAATTAAATATTTAATTATTATTTTATATTAATTTATAAGTGTGTGCTCTCCCGTGCAATATCAGATATTTTTTTTTGAAAATACTTGCGTAAGCCTACATCTGAATATGTATCATTTATTATGGCAATAGCTTTATCAATCCATTCATCTGAGGTTTTATCATTTTGTTTAACTCCTATACCGCGGAAATACATACATGCTAATTTTGCAGCCGATCTCCAATGACTTTTATCAACCGCTTTAACAAAATATTTCATTGCTAAATCATAATTAGGAGGATTTATAGTTATAATATATAACATACCAAAATCAAACATATGCTGTCCCACATCTTTAGTGTCTTTTAATATAGCATGTTCATACCAGTTAATACATAATTGCAAGTCATTTACATTTTTATCAGTCTCATATTTTGTATGATATAATTTTGCTATGCGCGCAGCAATATTTATAGTATCATTATCTAAAGATATTTTGTACCAATAAAATATTTTGTACCAATAAAGAGCTTTTTCATAACATATACTATTATCTAATTTTTCTAAATATCTCTCTTCATTTAACATAATATATAAATAATCATAGATCTTCCCAAGGCATACACTTGCCAAGGGATCACCTTCGTCATGTGCTTTTTCATAGTATGTAATTGCATTAGTGTTGCTGTTATTTAACATGTCGTCTGCGGTGTCATCAATTTTTTTTAAACAGTAGTCAGTATCGCCTTTTAGGCAAAAAGAACAGGGACACTGGTCCATTGTGTTTTATGTAGTATTTTATTATAGTTTTATATAAATACTATATTTTTCAATTTTTATTTATAAGTATTTTTTATTACAATACCATTTATTAAATCCCATTACTTCTAATAATATATGAAGGATAACACCTGTTATAAAAAAAGCAAAATTAATACCATAAGGTTTAATTTCATCTTTATTACTTTTATTAATTGATAAATTAAAAATAATTGTTCCAATAATAAATGTTATTATTCCAATTGTAATTGATTCTGATAATAAATTCAACATTGAAATATTAGAGAAAATATTTACTAGAATATAATTTAAAAATATATTTAAAATTAAAATTTTTATATCTAAATAAAATGAGTAATATAGATACATTACATTTAGATAATACTAATATAAATATAAATTTGAATAATGAATTAATTGAAAATTCTGATGATTTTTTAAAATTAATAATTGTAAAATCAGATGATTATTTAAATTTATCAGAATTAGGTATAATAAATATAAATTTTAAATTACACGAAGAATATATGAAAAAAATAACTAAAATAAATTTAAAAAAAAATATGTTAAAGTATATTGATTATATACCAATAAATATTTACGAATTAAATTTATCACATAATCAATTAAAAAATATAGATATTTTAAGTAATCAAATAAATTTAACATATTTAAATTTATCTTACAATTCTGAATTAATAATAAATTTAAATACATTTGATAATTTAGTAAATTTAACGTATTTAAATTTAGCTGGTATTAATTTAAATTCAATTTATTCTACATTATTTAAAAATCTTGTAAATTTAACATATTTAAATTTAGCAGGAAATAATATAGAATCTATAGAAGGTGTTTATTTTCCGCCAAATCTAAATACATTAAATTTAACATATAATAAATTATTAACATATAAATCAACAATTGCATCTTTACATAAACTTGTAAATTATTATGTATAGTTATAAATTATATTTTTTTAGATCTAAATATTTTTGTTTATATTTTAAATATTTTCTTTCATAATCATCAATAACTGATGGTAAATCATTAGTATAATGTGTTATATCATTATAAAAAAATTCACTATTTTTATCTGGAGGATATTTATCTTTAAAAGTAATATCTGGGGATTTGCTAGATAATGGAAAATTAATAATACCTTTGATACTTTGTAATTTACACACACTCGGATGATATTTTTCAAAATTATAATAAGTTGAACGTATTTTTTTAGGCATGTGAATTATACTAAATCTATGCCCAAGTATTATATGCGAGTTATGTGAGTCTCGTTTAAGTTTTATAGTATCAGATATAACAGCAGTATTCATCATTTTTTCTAATTCATGTTTGACTTTTTCGTATGATTGTTTATCGTCCTTTTTATCCCAAAATTTTTTCCATATATGTCTAATTAAGTTTCCATGTACAAATGCATAAATAGTAATATCTTCTCTAGGACTATCTTCTAACTTTTGTAGATTTTTAGGATATATTGTAGATTCTTTAGTAAATTTTATATCTCTGTATATAATTTTTAATACATCAGTGAAGAAAAAATCAATATTACTTATAGTTGTATCTGGAATTTTATCCGTTTCTTGTAATCTTAATTTTTCATAATAATCATAAATTTCAAAATTTACAATTGGTCCATGTTTAAACTTTTGTAAATTAGTAAAAAAGTCTTTTGCTTTTGTAATAAAATTTGTAACAAGATTATACTTAATCATATTATCTTGTACTAAATATGTATTTAAATTCTCCATTTGTAATAATTGTACTACATAATCTTGTAACTGTGTATATTTATCTCTACGACAACCTATATATTTTCTACAAGTAAGTATTTTCGTAATTTTTAATTTAATTTTTTTAGCGGGAGGCATGTCAGGATTAATAATTTCATAAATTGTTATTAAAAAATTAATAATTTCTATATCATCAAAATAAGTAATCCAATTTTTATCTAACCATTTTTTTATAAATAATATTCTTTTTTTTAATATTGAAGATTCAACACCTGTATTTTGAAAATCTACACCCATATATTGTGCGGAATTTCCTGTTTCATTAATATATGGGACTACATAAATTACTGCATTTGGAACAAATCTAAGTGCTAATAGCGCAGTAGTAATTGTTCGTGTTAATGCAGATGATATATAAATATTAGCAGCTTTGTTATGTTCCGGGAATGAGAAAAAATTAGCTCCTAGATTAATTGCATGATTCATTCCAATATATGATAAATTTGGTTCATACATAAATGTACCTTTGATTTGTGATAGTGATGAATTTATAATTTGTGTAAGCTCTTCGGTCCATGTTTTAGTTGCCGTCAAATCATCCTCTTCACCACCTATTAATTGGTCTACTTTCTCAAAGCCATCCTCGCTATCTTCGCCATCCTCGCTATCCTCGCTATCCTCGCTATCCTCGCTATCCTCGCTATCCTCGCTATCCTCGCTATCCTCGCCATCCTCGCTATCCTTTTTATAATTTGTTATTTGTTTTATTATATTCAAATGTGAGCCATTGCGATTATCTTCTTCAAATGCATTGTCAGTTTTTCCATAACCAATAACACTCACACTATCACTTTTATCTTGGTATCCATTTGTTGCTAAATTTGCACATGATTCCCCGTGACGTATCCAATTAATTGTGATAGTATACTCTTTTTCATCAATAGGAAAATATGTAGATTGTTGAGCTTCTAAGGATAGAGGAGATAATATACTCTTTTTGCACATTTCGAGATTATCTAAGTTTCCCTTGAGATTAGGTATACAAATATATTCCTGAGTTGCCATATTATATAAATAAATAAAATAATTAAATTATAAATATATAATTTACCTAATATTTATTTGTTTGCTAAATTTGAACATGATTTTCCATCAGTAGAAAAATATGTAGATTGTTGAGCCATATATATTATATAAATTAAAAATAATTATTTTAGTTAAATAAACTATTTAAATATTTTATTAAAAAAATTGATATAATAACATTTAAAAACAATTATATCAATTACAATAAATGAGCAAGAAATCAAAAAATAATAAAAAAGAAGAAGATGAAGATTATGAGTATGATTTAGAAGAAGATGATGAAGTATTAAGCGATGTAATTGACGAAGATGATATTGATGAAGATGACATAAATGATTTAGAACACGAGCCTGAGAATGATATAGTGTGTATCATGGAAGATGTTAATGATGATGAAATATATTATAATATAGAAATTCCTACTACAACTGATGTTAAATATTTAAACAATACAGAACGAATTAGTGTAAATAGACTTACTAAATATGAAATGGTTAGAATTTTAGGCGAACGCACAAAACAGATTACTATGGGTGCAAAACCATTAATTAAAAATTCTAAAAATTTAACGAATGAGCAAATTGTAAATGAAGAATTTAAAAATAATATGATACCATTTAAAATTAAACGACCATTACCTAATGGCAAATTTGAAATATGGAATTTAGATGAATTAAAAAAAGATCATTTATTATCATTACTCGAATAAATTAATTAGTCATGATAACATTTGGAAAATTATAAAAACATACTGTGCAAATATAATTTATATTATAACTATTTTTTTCTTTATAAAATACTGCATCTTTTAATTTAGGATTTTTATGGGTCGCACATTCAGGATTTTTACAATTATAATCATGTGTATGAGGTAATAATGGATCTTTACACATTAATTTATTTTCTTTAATATTTTTAATTTTATTATTAGTTGTATTATCTAAATTGATTTCATATAATAAAGTTGTTTCATTAATTTGTTTAGTATTATTACAATTATTACATTTAAATTCCGCACCAGAATAAATATTTTCATCAAACAATATATTTATTTTTTGTTTATTTTCTTCAGTTAATTTTTGATATTTTTTATTTTTAATTAATTCTTCTTTAGTAAATGCAATAGTATATTTTGTTAAAACTTCATTTTCTTCTATTTTTTTAAAAATATTATTTAATGTTAAACTAGGTGTATCACTATTAGTACTTTGCGATGATGATGTATTTTCATTTTCTTTTATTGAAGATGATTTAGAAATATCAAATAAATAATAACAATTAGGACAAAAGTGCATTTAATATATTTAATTATATATAAAATAAGATTTTATATATAATTAATTTTCAATTTTATATAGATATAATAAAGTGAAGTGTTATTTATAAAGTTAATGCTACTGATGCATTAGTTGTTATATATATAAATTAAATTATTTACCTAATCGATTTTTTAATTCCAAATATTTAGTTTTATATTTTATATATTTTCTCCAAGTTTCTATGTTACCTTCTTTATATAATTGATACATTTTTTCTAATTCTTCCATTGTTTTATCAGATTGTAAATAAGTAAACTTTTTACTAAAATCAATTCCATTACAATATAATCCTTTAGGATGTCCTTCCATAACAGGAGCATCATTTCCTATTTTTGTTCTAGGATGCCATAATTCACGCTCACCATATAATTGTAAATAAGGAGGAATTGGTGGTATAAAAAATAATAAATCTTCTGGTGATTTATCACCAAACATAAATTTTTTAATAGTATATTTTATTTTATCATTTTCATTAACATCTCGTGGATCAGGTTTATCTATATAATAGAATGTACATGCCTCTTTATCTAATATACAACCACTTAATATTGATAAATTTAATGATATTGAACTTGGATATTGTATACGTTCACGTGTAGCCGCATCCCATTTCTTTTCTATTGTAGAATCATACTTAATCTTTGCCCCTCTATATAATAGTATAGAATTGCTAGCAGGTTGACTTTCAAACTCAAGAACTTTACGCAGTATAGTAATTCTTTTTTCAGTATCAATATGACCAAAGGGTCGTTCGCGTTGTTTTAATGATATTTGTTTTATATCAGACATAATAGAATCTAGTATTGTATTATAATTACCACTAATAATTTGATCTAATAAATTTTTTTCTATTAAAAAATGTATAATATTATCATTTAATTCAAATATTTTATCTTTAAAATATTCTATTGTCTCATTTATATAACTAATATAACCTTCTAGTGTTTCTGTTTCGGTTTCACATTCTAGTCTTATTTGCACACGATGATGTGTATTATAAAAAGAAAATAAATTAAATAAATCATATAATATTCTTGGCATTTGTAATATAGTAATATGGGATAAATTGGCATCAGTAAATTTTTGTCTTACAAATTCTATTTCATTAGTAAATAAGGCTTGTCTTTCAGCATCACTATATTTTTGTAAATAAGTAGGAAATGTTCCTTTTGTTATTGTCTCATGAATAAAATCCTTTTCTTTTTCTGTAATAGTCTCAGATGTATTAAACCATATATATGCATAATTTGCAATATCTCCAGATACAACTGGTGGGGGTGCCACTGCAGCGGATGCAATTGGTGCTAATGACATATTATATATATATATATATAAATTAAATTAAATTAAATTATTTATCTAATTGATTTTTTAATTCTAAATATTTAGTTTTATATTTTATATATTTTATCCAAGTTGCTATGCGATTAGCGCCTTTATATGATTGATATATTTCTTCTAATTCTTGCATTGTTTTATCAGATTTTAAATAAATAAACTCTTTAGTAATATCAATATCATAACAACCTAATCCTTTAGGATGTCCTCCTGTAACAGTAGGAGGAGAATTATAACCTATTTTTGTTCTAGGATGCCATAATTCACCATAACAATATAATTGTAAATAAGGAGGAATTGGTGGTATAAAAAATAATGAATCTTCTTTTGATCCATCACCAAACATAAATTTTTTAATAGTATATTTTATTTTATCTCCTGTTAATGTTAGTCCTTCCCACATACAAGTCATATAATTTATTGTACATGCGCTATAATCTCCTATAAAACCACTTAATATTGATAAATTTATTGATAATGAACATGGATATTGTTTACCATCTTTCTTTTCTATTGTTGAATCTTTGGTAAAATCAGCTCCTCTATATAATAGTATAGATTCGCTAGCAGATTTCTTTTCAAAATCAAGAATTTCATGAAATATTTTTATTCTTACATCAGTATCAATCCTAGGACTCTCGTGTTTACGGGATGTTACCGGTATGACATTTATTTTACTCATAATCAAATTTAATATCTTATCGTAATTTTTGACAATATTAATTGGATCTAAAAATTTGTATGCATTTAAAAAAGTTATAATTCTATTATTTAATTCAAATATATTATCTTTACATTTTTCTATAATTTTATTCGTATAATGAATATAATCTTCTATTTTGTCTATTTTGTCATTAATAGATCTACAAGAATATGGTATTAAAATACCAGTAAATTTATAACCGTTTGGATATTTATAATAATAAAAAAGTAAATTAAATAAATCATATAATATTCTTGGTATTTGTAGTATAGTAATATGGGAAAAACCTTTCTTACTAAATTGTTTTTTTACAAATGTTATTTCATTAGCAAATAACTCCATTTTTTCAGCATAAGTATACGCTTTTAAATTTAAATAAGTAGGAAATGTTCCTTTTGTTATTGTCTCATGAATGAAATTCTTTTCAGCTTGTATAATAGTCTCAAGTGGCTTAGATTTATTAAACCATATATATGCATAATTTGCAATATCAGCATCTTGTTCTACTGGCGGGGGTGGTAAAACTGAAGCATCTTTTATATCATTCTTACAATGTAATTGACTATCAAATGTTCCCTCTGAATTAGGTATACATATTACCTGAGTTGTCATAATTATATATAAATAGATAAAATAATTAAATTATAAGTATATCACATACCTAATTGATTTTTTAATTCTAAATATTTAGTTTTATATTTTATATATTTCCTCCAAGTTGCTATGTTTTTCACTTTTATATATGATTGATATATTTTTTCTAATTCTTTCATTGGTTTATCAGATTTTAAATAAGTATACCCCTCATCAAAATTCATTTCACCTATAAAACCTTTAATGATTTGTTTTCCTGCAAGTACATCATTACCTATTTTTGTTCTAGGATGCCAAAATTCACCATTACAATATAATTGTAAATAAGGAGGAATTGGTGGTATAAAAAATAATGAATCTTCTTTTGATCCATCACCAAACATAAATTTTTTAATAGTATATTTTATTTTATCTCCGTTTAATTTTTCTCCATCGTAATCAGTCATAAAATTTATTGTACATGCGGTGCGATCTCCTAGAAAACCACTTAATATTGATAAATTTATTGAAAGCGAATATGGATATTGTTTACCATCTTTTTTTTCTATTGTAGAGTCCATGGTAAAATCAGCCCCTCTATATAATAGTATGGAATTAATAGAAGGTTTACTTTCAAGATCAAGAGTTTGACGATATATATCTTCTCTTAAATTAGTATCAATTCTGGTGCTATAGTGTTGACGATTTTCAGGTGG
>Ga0209596_1001637_pt1 | contig 19114 bp, 15 predicted proteins | sample M_130807_MF_Meta_FD_187314 | JGI IMG/M metagenome (GOLD analysis project Ga0209596, IMG submission 187314) | Freshwater microbial communities from Lake Montjoie, Canada to study carbon cycling - M_130807_MF_MetaG (SPAdes) (version 2) | ecosystem: Environmental > Aquatic > Freshwater > Lake...
CCTCCTGCGCGACACGATCGACGACCGGCAAATCGACGGCGTCTACTACGACACCGACGCTTCACTCATCGTGCGCGCGGGCATGCCGGTGACCATCCCGGCACCAGTCCTCGCCCTCCCGTCGGTCCTGGCACGCGCCGACCTTCCCCAAGGTTCGGCGCCCGCATCCCTCACCGCCTCGCTTGTCGGGCCTGACGCCCCCGGGCCGCGTATGCGTGACGTGCGGGCGATCGGAATGATCGTGTCCAACGCGACCAGCGAGCTCGGGATCGCGACCATGATCATCACGGCACGCGACGCCAGCGATGCACCACTATGGACCGGACGGTTCACGGTCGGATCAGGGACGAGTGGCACCTCCGCCCAAACTGCCACGGTCACACCGTTGCCCGGTACAGACCCTGCCAAGCCCACCGCGTACCTTGTCCGGATTCCCGTATCGGTCAACCAAGACACCACCATCGCATCCTTTACGGTCACCCGCGAAGCGACAGGAACGCTCGCAACCGACACCCAAGCGTCGACGCTTCACGCACTCTCGGCGATTGGTGATGGCCAGTCGTTGCCGGCTAGCCTCATCCACGGTGGCGGGGTGCAGCTGGTACATCGGTCTGACGTCAAGGTCTACCGACTCCTCGAGCCTCCGCCGCGTGTCCGACTTCTACCGAGAGCGGTCACTCGACCATCAGCCGCCGAGGCACTCAACTACCTGCGCGATGCACCAGAGGGCGGTGACAGCGTCGTGCTCGAGACGGCACCCGTGAGCGATCCTGACGAACCAGCTTGGCGAACCCGTCTCCGACCCTGGAGGGACGCCGTCTGGCAGTTCCTTGGACGTAACGCCTATGCGGGATACCTCTCCCCCGCCGAGCAGGAAAGCATTGCCAACACCACGCCCGCGCCCGGAATAACCTTTTCAGACGACGCTGTCGTCATTGAAGCCGAATCCGCCGAGTACCTGAGGATCCGCCTAGACACACCCGTGCAGGCAATCCTCACGGTTCGCGATTCGTTTTTCGCTGGATGGACCGCAACCATAGACGGACGTGACGCTCCGGTCTGGCGCGCCGATGTCCTATTCCGTGCGATCCCAGTCCCTGCGGGTCAGCACGTCGTGGAAATGCGTTTCCGTCAAGCCAGCGCCGAAGCAGGGTTCACCATTTCCGTCGTCACCGCACTCCTCGCGGTGGTGATCATGGTGGTTCCTTGGACGGCCACCTCCCGCCGCCAATGGCCTCCATCACGTCCACTGTCTGGTCCGCGTGAAGGCCAGCTTGACCGGGTGGGGCCGGCCGGACGCAACGCAGTCGAATCAGGTGGGGTGAGGCAGGCCAACGCAAACGTGTTGCAATCAGGGGCGATTGGACGGGGCGGAGCCAACCACCTGCCTGTGCCGACCGTGCCAGCGGACCGGCCGCCGGGGGCCGTGGACCCCGACGCAATTCCCCAGGACCACCCGTCAGGCCAAGATGTCGCAACCAACCGCATCCTCGACGATGACACTCAACAAACCGCCCTCTTCATTGCATCGACGGATGATCCAGAGGTCGCACGTGAGACTCCGTGGGATGGCCGGAGCCCTCGTCGGAACGTTCCGCAGTCGGGCCAGGACGGACACGTGTCGTGACCCGGACCATGCCGCGACTGCGCGTGACGTTGGTGGCGCCGTTCGCCCGCCAGCCGAAGGCGACATCCAGTGCCCGCACCATCCCGCTTGCGCGCGCACTTGCGTCGCGTGGGCACACCGTCACCGTCATCATTCCACCCTACGACAATCCCGCAGAGGGTGGGCGTGATGAGATCACCGATGGCGTCCACATCCAGTCGATGCGTGTTCCAGGGCACGTCTCCGAGGCAAGTCCGTTCCAGGCCCTTGCCCAGCCTATCCTCGCCTTGCAAACCGCCCGCGCCGCCATCGCAAGCCTCCCCGACGTCGTTCACCTGTTCAAGCCAAAGGCGGTCACTGGGCTTACCCACCTCGCGTTGAGAGGCCGACAATGGGTTGGCTACCAAGCACGCCCACCGGCAATCGTCGTAGATACCGACGACTGGGAAGGGGACGGTGGATGGAACGACTACGAAGCCTATCCGTGGTGGCAGAGACAAATCGTCAACGTGCAAGAACGATGGGGCATTGCGAATGCCGACGCCGTCACCGTCGCCAGCCGAACGCTCCAGGCGCAGGCATGGAGTTTCGGCCAACCCACCCATAGTGTCGAATATCTCCCGAACGGACTGGACGATCGCGACTACCCAAACTGGTGGCCAAGAGAAGCGAACTCGGATCAGGTTGGGCAGGGTGGACCTGAGTACGTGCCCGGCGGTGCCGCAAAGCCCGGCAGCGAGCCGATCCGCGCACGCCTTGGCATCGGGCCGGGGCCAATCGTCCTGCTCTATACGCGCTTCTTCGAGTTCTCACCCAGCCGTGCCCTCGAAACCCTGATAGCCATCCGGAAAGACGTTCCTGACGCCATGCTCCTTGTCGTCGGGGCCGGCAAGTTCAATCAGGAGCGGGTTCTCGCAACGGAAGCAAGGTCGCGAGGGCTGACCGGTGCGGTGCACCTGGCGGGCTGGCAACGTCCTGACGCACTTCCAGAAATCCTGTCACTTGCAGACGTCGCCATTGCACTCGCCGACGACAACCTCGCCAATCGCGCCAAGTGTTCGGTCAAGTTGCTGCAACTCCTGCGACTCGGGATTCCCGTGATCGCCGACGCAACCGGCGAGCAATCGAACTACATCGTTCCGAGTGTCTCCGGGATCCTCGTTGCGCCGGGAAACACCGACGCCATGGCGAAAGCCGTGATCAGGTGCCTCACTGAACCCGACTTGCGTCGGTCACTGGGTGAACAAGCGCGCAAGCGCGCCCGGGATCACTTCGGTTGGGACACCCTTGCGCCAGCCGCCGAACGGGCATACCTCGCCGCGCTTGCCCGCCGCGACCGCTGATTTCACGGCTCACCCTGGGACCGCCCCCGCGGAGACGGTTCAGATGCGGATCGCATTCGAACCAGATGAGGCGATGGGAGCGGCCAAGCGAAGCGCCTTGCAATCAGGGGCGATCAGGTGGGGTGGGGTGGACCAGCGAGGATTAGCGCCCGCGCCCACAAACCCATCCGCGACGAAAACAGACCTACCCGCGAACAGCGTCAATCGCGTCGAGAATCGCTTCTCCCGTCGCCGGCAGGGCCAAGGCGACCCGTTCCGGATACGAGCCCCGGGGGGCGAATGAAGCGACCGCATCCCGGATTGCTTCGCGCACGCACAGGCCAAGCATGAACGGCGGCTCACCAACCGCCTTGCTCCCGTAGATCACACCGGGTTGCGCCGCCCGCGGAAGCAGGGAAACGCGCCAGTCCGCGGGCACGTCCGTGGATGCGGGGATCTTGTATGTGCTCGGGGCGTGCGTTAGCATGCGCCCATCGCTGCCCCACACCACCTCCTCCATCGTGACCCACCCCATCCCTTGGATGAAGCCTCCCTCAACCTGCCCGGCATCAATCAAGGGGTTCAGGCTTGACCCCACGTCATGGAGGATGTCCACCCTCAGTACACGCAACTGACCGGTAAACCCATCCACCTCCACTTCAGCAATCGCCGCGCCACAGGCGTAGTAGTGGAACGGCTTGCCTCGTCCTGACGCCTTGTCGAACCAGATGCCAGGTGTCCGGTAATACCCGGTGGAGGAAAGGCCGACTCGCGCCAGGTAAGCGGCCCGAACGACGCTTGCAAAGCTCACAAGGTGATCCGGTCTCGACCGCACCCAGACCTGCCCATCACCGAACTCGACATCGTCGACATGCACTGCCGGGGCACCTGGCGCGGTCAGGAGTTGGGCCGCCACCGGAGCCAGGCGCCCACGCAACGTCAGGCAGGCATCGCGAACGGCGCCACCATTCAGGTCCGACCCGGACGACGCCGCCGTGGCCGACGTGTTCGGCACCTTGTCCGTGCGCGTCGGCATCATCCGTATCGATGTCAGGCGCACACCCAGAACCTCCGCCGCCACTTGCGCCATCTTGACCTGCAGGCCCTGTCCCATCTCCGTTCCACCGTGGTTGACTTGGACGCTTCCATCGCTGTAGATCAGCACAAGTGCGCCCGCCTGGTTCAGGAACGTGGTGGTGAACGAGATGCCAAACTTGACCGGCGTAACCGCGATGCCCCGCCGAATTCCACCACCCAGGGTATTCGCCGACCTGATTGCCTCGCGTCGCGAAATGAACTCCCCGGTCTCCTGAATACCCTCCCAGATGGTCACGAGCCGGTTGTCACCAATCTCCTGCCCATAGTGGGTGGTGTTGGTCTCGCCCGACCCGCGATACAGGTTGCGTGTCCTGACGTCATGCGGGTCCATGCCAATGGCACGCGCCGCGCAGTCGATGATCTCCTCGGCGACTGCCACGCCCTGGGGCCCACCGAACCCCCGGAATGCGGTCTGTGACGTCTTATGGGTCTTCAGGACTTGCCCACGGACCCGCATCGCGGGGAAGAAGTAGCCATTGTCGGAATGGAACATTGCCCGGCCAAGCACCGCGTCGGACAGGTCAAGCGACCAACCCCCGTCAGCATAGAGCTCCAGGTCAAGCGCGCGAAGGTCACCTGACCGACCTACCACCACCCGGTACCGTGCGACGAACGGATGGCGCTTACCGGTCAGGATCATGTGACGGTCCCGGTCCAGGCGCACCTTCACCGCCCGCCCGGTCTTGCGCGCCCCGATCGCCGCCACAGCCGCCCAGGCGTTTGCCTGAGTCTCCTTGCCCCCGAACCCACCGCCCATCCGGACGCACTGCACCACCACCTCGTTGAGCGACAGCCCAAGGGCGTGCGCGACAATCGCCTGCGTCTCCGATGGATGCTGCGTCGAACTGTGGACCATCATCCGGCCGTCCTCATCAGTCAGGGCGACCGAGACGTGGGTCTCCAGCGGGAAGTGGTCCTGCGCACCCATCCTGAACTCACCGCTCACGACGGCGTGACCGGCCTCTCCTGCCCCCGCCAACTCCGCATCCACATCCCCACGACGGATCCACTGCGGATCGGTGTGGACACTGCCCAATCTGATCGCATCGGCAGGATCAAGGATGGCGTCGAGTTTCTCGTAGGTCACCACCACCCGGCTTGCGCCCTGTCGAGCCGCATCAACCGACGTGCCTAGCACCCACGCGACAGCCTGTCCGTGATACGTCGCAACATCCCCAGCACCAAGGAAGAGTGGTTCGTCATGCCTCAGCGGGCCCGAATTGTTCTCTCCCGGCACATCCTCGCGGGTAAGGATGGTGACTACCCCGGGGGTGGTGCTTGCTTCGGAGACATCAACCACTCTGATCAGCGCATGTGCGTGCGGCGACGTGACCGGCCATCCGTGCAACGAACCCGGAGGAAGCGGCAGGTCATCGGTATACCGCGCCTGTCCGGTCACATGAAGCCGGGCACTCTCATGTGGGGTCGGTCGTCCGACCACCCGGGTCACCGTGTCTGGCATCTCACCGGTCGCTTCCAATTCCCGTCTCGGAAAGGCATGCATCAAACAGGCCGGTGATGAGGCGCTGCCGGTAAGACGCCGACCCCCGGTGGTCAGAGAGCGGCGCGAATGCCGATCCCAATAGGGCACGGGCATCCTTGACACCGCCATCACCGTCGCGCCACACCGCTCCGATCAGCGCGTCTTCGGCACCCAACGCACGCACCGGGGTCGCCGCAACCCCTCCATACGCAAGGCGCGCCGAAACGACGGTCCCACGGTCATCAAGAACCACCAGGAACGCCCCGGCCACCGTCGAAATATCAACCCGATCCCGGCGGGCAACCTTCCGCACCCACGCGACGCGCCGCCCTCGTGGAGGTGCCACGCGGTCGTCAATCCGCAGGGCAACGAGGAGTTCGTCCACACCGACCGCCGTCTGTCGATAGCCCGTGAAGAAATCCGCCACCCTGACTTCGCGGATTCCTGACGATCCACCAATCAACGCAACCGCATCATGTGCGAGCCAGACCGGAGACATGTCACCGATCGGCGATGCCGTCATCAAATTGCCACCGACCGTCGCGCGGTTCCTGATCTGGCGCGAAGCGAACCATGGCAGCATTTGCCTAGCCAATGGCACCCCGCCATCGCGAAGGAAGTCTTCCAGGGCGGTCATGGTTACGCCGGCGCCAATCGTGACGGTCCCCTCAGCGCGCGAGCAGGTCGAGAAGATGGGGTCGGTGATGGCGTCCAACGAAAGAATGCCCGGATACCTTTTGAACCCGCGGGTGACTTCAACCCCCACGTCGGTGGCCCCGGCGATCACCCGCAGACCGGGTTCACTGGCGCGGCGGGCAATCGCTTCGGCTAGCGTTGATGGTCGATACGCCACGACTGCCGAACCCAATTCGGCCGTCACCGCACCCAGGACTGGATCATGCAAGCGACTCGCGAAACGGTCTGCGTGCTCCGAATCCTCAAAGAGGCCGGCACCAGACGTCAGTGCGGCCACCGAGCGCAATGCGCGATATCCCGTGCACCGACACAAGTTCCCCGCGAGAACCTCGCCACCTGGGTCGACAGACTGTGCGTCCGTGACCAGTGGTGAGTAATACGACGCGAACATCGTCATCACGAAGCCGGGGGTGCAGAACCCGCATTGCGAACCGCCAGTGGTAGCGATTGCCTCCTGGACCGGGTGCAGCTGAGTCTCCACCCTACCACCCGCGTGCCCGGTGTCACCGACACCTTCGACGGTCCAGACTTCCGCACCGGGCAACTGCGCGGCCAACGCGAGGCAGCCGTTGATCGCCCGATAGACCGACGGACGCTCCGATTCGTTTGCCGGGAGCGGCGATGGAGCGACGCGTGTATCAATCAAGGGTCGATGGGGTGATGGGTTGGGTTCCCGGACAACGACGGTGCAGGCACCGCAGTCACCCTCCGCGCACCCCTCCTTTGTGCCGGTCAGTCCACGGTCGCGCACGAGGTCAAGAAGGGTGACGTGCGGATCCGTTCCCTCTAGATCAACGAATTCGCCGTTGAGGAGGAAAGACACCGATGTCACCCCACGCCCTCCAATCGCGCACGTCCCACGTCACGCCGTTCCGGTCGTCGCCTGTGCACGAAATAATTCACGCTGCCCGAAGAGATTATTCGTCCGGCTCGGATTCGAGCCACGCGTCAATCCCTTTCAGGATGCGCTGCTTCACGTGCTCAGGCGCACCCGATGCGCGCGCGCTCACCCGCGCAAAGTTGGCCAACTGTCCATCGGTCAGGTTGAACGTGTCCCGCACCAGCCGGTATTCGTCGCAGATCAGGGCTCCGAAGAACAGCTGATCGTCGGTGTTCAGAGTGATCGGCACTCCGGCATCCATCAGCTTTGGCAACTGGTGCAACTCAATGTCCTGCGCAACGCCCAAGAGCAGGTTAGAGGTTGGCGCAACATCGCAAGTGATCTGGTGGTCGCTCAGGTAGGAGAGGAGGAACGGATCCTCGACCGCCCGCACTCCGTGCGCGATCCGGTGCGGGAACGTCGACTTTATCGCGGCCCAAACACTCTCCGGACCCATTGCCTCCCCGGCATGCGGAACCACCAGCAGACCTGCCTCACGTGCAATATGGCATGCAGGCGCAAATGGCTCTGGCGGGATCCGTTCGTCGCCCGCAATCCCGAAAGCGACGATCCCGTTGTCCTTGTTCCTCGCAGCGAACCGCGCCGCTTCCACAGTACCGTCCACCCCGAAACCGCGATTGATGCCCATCATCAACCCAACTTCGGTGCCAGTCGCACGGGTTCCCTCAGCAAAGCCTTCCTGCATGATCGCCCACGCACCGTCGGTGTCGAATTCCTTGAGGCGAATCTGGGCACCACGAAACGGATGCTGGTTGCCAAGATATTGAGGAACTCCCATCGGTTCCGTGTACCAGACACCCTGGGCAGCCTCATCCTCGACCAGTTCACGGCAGATTCGCTTCAGGGATTCAGGTCGCCGAATCACGGCCGCGGCCTTGGCGTAGACCTGCACGAACTCCGGAAGATTGCTGAACGTCTGGTCAGCGTCAGGCATGCCCTCGAGTTCGGCAAGTTCCTTGATGGTGGAGGGCCGTGCACTTCCCTCCAGATGAAGATGCAAATGTGCCTTGGGCAGTCGGACGATTGATCGTCGCTTCATGTCTTCGTCACTCCTGAGGGCCACGATGTCATCTACGCTGAATTTACTGTCAAGTGTACGGTTCGATGCCCTGTATGGGCACCATCTTGAATTGGTGTCGGTCAGACAAACCTGTACGTGCGCACCATTCACGCTGGACGCCAAGCGTCAGCGCGTCACCGACTCCACCTCGGGTGACACGCCTCCAGCCATCATGAGACCAATATCCTCGCGTGAGGCAGTGGCCGAGTCAACCGCGCCAACGATCCTGCCCCGGAACATCACCATGATTCGATCGGACACCGCAAGGAGTTCGTCGAGTTCCGCCGAGACCAGCAGTACTGCAGCGCCAGCGTCACGTGCTGCAATCAAGGCACCATGGATGAACTCTATCGACCCGACATCAACGCCTCGCGTCGGTTGTGCAGCCACCAACGCACGGACATCGCGCGAAAGCTCCCTTGCAATGATGACCTTCTGCTTGTTGCCCCCCGAAAGCGATCCGACCGGTGCCTCCGGGTTCGCCGGTCTGACATCAAACCTGCCCACAAGATCGCGCGCCTGATCACGCATCGCCTTGGCCTGCATGACCAACCATCGCGAAAACGGCGCACGGTAGTAGCGATTCAGGACCATGTTCTGCTCTACGGTGAACGGAAGCACAAGTCCGTGTCGCTGCCGGTCTTCTGGAATGTGGGCAAGTCCTGCATCCGTACGGTCACGTACCGTCGCACGGGTCAAGTCGCGGTCACTGAGATGGAAAGATCCCGATTGGGTTGTCCGAAGACCGGTTATCGCCTCGACGAGTTCGGTCTGGCCATTCCCTTGCACGCCAGCGACACCCACGATCTCGCCGGTCCGAACCGACAGCGACACACCATCGACAGCTCGCACCCGGCGGTCATCGTTCACTACAAGGTCGCGAACGACGATCATCGGTTTACCCGGAACCGACTTCGCCTTCTCCACACGCAGGAGAACATCACGCCCTACCATCAGGGATGCAAGAGACTCTGGCGAGGCGTCGCGCGGCAGGACCTCTCCAGCGACCGCGCCTCTCCGCATCACGACGATCCGGTGGGCTAGGTCCAATACCTCGCGCAGCTTATGGGAGATGAAGACAATCCCGGTTCCCTCGTGGGCAAGACCCCGCAGGACCTTGAAGAGATCGTCAGCCTCCTGAGGCGTCAGGACCGCGGTCGGCTCATCCAGGATCATCACCCGAGCGCCACGGTAGAGCGCCTTGATGATCTCAACGCGCTGCTGCTGCCCGACGGATAGATCCTTCACAAATGCTCGGGGATCAATGTCTATGCCAAACCGGCGCCCCAGCGCGGTGATCTGCGCTTCAAGGTCGCCCAAATCAAGCATCCCACGTCGCGACGGTTCCACTCCCAACGCAATGTTCTCGGCAACCGTAAATGGCGGAACAAGCATGAAGTGCTGGTGCACCATTCCGATGCCGAGCGCGAGGGCATCGCGCGGTGACTGGAGACGGATCGCCTCACCGTCGATCAGCACGCTTCCGGAATCCGGCGCGGTCATGCCGAAAAGCATGTTCATGAGCGTCGTCTTGCCTGCACCGTTCTCCCCGAGCAAAGCGACGATCTCACCGCGGCGAACCCCGAACTGCACGTCCTTGTTCGCAAGGAGCGACCCATACCGTTTGGTCAGTCCCCGCGCCTCCAGGACATACCCCTCCTGAGGCACTGGTGCGCCGCCGCTGCCCCCAACGACATTCATGGCCAGCCCCGCATTGCGATCGTGCGTACCCGAGCCCACATCTCAGTCCGCCTCATACGGGGTGCCGACAGCCGCGGGTGGACTGACACGTCCAATCACGCCAGCAAGGATGACAATCGTGAGCAGATACGGAAACATCCCCACGATCTGTGCGGGAACGGGGATTCCGAATTGCTGGGCATTGATATGCAAGGCATTCGCCGCCCCGAACAGCAACGACGCGGCCCACGCACCCGCTGGTGTCCATCCACCGAAGATCAGCGCCGCCAAGGCAATGAACCCCCGGCCATTGGTCATGAGCGGCTCGAATGCCGGGACCGATTCCAACGTGAAATACGCGCCTCCAATGCCGGCAATCGCCCCCCCGATCATTACTGCGGTGTACCGGGTTCGAATGACATTGATCCCAGCCGCGTGCGCGGCCCGGGGTAGTTCCCCAACCGACCGAAGGCGCAACCCCCAAGGCGTGTGAAAGATCACCAGATGCGTTATTGGCACAAGCAAAAGCGCCACCCACGCAATGGGTTGCTGCTGGAAGACTGGCCCGACTACCGGCAAGTCGGCAAGCACGGGTATCCGCAGCGCCGGCAACAAGCCAGCCCCAACCAGTGCCTGACGACGCACCACTTCTGTCGAGAGGAACCCGGTAATGCCGGCAGCCATGATGTTGATCACGGTGCCACTCACAATCTGGTCCACCCGTAGTGTGACCGAAAGCCAAGCGTGAAGGGTTGCCATCGCCACCCCGACCGCCATGCCCGCCAAGACACCGATCAGGAGGTTCTTGGTAGCGGCGGCCCCTAGGAACGCCCCGAACGCCGCCGATAACATCATGCCCTCAATGGCGATATTGGCTACCCCACTCCGTTCGCAAAGGAGACCGGCAAGGGCCCCAAGCGTCAGCGGTGTCGCGAAACGCAGCATTGTCGCCAGCATGCTCGCCGCGACGATGGATGCCGAGACATCCGGCGACCTCAATACCTCTGCGCCCCCAATGAGCAAGCCTATGCACCCGATGATGAAAGCGAACCGGCCGCGGGTCACCGTCCACTCTCCGAACTTGCCACCGGTGCGGCGGTCGAGGTCGCGTCCGCAACGGCTTCGGGTTGCGCCGGACCAATCCGGTAGATCCACCTGATGATCTGGTCAGCCGCGATCATGAGGAGGACCAGCGCCTGGATCACGGAAATGATGTCCGTTGATATCTGGGTCCGGAATTGCAACTTCGTCGCACCCGTTCGCAGCGCGGCGAACAGGATCGATGACAGGACCACCCCGGATACGGTGTTCCTTCCCAGCAACGCGATGGCAATGCTGTCGAACCCGTATCCCACGTTGAACCCAAGCGTGCTCCGGTAGTTCACCCCGGCAACCTGAACGGCTCCCGCCAGACCAGCGAGCAGTCCCGATACGCCCATCGCCCATGTCATGCGCCGAACCACGTTCACGCCCGCGTAGGAGGCTGCATCCGGATTGATCCCCACCATCCTGAGTTCAAAGCCCATGGTCGTCTTCCAGAGGACAAACCACACCAGCACCGCGACACCGATGACGAGGATCACCCCACTGTGGAGGCCAGGAATGAGATCAGGCAGCCGTGCCGTCTCGGCCACCTTTGGAGTCTGTGCGATCACGTTCAGGGGCGATCGATCGCGCAAGGCCCCGTTCAGCAGATACGCCGCGAGTTGCCCTCCGACGTAATTGAGCATGATGGTCGTGATGACCTCGTGCGCTCCCGTTCTCGCCTTCAGCAGGCCAGCGATCCCTCCCCAAATGGCACCGGCGAGGCAGCCAGTAAGGAGAACAAGTGGCAAGTGGATGATCAACGGGAGTGAAGTGACCGTAAAGCCGACCCACGCACTTGCAAGTGCGCCGACCGCCAACTGTCCCTCGGCACCAATGTTGAACATCCCACCGCGGAACCCGACCATGACGGCCAGTCCCGTGAAGAGGTAGGGAACCGTTCTGAGGACCGTGTCAATGGTTGAAGCACGTGACCCGAACGCGCCCTCGACCAAGGCCTGATACGCCTCGACGACAAACCAGATCCCGAACCATGGGCCGTCAAGCCTCGGGCCCGACGCCCAGATGATGACGCCTCCGATGAGCAGCGCCGTCACGATGGCAAGCGACGGAATAAGCCCGCCGATCAATCGCGTCCTGACGGCCTGCGTCACCGTGACTACACCTTCCCCGCCAATGAAACCGGCACGGCATCCCTGTTGAGGGACGCCGTGCCGGAAGTGTCAAGATAGGCGCCCCGGCGACGCATGGAGCCACCCATCGCCGGGAACGGTTCCTAGCCCTTGGCCGGCTTGACGTTGGTCTTGAGCGTGCCAGCATCGAGGTCCTTGCGGATGGTCTCGAGCTTGGTCTTCACCTCGGCGCTGACCTTGGAGTCAAGATCATGGAACGGTGCAAGGCCAACCTTGCCGTTTACGTTCCCACCCTTGAACTTGCCGTCGGACACTGCCTTGATCAGATCGGAGACGCCCTGGTCGATGATCTTCATCCCGCTTGAAAGCAGGACGGCCTTCGCCTCCGGAACTGTGAGGTACTGGTCGGTATCAACGCCGATCGCCAGCACACCCTTGTCCTTGCGTTCCGCGACACCGTAGAGAGCCCCGTTTCCGGTCTTGCCACCGGCACCGAAGATCACATCGACACCCTTGTCGGCCATGGAGAGCGCCGTGGCCTTGCCCCACTCGGGATCGTCGAAGGTCTTCTCCGGTCCGACGTCACTGTGATAGACAATCTGGAGATCGGCATCAGCCTTGGCGAACTTGACCCCGGCACGGAAACCCTCGCCGAACCGCCACACGGGTGGCACGACATCGGTGGCAAGCACCGCGCCGACCTTGCCAGTCTTGGAGACGAGCGCCGAAAGGGCACCAACCATGAACCCGGCCTTGTCCTCCTCGAAGATCAGCCCGGCGAGGTTCTCGACCGGCTTCTCCTGGAACTGGTCAACACCGATGAACTTGATGGTCGGATTGGCCTTCGCCGCCTCGATCGTCGCATCGCCAAGCAGGAAGCCGACCGTGACGATCACGTCATACTTCTCGGAGATGAACTGCTGGATGTTCTTCTTGTAGTCGTTGGGATCCCGGGTCTCGACGTACTTCGACTCACCCTTGATCGCCGCCGCGCCAGCCTTGGCGCCGTTCCAGGCCGACTCGTTGAAGCTCTTGTCGTCGACCTTGCCGACGTCAGTCACGAGGCCGACCTTGAGCACCTTGGCCGCTACGGTCGGCTCGGGGGCCTTGGTTGGGGCAGCAGCCGCGGGTGCGGTCGTTGGTGCTGCGGCCGCCGGAGCTGCCGGTGCCTTGGTTGGTTCAGCCTTCGCTGCAGGCGCGGCCGGAGCCGCCTCACCACCGCATGCTGCCAGAATTGGCAACGCTGCGAGCCCGAATAACAGATTACGCCGTGTTCTCATCGCCACTCCTCCATTGGAACAACCACTGGGTGCGCCAGCTGACTGCTTCCCCGCCCCCTGCGCAGTCGACTTCCGCGAGTATAGCGAGGAAAGGCTACGCGACCGGCAACACGCCCCTACCCAGACAACCTCGCCAAGGCATGGGCAAGCACGCGCACGCCATTCGCGACCTCTTCCGGGGCAGTGAACTCATCGGGCCGATGGCTTACCCCACCACGGCACGGCACAAAAACCATCGCCGTGGGACAGATGCGAGGCATGAACAACGCGTCGTGATAGGCGCGGCTCGGCAACTGGTGGGTAGCAAGTCCAGCATCGGCCGCACTGGCCTCCAAGACATCCCGCAAACCAGGATCCATGGTTTCTGGCAGGTCGGTGGTTACAACCTCAAGGTCTATCCGAACCCCCCGTCGCGAGGCAATCCCGGCAGCGTCGTCGCCTATCCGGCGAAGGACACCATCCCGCCTCGCCCCATCGACGTCGCGCACATCTATGGAGAGCCGAACCTCCGATGGAACCCCATTGACCGCCCCGGGGAAGACCGCTACCTGACCGACCGTTCCGACGGTATCAATGCTTCCAGTTCCGCGGGCGGCCGCTTCCACGCAGAGGATCAGTTCGGCAGACGCAGTCAACGCATCGTGTCGATCCGGCATCAGCAAGCCGCCGGCATGTCCGCCCTCGCCGGTGATCACTGCCCGGACCGTCGCCGGCGCCGCGATCGCGGTCACCACCCCGATCGGCAGGCCAAGATGCTCAAGCACCGGACCTTGCTCAATGTGCAGTTCCAGAAAGGCATGGTAGGTTCCCTCCGGAATCCTGACGTTCTCCAAGGGCCCGGACCAGCCTGCCTGACGGCGTGCCTCCTCGACCCCGTGACCTTCCCCATCTCGCAAGCCACGCGCCTGGTCTGGTGACATTGCACCGGACATCAGTCGGCTGCCAAGGCACCCAACGCCAAACCGGGTCGGTTCCTCACTGGCGAACACGATGATCTCGATAGACCGCGCCGGTACGAAACCGGCGTGCCGGAGAGCCCTCACCGCTTCAATTGCCCCGATGACCCCCACGCAACCGTCGTACAGTCCGGCATTCGGAATGGCGTCCACGTGCGACCCGGTCGCCACTGGGGGAAGTGAGGGGTCGGACCCGGTCCATCGGGCATAGATCGTCCCGATCTCGTCGGTGCGCAGTTCCAGTCCAACTTCTTCAAGGAGGGTCGTCACGTACGCACGCCCTGCCAGGTCTGTCGATGTCCAGAGAACCCTTGTCACGGCGGGAGGGGGCGCATCGGTAAACGTTGCCAAGTGTGCCAACTGTGCCTGCACTCGACCCGCGTCAATGCCAATGCGACCAGTCTCCACCGCGAGCTGATCCTGCCTCGCGTCAGCGAAAACCGGTGAACTGCCTGCAGTTCGTTGGCCTTGGGGTGAAGCGGCACGATCAGTCATCAAGCGTCTCCGGGCGCGATTGTCAGGTCAAGGAGCGGATTGCGGTTGCCGTTCTTGTAGTACAGGTACCGAGCAGGCTCGTTACCGACCGCCGCGAACCACTGCGGGCAGAACGGTCCCATCCACATCTGATCCTCGCGTTGCACCGGATACCACTGGTCCTCCAGACGGTAGATGCCCCCGCCCTGAAGGAAAATCACCCCGTGTTCCATGTAATGGCTTTCCACGAGGGGTAGACACGCGCCCGGTTCGAACGTGAACACATTCATGGCAAGGTCGAAACCCGGCAGGTCTGGCAGGAGAGACTGGAGCCGGGCACGGGGATCACCAAGAAACGGCAACTTCTCGATCTCGTCCAGGCGCGCAACCACGACAAACGCAGGTTCTGTACCGTGCGGCGCGGTGATTGCTCGTCGGTCAAGCACGAATACCCGGCTGGTGGTCACCGCGTCCATTCCGGTGAATGTCCCCGACGGGGCGAACGCAAATGCCTCCTCATGGAGTTCATGCACGTCATGCCCGGCGCGGAAGGTCACGTGTCCCCCAAGGACGAAGACAAATCGTTCGACCCCCACCGGGGGCGGAGCCGCGTGTCCTCCAGCCGTCATCTCCGCGATGTATTGGACGAAGCCCGCCCCGACATGAGGGGAGATTGTCACGATCGTTCGCGTACCGGACCAACCGGGAAACGAGGTCTTGACATGACTCTCAGGGGTAATGACTGCGTGCCTCGCGCCAATGAATGTGCGTGTGGTCGGTGGCAAGGCCATGACTTCTTCTCCTTGGGTGTGGTTCCCGCAATTTCGGGTATGTCGGGCAATTCGTCGTCAGGCGTGTGTGGCGGGACGCACAAGCCGCCCCTGTGGGTCACCAACCGGCTTGCCATCTATCGCAACCGTCATCCCCCGGAGGATCGTTCGGCGGGCGTGTCCAGTGAAGGCCCTACCCACGTACGGGCTCTGCAAGTGCCGGTAGTGAAGGTCCGACTGCGCCAGAACGGTGTGTTCATCCGTGGCCACTAGCGTGAGATCGGCATCAGCCCCGACGGCAATTCGGCCCTTGCGTGGCGAAAGTCCGAAGCGGCTCGCCGGACCGGCCGCAACCAGCGACGCAATCCGTGCAAGCGACAAGCCGTGGGCCGGTCCCTCCGTCAGGAGTGCACCAAGCGTCGACTGCACGCCCGAAATACCACCCCACACCGCAAAGAAATCATCCCCGCCCTTCATGGACGGAGGGGCAGGGGAGTGATCAGACACCACCATTTCGACCCCACCTGCAACGACAACTCCCCAGAGACGCGCCCGTTCCTCAGCATTGCGAACGGGTGGGGCACACTTCGCAACCGCCCCGAGCACCTCAATGTCGTCGTCGGTGAAAGTGAGGTAGTGCGGACAGGTTTCGCATGAAACATCGATCCCGCGCGCCCGCGCCGCGGCCACGATGGCCGCACCGCTTCCACTACTCACATGGACGATATGCAGGCGCGCACCTGTCGCCTCGGCAAGATGAATCGCCCGCACGATTGCCTCGGTTTCGGCAACGACCGGGCGCGATGCCAGGTATGACTGGACGTCCTTCGCACCGGAAGCCCGAAACCGTGCCGTCAAACCTCGCGTGATCGCATCGTTTTCGGCATGAACCGCCACGACCATCCCCAGTTCGGCCGCAATGGTCATCCCATCCATGAGGGTCAGATCATCGGACGCCGCAAACTCCGGCAAGCCACTATCGGACATGAACGCCTTGACGCCGATCACACCGCGGGCATGCAAGTCGCGTAGGCTACCGACGTTTCCCGGCACCAATCCGCCCCAGAGGGCGAAGTCCACGTGCGCAATGCGCGATGCGATCTCCAGTTTCTCGTCGAAACTTGCTCCGTCCAAGGTCAACGGCAGGTTATTGAGGGGCATGTCGCCGAACGTCGTGCCCCCGCCGACGGCAAACGCGCGGCTGCCTGTTGACAGACCCTCCCAGTCGGTGCGCCCCGGTTCATTGAAGTGGACGTGGGTATCCACAGCGCCCGGAAAGACGTGAAGACCGGAGGCATCAATCACCGTGGCGGATCCGGCATGCAGCTCCGGCCCTATGGCAGAAATGATCCCATCACGGATTTCGATGTCTTCCCGCAAGACCGACCCGTCACGGACGACCGATCCACCCCGAACAACCTGCCTGCCGGTCATCACTCCCTGCCTCCTGCATCCGCCGTTCCCTGCCAATCACCGGACCGAACGCGCTCCGCCACAACCCGGACCGTCTCAACAAGCAGCCCCAAGGCAACTGCAACGTCGGACTCGATAACCGATTCATCTGGATGATGACTGATTCCACCCGGTGACCTGACGAAAAACATGCCGACCGGCGCGATGGTCGCCATCACCATTGCGTCGTGGCCCGCGCCGCTGACGACCTCGCGCAATTCGGTACCGAGCGTTCGTCGGGACGCCTCTTGGACAGCTGCGGTCACTCTGGGGTCGCACGCCACTGGCGCAACATCCATGACCCCATCCACTTCGACACCAAGGCCCCGGGACTCCGCGATTGACCTGATGGCATCGATGATTGTCCCCACCGCCTCGTGAAGAATGGTCTCGGCCTCGTGGCGAACATCCAGCGAGAAGGCCACTTCACCCGGAATCACATTCGCCGATCCGGGCATCACCTTCAGTTCGCCCACCGTCGCAACCAATCCCGGTGTCTGCCTCGCCACACGTTCAGTTGCAAGCACCGCCTCGGCTGCACCGCCCAAGGCATCCGCACGCAAACGCATCGGCGTGGTACCAGCGTGATTGGCGCGTCCGGTCAGGGTGACGCGTCGGCGGGTCTGCCCGGCAATCGCGGTGACGACACCTACCGCCTCGCCTGCCGCATCCAGCACCGGTCCCTGTTCAATGTGCGGTTCCACATACAGAAGAATGTCACCCGGCGCGTAACTGGGTCCGTGACCGACCACGCTTTCCGGGTCATACCCTGCCTCGCCCAACGCCTGCCCAAACGAGACCCCGTCTGTATCAACGCGCGCCAGGAGTTCCGCAGGAAGGTCTCCGGCAACCATCCTGCTCCCAAGGAACGGCAATGAAAACCGCGCACCCTCCTCGCCTGCAAACGCCACCACATCGATCCCGAACGGCAGTGGCGGAAACATCGGACTAGGGGGCGTGGCGAGTGTTTCCGCCAACGCAATGCCGAGCAGTACGCCAAGCGGCCCGTCATACCGACCAGCGTTCCGAACGGTGTCGATGTGTGACCCGATGACGATGACCGGGACATTCACGGCGCCCGATGGTCGCCACCGTCCCGTGCAATTTCCAACCGGATCAACCGTTGCCTGCCCACCGGCATCCCGCATCCACGAAGCCACCAGGCGTTCGGCGTGGCGTGCAGCCGAGGTGAGAGGCCGACGCGACAGGAAGCCAGGTTCCTCACTGATCTGCCCAAGCTCGACGCATCGTGCCAGAACCACCGAGGCTCGCGCCGCGAGACCGGGGCCAAGCTCACATCCACCGGGCTCAGGCCGAAGTGTCACGGTCAGCTGCCACGATAAGTGCTGTACGCCCAAGGGGACAACAGCAACGGTACGTGATAGTGCGCGTCGCCATCGGCAATGCCGAACCGGACCGGCACCGTCTCCAGAAAAGATGGCTCAGGCAAGGTCACGCCACGCAGTCGGAAGTAGTCACCAGCGTGGAAGACCAATTCGTACCTTCCCGCCAGCAGGTCTCCCGTTTGCACGACGGGACCGTCAACACGGCCGTCGCCATTGGTTACGACCTCCCGGACCCGCAGCGCCTCACCGGTGACAGGATCAAATCGGAAGAGCTCGATACGCATGCCGGACGCCGGGCATCCGTGCATGGTGTCTAGCACGTGGGTCGTCAATCGACCACCAGTTACAGACACAGGTTGCAATCCTCAGGCATTTCGGTGGACCACAAGGCTGATGCTGCCGTAAGGAGGCCGGGGGTCGCAGTACGACACGACCCTGCTGCCATCCTCGGCCCGCACAACGACGTCCCACAGGCGGTTCTGCGCCTCGAAACTGACGGTCGCAAGTTGCGGAAACCGCGCCAGTATGCGCTGACCCATCTCCCAGACAAGATGCTGGATTGACATGCTGACGAACTCATGGAAGGTTACGGCACACAAATCACGCACCTGTTCGGCCGGCACGTAGGTCGCATGGGTCGGATCAAGGAGTGCACGGGTGTCCGAGTAATTCCACCCTATATCAAGAAAGATGTAGAGAGGCCGGTCAACCCGCTCTTCCAGCGTCGTGAACCCGTCCCGTACGAACCGTGCGAAAGCCGAACCTGTCACCTTGATCAGTTGCAATCCAGCGATCCCACACTCGTGATGGGTC
>Ga0209596_1001638_pt1 | contig 19111 bp, 14 predicted proteins | sample M_130807_MF_Meta_FD_187314 | JGI IMG/M metagenome (GOLD analysis project Ga0209596, IMG submission 187314) | Freshwater microbial communities from Lake Montjoie, Canada to study carbon cycling - M_130807_MF_MetaG (SPAdes) (version 2) | ecosystem: Environmental > Aquatic > Freshwater > Lake...
TTGTGGTAACAGACAGAATGTTACAAATGTTTAAAAAGAAAAAACAAGGAAACAAGTAAATTCCAAAGGATACAAAAATTCCAAATCCCAAAAGAGTCCATGAATACGTTTAATGAATTGGAACAACGATGTTTGGTATTTTCAAAGAGAGTAAAAGAATTTTGCAGAACTATAAAATACAATGTGATCAATAAAGTGTATATATCTCAACTAATTCGTTCAAGTTCCTCCATCGGGGCGAACTATATTGAGGCGAATGAACACCTTGGCCAAAAAGATTTACTTATGAGAATAAAAATAGTAAGAAAAGAATCGAAAGAAACAATTTATTGGCTGCACCATTTTGAAGAACGTGAAGAAAGAAGTCAATTGATTGATGAAGCTGAGCAACTTAGAAAGATACTCTCTACAATAATCAACAAGCTATCGTAACATATCTTTCACGGATTGACCTTTTTGGAATTTGGAATTTGTCTTTTTGGAATTTAAAAAATTAAAATTATTATGCAAGATTTACTACTCAAGTTATGTTATCTGATCGGTTCAGTAACATTTATTGTCGGACTTAAAATGCTATCACATCCAGATACAGCCAAGAAAGGAAATTTGGTGGCTGCCTTCGGTATGACCATTGCTATCATCGGAACCTTATTCCTGTATTATAATGGAAACCTTTCAGACAAGACAATCAACCTCGTGTGGATTTTTGCTGCGTTAATCATAGGAACGATTGTAGGAACTATCGCCGCCAAGAAGGTACAGATGACAGCGATGCCACAAATGGTGAGTCTGTTTAACGGCATGGGAGGCGCTTGTGCTGCCATTATTTCAATTGTTGAATTCAAGCACTTGATGCATGAAGGATTAACTGACTTGAATAATCTAACAGCCTTGACAATTCTTGCAGGTCTTGTGATCGGAACCGTTTCATTCTTTGGATCAATGATTGCTTTTGGCAAACTCAATGGCAATATCAACGACAAAACGTTACCGATGCAACAAGCGGTGAACATCGGACTGATGGCTCTTATCGTGGTATTGATCGTATGTATTATGACAGGTGTTATGATGTCGCCGGTTATGTTGTTCTATGTATTACTAGGCGTGTCTGCGTTGTATGGTATCTTATTTGTCATGCCGATAGGCGGCGCTGATATGCCTGTTGTCATTTCGTTATTGAATTCATTTACAGGTGTGGCTGCAGCATGCGGTGGATTTTTATATGACAACCCTGTTATGCTTACAGGCGGTATCCTCGTAGGAAGTGCGGGTACCATCCTAACGATTTTAATGTGCAAAGCCATGAATCGCTCCTTGACAAATGTGATTGTCGGCGCCTTTGGAGGAAATAAAGAAGGTGGTGCGGCGCAAGAAGTTGGTGGCGCATACAAAGAAATTTCATTAAGCGACACCGCTGTTCTGATGGCCTACTCAAAGAAAGTGGTTATTGTACCTGGATATGGGTTAGCGGTAGCGCAAGCACAACATATTTGCCACGAACTTGAAAAGGTATTAGAAGAAAAAGATGTGGATGTAAAATATGCCATTCATCCTGTTGCAGGTCGTATGCCGGGTCATATGAATGTATTGCTCGCTGAAGCGGATGTGCCGTATGAGAAATTATTAGAGATGGAAGAAATCAATCCTGAGTTTGCTCAAACCGATGTGGTCTTAATTCTCGGCGCTAATGACGTTGTAAACCCTGCTGCGAAGAACGACCCTGCAAGTCCGATATACGGAATGCCTATTTTGGAAGTGGAGAATGCGACACACGTCATCGTGAACAAACGCAGTATGAAACCAGGTTATGCGGGTATTGAAAACGCCTTGTTTTATCAACCAAAAACTTCGATGCTATTCGGTGATGCAAAAAAAGTATTGCAAGATCTTGTGAGTGAATTGAAGGGGATGTAAGCCCACGCAATCAATATGCTCGTAGACGGGAAAGTCATTTTTTTAAAGTACAAAATAAGGACTCGTTGTGTGGGCAGTGAAAAAGGCTATGCCTAAAGCTTGAAAATGATAAGCCCCTGATCGCAAAGAAAGCAAGTCGCCTCACTTTTTAAAATTGGAAACGCTAAAAATTCTTTTATACAACAACACGTTATTTTTCGTTGAATCACTATCCTTTTATCTTGCCTCACTTTTTAACCCATAACGCTTAACTACCACATCAATGATTAGCCGACCACTTCAAGGAGAATACAGCCCATTCTTCGACACCTATATCAAGCTCGTTCCTGCAGGCGCCGATGTGCTTGAATGCATGGAAGACAATATGATGGATACCGAAGAATTAATTCTTTCCCTTCCAAAAAAGAAACATGAATACCGATACGCCGAAGGCAAATGGACTATCAAAGAAATACTTCAACATCTCATCGATACCGAGCGCATCTTTTGCTACAGAGCGCTTTGCGCAGCGAGAATGGATCAGACCGCCTTACCGGGTTATGACGAAAATACGTATGCAAGTAACAGCTTTGCCAATAACCGCGATATCGATGCCTTGCTCGATGAATTCGATCAGGTGAGAAGCGGCACGCTTTCTTTATTTAAAAGTTTTGATAAAAGCACATACGACAAAATAGGAATCTCTAATGATAATCCATTAAGCGTTAGAGCCATCGTGCACATCCTTGCCGGACACGAACTGCATCATATGAATATCATTCGAGAACGATATCTATAAATCGAGTTTTTGACTTATTTACTTAATGATCGAATACCCTTTATTGTGGCCTTGGAACATCCATGCAACTTAGAGATTACCTCTCGCGTCTTGTTCTAATTCAAGCGCTTCAAACAAGGCCTTGAAATTGCCCTTGCCGAAACTCTTTGCGCCCTTGCGCTGTATGATTTCAAAAAACATCGTTGGCCGATCTTCAACAGGCTTTGAAAAAATCTGTAAGAGATACCCTTCATCATCACGATCAACCAAGATACCCAGTTTTTTCAATGGCTCAAGGTCTTCGTCGATATGACCAACTCTGTCTACTAATTCATCATAATAGGTGGTTGGTATGGTCAGAAATTCGACACCACGACTTTGCAACTTCGTGACTGTATCAATAATATCGTCGGTTGCTACAGCTAAATGCTGAACACCTTCGCCTTCATAAAAATCAAGATATTCTTCCACCTGCGATTTCTTCTTGCCTTCAGCCGGTTCATTGATCGGAAATTTCACATACCCATTCCCGTTACTCATTACCTTACTCATCAAGGCGCTGTATTCCGTAGAGATATCCTTATCATCAAAACTCAAGATATTCTTAAAGCCCATCACATCTTCGTAAAACTTCACCCAAGGGTTCATTTGGTTCCAACCCACATTACCCACACAATGATCGACATATTTCAATCCAACGGGTGCTGGATTGTAATTGCTTTTGACAGCCACAAAACCGGGCATAAAGGCTCCGTTATACTTTTTACGTTCTACAAACACATGCACCACTTCGCCGTAAGTATGTATACCGCTCATTCGGATTTCGCCATGCGCATCCGTCAATGTAGTCGGCTCCATATAGGATTTGGCGCCACGTTTCATGGTTTGCTCATAGGCATCATAGGCGTCATCAACCCAAAGCGCCAATACCTTCACGCCATCACCATGCTTCATATGATGGGTGGCAATAGGATGATCTGAATGCAATGGCGAAGTCAACATCAACCGAATTTTATCTTGTACCAACACATACGACACACGGTCTTTGACACCGGTTTCAGGACCTGCATAGGCATGGGTCTGAAACCCGAAGGCCGTCTTATAATAATGGGCAGCCTGCTTGGCATTGCCAACATAAAGCTCGACGTAATCGGTTCCCAATAAAGGAAGAAAATCTTGTGTGGCGCCTATTAAAGGGTCTGTAACGGTTACTGCTTCCATACTATGTTGTTTATCGTTGTTTGTTCAGCATAAAAATGTCAACCGTGGAGCTAGCATTTTTTTTTGCAAGTATTAAGGCGGCAAAATTAATTGAAAAATTGAATTGACATCAACTATTCGATGAATTGGCGATTTTTCTTTTGGGGGTCAGCGAAGGATACGCTATTAGGCTGTTGTGGCGTTGGCACCGTTGTAGCGAAATCACATTACTCAGCTGGCCTTGTCCTCAACCATAGTAACTGAATAGTATAGTCTTTACTAGCGAGTATTCCAAGGTTTGTGTCTCCACAAACCAGCATTTTATTCTTAGAAGCTAACGCACTATTCCTTGGCCTCATTCTCGCGCTAGTGGAGAAATATCATAACATTGTGGCACAGGTTGCAAACCTGCGCCAGCCGTTGTGCTTAAAATACACTAGTGCGAGCAGGGAATATCATAACATTGTGGCACAGGTTGCAAACCTGCGCCAGCCATTGTGCTTAAAATACATTAGTGCGAGCAGACGCTAACGCACTATTCCTTGGCCTCATTCTCGCGCTAGTGGATTGAAGAAGGTTTGTGAGGACACAAACCTTGGAATAGCACAGGTTGCAAACCTGCGCCAGCCGTTGTGCTTATCTGCTGATAGAAGCTTCAACGATGAACGGTGCCATCGCCACGATAGATTCGTAATGATTACAAGCTGACACCCAAAAGAAAAAAAATAAAGTCGGAGACTCAGAAAGGTTTATTCAGCCCAGCTCATGACATAATCTTTGTCTTCGATACCCAACGCATAATCGGTGAGTAAGAGCGGACGGAAAGTGTCTATCATCACGGCCAGTTCGGCTGTCTCTTTCTTGCCAATACTTTTTTCTACAGCCCCCGGATGAGGCCCGTGAGGAATACCGCTCGGATGTAAGGTGATCATACCTTTCTCGACATGCTTGCGACTCATAAATTCACCATCGACATAATACAATACTTCATCACTATCAATATTGCTGTGATTGTAAGGAGCCGGAATTGAATCGGGATGATAATCGTACAAACGCGGACAAAAAGAGCAGATGACAAAATCTTTGCCGTCGAAGGTCTGATGCACAGGCGGTGGCTGATGCACGCGACCCGTTATAGGTTCGAAATTATGGATGCTGAAAATAAAAGGATACTCACAACCATCCCAACCTACCACATCAAATGGATGCGTCGAATAGGTAATTGGATACAACAAGCCTTTCTTTTTAACCTTGATTAAAAACTCACCGGTCTCGTCGATAGGATGGAGATTTTGTGGCGTGCGGATATCGCGTTCACAAAATGGTGAATGCTCAAGTAATTGTCCGTATTTACTCAGGTAGCGATTGGGGAAACGAATCGGCCCAAAGCTTTCGATAATAAGCAATCGGTTGGCATCGCTATTGAACTTAATCTGATAAATAGTGCCGCGTGGTAATACGATATAATCGCCATAACTGAAGGTAAGTTCGCCATATTGCGACAGCAATACCCCGCTTCCTTCATGAATAAAAATCACTTCATCGGCATCGGCATTCTTATAAAAATAATCCGTCATACTGTCCTTAGGGGCGGCCAATGAAATATGGCAATCGCTATTGACAAGCACTGGCTTGCGGCTCGTAAGATAATCGTTTTCAGCGGCGATCTTGAAGCCTTGAAAACTACGATGCTTTAGGATATTCTCGGTAGCAATGCGCGGATTCACATCCGTAGGTTCCTTGGTATCAATAATCTGAGTAGGCGGATGAATATGATACAACAACGAATAATTGGATGAGAATCCTTCGGTACTAAATAATTGCTCTGAATACAGACCACCTTCTTCTTTTCTAAATTGAGTATGACGCTTGGAAGGAATACGACCGAGAGAAGTATAATGAGGCATGAAAAATAGTTTGATAGCAAATGTAAGGCTTAAGTTGGGAAATCAAAAGAAGGGTGCAATGGACGGCAGTCGTCGTCTCGCGATTCTCAATGAAATAACCTATTTTTGTCACTCAACGTACACAAGCAAATGAGTATCAGCCCCACACTCAAAAAGACCTTTCTCAACAAGAGCGAAATCAAAGCAATGGATATCGAACACAAACGTAAGTTGTCGTTCAATATCGGGAAGTATAATGAGACAGTCGTGAAAGGAAAAAAACAATTTTCTGACCTTGATAACGCCCGCAAGAAAGCGAAGAATATCAAGTGGAAGACGATGGAGCATCTCGATCAATATCTTGTTGAATTTGAAAAAAACTTCATCCGAAATGGCGGCAAGGTCATCTGGGCAAAGGATGCGCAGGAAGCCAATGAAGCCGTGCTTGAAATTTGTCGTCTGCATAATGCAACGCAGGTGGTAAAAAGCAAAAGCATGGTCACAGAAGAAATTCATCTAAATGATTTTCTGGAGAAACATAAAATTGAAAGTGTCGAAACCGATTTGGGCGAATACATACAGCAACTCGATGGCGAAGCGCCATATCATATTGTCACGCCAGCCATGCATAAAAGCAAGGAAGATTGCGCGCGCGTGTTTCACGAAAAACTAGGCACGGAGCCTAATCTCACGCCAAGTGAAATTACACTGATCGCCAGAGAGAAATTGCGTTCGAAATATACAAGCGCCGGCGTGGGTGTTACAGGTGGTAATTTTTTATTGGCCGATATTGGCGGTGTTTGTGTCACCGAAAATGAAGGCAACGGCCGATTGACAACTGCGTTTCCGAAGGTGCATATTGCTATCGTTGGGATTGAAAAAATGATACCATCCATCAATGACCTAAATTTATTCTGGCCCTTATTGGCCACCTATGGCACCGGTCAGAACGTGACCGTGTACAATACCATTTTTACTGGAGGCAGAAAAAATAATGAAGTTGACGGACCAAAAGAGATGTATGTGATTTTACTTGACAACGGCCGCACGAATCTAATCAGTGACCCTGGCGTACGCGAGAGTATGTATTGCATTCGTTGTGGTTCGTGCTTGAATGCTTGTCCAGTTTATAAAAATATCGGAGGCCATACCTACGGCGCAACGTATAGCGGACCGATAGGCTCTGTGATCACTCCGCACCTAAAAGATTTTAATGAATTCAAACATCTTAGTTACGCCTCAACGCTTTGCGGTAATTGCACTGAAGTTTGTCCATTGAAAATAAATATTCACGGTATGCTTCATTACAATAGGACCTTGGCTGTGAAACTAAACGATACCGACTTCACTGAAAATACAGCATGGAAAATGTGGAAGCTCGCTATGACACATCGCAGTATGATGGACATGGCAGGAGCCAATATCAAAACGAAAGTTGTGAACAGTGTTTTCAAAGACAGTTGGGGCAAGCGACGCGATGGACTTGAGTTTCATAAATCGTTCAAACAACTATGGAAAGAAGAACGAGACGAACGAAATTAAATAAATTGACTTGTACCGATTTTCAATGCAATCAACTGACATCATTCAACTAGCTACTTGATACCATCCATTCTCCTTTACACCAAACGTACATCACCTCGATTGGAATATATCGCGGAGTTCGTGTTTCGTGTCATCTTGAATATCGATGTTCGTATCACAACCGACCAAAAAAAATGCAGCGATTCATCTGCATTCTTTATCAATTATTCTGACGAGAATATTCCCGAAGCTAATTTGACAATTAGACCACATGGTTTACTTTTTGAAACTGATATTCGTGAGCACTCCATTAAAATAAACGAGTGGAGAAACCGTCCTATCTTTTTTACAACGAACGAAACTGAGCTGCCCTTTGATTTGTTGAGTGCGGCGTTTTATTTGGTGTCGCGCTACGAAGAATATCTTCCGTATACACCTGATCGCTACCAACGATATCCCGCGAACGATAGCCTAGCGTTTAAACACAACTTTCTTACGATACCCTTGGTTGATATCTGGGTAATGGAATTAAAGAATCTAATTGAATCAACATCGACTACAATTCAACTTCCCATAAAACCATGCAAGTTTCTCCCAACGTATGATATTGATATTGCTTACAGCTATTTAGGCAAAGGCTTGAAACGCAACGCTGGTGGGTTATTGAGGGATTTATTCGCCGGGAAAATTTCGAAGGTAACAGAACGTATCAAGGTACTTACCCATCAACAAAAAGATCCGTACGACAGCGTTGATTTTTTAGATGCCTTACACGATAAATATCATCTAGCTCCTGTGTACTTTTTTTTATTAAGTGGAGGCGGACCATTCGATAAAAACAATGCTGTGTCGCATCCGTTGATGCAAACCTTAGTAGCAAAGACAAGCAATCACTATGCAGTCGGCATTCATCCATCGTATCAAAGCAACGACAACAAGGAAATACTCAAACAAGAAATACGTTTACTCAACACAACAAAAAGTCGTCAGCACTATATACGTTTCAAGGTACCAACGACCTATAGAAATTTACTCGAACTCGGTATCACCGAAGATTACTCAATGGGTTATGGTTCCATCAACGGATTCAGAGCAAGCACCTCGCATCCGCATCGATGGTTTGATATTGCATCAAATGAGATGACTGCATTGACCATCTATCCGTTCAGTTTCATGGAATGCAATTCATATTTCGAACAACATTTTTCTGTCGATGAAGCCTTTCAAGAAATGATACACTATGCCAACATTACCGCACAAGTCGGCGGCACCTTCATTTCTATATGGCATAATTTTTCCGTAGGATCTGATCCGATGTGGAAAGGCTGGAAAGAGATGTATGAGATGTTTTGGGAAAGACAATTCATTGCCTTGAAATCGTGATGTTGGATCTTCACCAATGTAAATTCCAAGAACCTTCATTTCTATTCTACTTACAAACTCTCAGGCAAGGTGTATTTCCTGCCATTGTTCTGCTCTTTCAACCAACCCATTAAAGGCGAAAAATAGTCGACCATCGCATTAGCATTCAAGTCGTCACCTGTCGTTTCTTTTAACACCTTGCGCCAGTCTTTGCTCGAACCCGGATACATAATTTTGCGAAGAAAATCACCGATTTCCTTATGGCCGAAATAATTGCAGGCATGCGGATCTTGGTGTAGGATATTCTTAGCGATATGCTGATGCATCTGATACAGAATTACATACGACAAGGCGTAATCGTAATATTGCGCAGCATCATCATTGATATGTGTTTTTGTAGCCGCATCACAATATTCTTCCCCTCGTGCGGTTGGCGGTAACACGCCTTGATATTGTTTCACCAAGTCCCACCACTTTTTATTCCATTCAGTCGACGGAAGGTTATCTGAATAAATACTTTTTTCAAAGCCTGTCATCACACCGCTTGAAAACGAAATAAAGACGGCCGAATTCATCGCTTCTTTCAGCAACGATTGAATAGAATCTGTCTTCACGCCTTGCGGAATCAAACCGGCATTTTCAAGAAATGGTTTTTGCATAGCAGCCAATCCCATCAAGGTACCCATCGCTTCATGATACGCACGATTAGCGCCTGCGCGCAACAATGGCGGCACATCCTTATTAGTATAAGTCATGTAATAATAAATATGCCCCAACTCATGATTGGCAGTCTCCCACCATTCACTGTTCGCTTCGACGCTCATCAGACTGCGCACATCCTGATTCAAATCCATATGCCAAGCACTCGCATGATTATTTTTCTTCACATTACTATCGGCTTTGTAGGGATACAAGCTCGACTTCTCCCAAAATGTTGTTGGCAACGGATCATAACCCAGACTCACATAAAATGCCTCAGCTTGCTTAGGTATCCAAGCCGCTCCTTTTGTTTTCAGTATGCTGTCGAGATTGATACCTTGCACATGCACTTCACTGCTCCAGTCTTGCGCCCAACGATTAGGAATCCAGTCGGCAGGCAGAAAATCAGGCACCTCAGACTGCTTATATTTCTTGGCCAGTTCGTATCTCATATACGTATGCATCTCTCTGTAAAGCGGCCACATCTCTTTCATGATCTTATGGTTCAGATCCATCATCTCATCGGTCGTCATATTATATTCTGACACCTGATAATTGAAATAATCCTTATAGCCCAAGGCCTGAACCGTCTTGTTGCGTAATTCGCGAAGATTGATCAATCCTTCCTTCAACCCTTTACCCACTTCCTTACTGGCTTCCCAGGCTTGTCGACGTTTAGTAAGGTCCGTCTCATTTTTAAGAATATCATCGATATCATTTGTATTCACTTTCTGATTGCCAATTTTATATTGATAGCCAAAAAGTTTTTCAGTCTGCGCAGTCTCCGCCTTGATTCGTGCTTTCACAATGCTGTCTACAATCGCAGGGTTATTGGCTGCAGAAAACAAGATCGCTTCCATTTGTTTTCGTTGCAATTCAGTGAGTGATGTAGCATGCTCCATAAACGCTTTTGCTTTCTTGATTACACCTTCACTTCCTGTAAACGCGGCGAACGCTTCTTCTGTCTTGCGGGTTTGAATTGAATTCGTGCTATCGCCCTCCTTGATATCGATATTTGATTTCCATTGGGCTTCTTGCGATGCCGCATATAATTTGACATACTCCTTCGAATATTCATCGATGAAACGCTGAGCATCTTCATTGAGGCGGCGTTCATCAAAATTGCAGGCAAACAAACTGCTAATCAGCAGAACAACATATACTTTTTTCATGTTCGTATTTTAAGAGGATAAATATAATCCGACATTCTTACAATTTCATCAATTACAAATACCACGATTCAAATACAATGAATGCGACAAATTCACAGATTGATTCAACTGATTTTTTATACTCAGTGAATCTGTGGCAAAAATTTATTATCAGTAGCAAGCTTCGAGGAATTCTCGCAATTAAAAACCAAAAAGGCTATGCATTTCTCTTACGCAGGTAATTCAATCCGAATCCAAGTAGGTGATCAAATACAATGAATGCCACAAATTCACAGATTGATTCAACTGATTTTTTATTCTCTGTGAATCTGTCACAAAAATTTATTATCCGTAGCAAGCTTCGAGGAATTCTCTCAATTAAAAACCAAAAGGCTATGCATTTCTCTTACGGAGGTAATTCAATCCGAATCCAAGTAGGTGGATTATAGAGAAAAGAACCACAAAGTAGAAGAAGGCCTCATCTGCCTTATAACCGCTCATCAACTCGCCCAAATCTTTTGCATAATGTGAGAAGGTCATCAGTAGCAACATGGCGGCGGTGCCTAATCCAATCAGACTAATCAGTCTGCTTTTCTTTCCTTCTGTTGCTAAATCAGCCAGGTGACTATTTTTCAAACTATACAATAGATAAATATCAAAACCTATCAATAACCAGGCTACAAGACGGCTCCAGTTTTCCCAACCAAGTCCGAATACCATAAAACCGCAAATTAAGATCCCTAAAATCGGAATCAAAGGAACCAATGCCACACGGAATGGACGCGGTGTATCCGGGTTTGATTTTCGCATGATAATAACACCGGCGGAAACTAAAATAAAGGCAAACAAGGTACCGATACTAGTCATATCACCCACAATATCCCCCGGCACAAAAGCCGCAAAAACACCTACGAGTAAAAACAACCACATATTAGCCTTGGCTGGTGTTTTAAATGTAGGGTGAACTTCCGAAAACGATTTTGGCAATAAGCCATCCTTGCTCATTGAATAAAATACACGTGATTGACCTAGTAACATGACAAGTATCACAGACGAAAAGCCAGCTAAAATAGCAATGGTTATTAATCCAGCGAACCATTCGTAACCATGCATATAATGAGAAATAGCATACGCCACTGCCGCTTCATGTCCAGGACCAGTAACACTGAAATCTTTGTAATTGGCGATGCCTGTCAAGACATAAGAGAATAGGATATAGAGCACGGTACAAAAAGCAAGCGAACCCAATATACCGATCGGCATTCCTTTTTGCGGATTCTTGGCTTCCTGTGCAGCCGTACTCACCGCATCAAAACCTACATAGGCAAAGAAAACAATGCCAGCGCCGCGAAGTATACCACTCCATCCAAAGGCGCCTGTTTCTCCAGTATTCGCTGGTATTATCACAGCATGATTTTCAGGCATGATAAAATGCCAGCCGAATCCGATGAAGAGTAAGACAATGATGACTTTGATAATGACAATGATTGAATTGACATTTGCTGACTCTTTGGTACCACGTATCAGGATAGCCGTCAAAATAGCTAATATCAAGACTGCTGGAATATTGATTATGCCATGTACACCTTCCATCGACGCCTGAAAAGGTGAATGGCAAAATTCATAGGGTATAGTAAACCCGAAGTAATGCTCACATAATTTATTCAAATATTCACTCCACGCGATAGCCACACAAGCCGCTCCCAATGCGTATTCCAATATAAGATCCCAACCTATAATCCAAGCAATCAATTCACCCATCGTTGCATATGAATATGTATACGCGCTACCAGCAATTGGTATCATAGACGCAAATTCAACATAGCATAAACCTGCAAAAGCACAACCAATACCCGCAATGATATATGAGATCATCACTCCCGGACCGGCATGATTACCGGCCGCTGCCGCTGTGCGCACAAAGATACCGGCACCAATAATCGCTCCTATACCTAAGGCCAACAAGGCACCCGACCCTAAAGATCGCTTTAATGAATGTTCTCCCTTTTCCTGCGACTCAGCTAACAGCTTATCGAGTGATTTTTTGACAAATAGACCCATAATGAAATATAATTTTGGAGTAAGATAGAAATTAATTTTAGAACTGCAAACTTTCATTCACAGAATAGAAAGCGCAACGCATTCGACTTCTAGCCATAGGCCTTGCTTCCAAATTTTAATGAGCGTAATGCTGACCAATGACAACACAATTACTTCGCGCCATCAATGCATCCTACTGAATTAAATCACTGAACGAATAAACGTACATACGTCTAAGCCATCCGCTGTTTCATCGCTTCGAAACAGATGATACCTGCCGCGACAGACACATTAAAACTATCGAAATTACCCTGCATTGGAATAATAAAGGTTTCATCACATTGCTCTTGCGTGGCGCGCGAAATCCCTTTTTCTTCGGCACCAAGCACTAAACAGCTAGGTGTTTTAAAATCGATATCCATCAATGACCTAGTGGCTTTCAAATCAGATGAAAATATTTTTATTCCATTCATCTTTAGGGTTTCAAGAATATAGCTAAGATTCTTTTCACGACAGAAGGTAATTTGCATCATCGCACCCGCTGATGTCTTTACCATATCTTCGTGCAAGGGCGCCGAATTCTTTTCTGAGAAGATAATGGCATCCACACCGCAACAAACCGCGCTTCGAATGATAGCCCCCGTATTTCGCACATCGGTAATACCATCCAATAATAATAAGAAGGGCGTTTTACCCTGATCATATAAATGTGAAATAATATCTTGCAAAGGCGTGTAATCGACAATCGAACCAAAGGCAATCACCCCCTGATGTACACCACGCACCATTGCATTGAGCTTCTCAACCGGCACGCGTACGATAGGAGTACCTGCCTGCTTGGCCATACGAATGATATCGCCCACGTTCTCACCCGAGATCGTGTGATGCATGAGGATACGATCTAACGGCACATTATTTTGTAAAGCTTCGAGTACGGGATTGCGTCCGTAGATGAGTGATTTAGTCGAACGCATGAATTATTTGTTGATAGTGAATTTAGATATTTCAAGTACTTTGCCATTGGCATCCTTGGCTAAGACAATATAGACCCCGTTGGGATTGACATCCATCTCATCAAATGAAATTAGGTCGGCACCCGCGGCTATGTTTTTTTGCTGAATTTTTTTTCCGATTAAACTTCTAACCTCGAAGCTACTGATACTAGAACCGCTGTAATTAATTTGAACAGAAAGCCGACTTGTTTTCAAGGGAACAGGATATAATGAAAACAACTTCACATCATCGCCTGCCGCCATACAATTGGCCGCAAACAACACAAGAAAAAGAAAGCTATAAAGTCGTTTCATATCGAAGTGAACAAAAATATAGCCTTTTTTTCAGAATATCCGCGAAACGAATGTTCTTTTTCCATCGGGATTCAATAATTTTACAAACCTATTAATCAATTTGATCGATGCATTTTATTCAAAGTAGTTGGTTTACCCACCATTGGATATTTCTTCTTCTGTTTCTTGTCGGCAGTCTATCGATCGTTGCTTATATCAATGATAAACGCAAATTGCTTCGCTATACCACTGTATCGTTTATGCTCTTGTTTGCGTTTTATATGTACTTTCTTGTCCTTCCTCAGATCAATCATTCGCTTGCTCTAAACAACAACCTGCTCTCGACCTTGAAAGTAGGCAAATCAACCGAGGAAAAAATTTCCATCTTCTCGAAAGTCATCAATTTTGTAATCGGCATTCTCAAAAACAAACCTGGCGAATAAACATTCAAGCATCTATTCGACACGCGCACTGCGTTGTCTTCAAGACGAATGACTGACAGCCTTACCACTTGATTTTCAGCAGTAAAAAATAGTTACGCCAACTCGTGTTTATAATCGTTGGTAATGAAAAATTTGATGGCCGGATTATTGGATCTCTCGGTATTCAGGTACCATTCGCTTTCGGCGAGATACACCAAATTATCTTCCTTATCGTTCACCACATTGGCTTGCTTGTACCGCACAAAATCAGCCACTTTAGTGGCATCACCCTGTATCCAACAAGCCTTATAGAAAGGAAGGGTTTTAAAACTGCAGGCCGCACCATATTCTTGTAACAGACGATATTGAATCACCTCAAACTGCAAATCACCCACGCAACCTATGATTTTGCGGTTGCCACCATGCTGCGTAAACAATTGTGCGACCCCTTCATCCGTCAACTGACGGATACCCTTTTCGAGTTGCTTGGTTTTCATCGGATCATTATTGATGAGCTCCTTGAATATCTCGGGCGAGAAACTTGGTATCCCAACATAGGTCATCACTTCGCTTTCTGTAAGCGTATCGCCGATTTTAAAATTACCTGTATCAAACAAGCCCACCACATCACCCGGATAGGCATCATCGACCACATTTTTTTCCCTGGCCAAAAAGGTATAGGGGTTGCTGAAACGCACATTCTTATCTAAGCGCACGTGATGGTAAAACGTATTGCGTTCAAACTTGCCCGAGCAGATACGCAAGAAAGCCACCCTGTCGCGGTGACGGGGATCAATATTAGCATGTATTTTAAATACAAACCCAGTGAATTTATCCTCTTCCGCTTTCACCTCGCGCTTGTCGGTCATACGGGGTTTGGGCGAAGGCGCTATTTGTATAAAGGTATCGAGCAGATCTTTGATACCGAAGTTATTGACCGCACTACCGAAAAACACCGGTGCCAACTCACCGGCCAAATACGCCTCCTTATCAAAACTTTCATAGACGCCCATGATGAGTTCCATATCTTCACGAAGCGCATCGGCATCCTTCTTACCCACAAGTTCCTCAATAAGCGGAGTCGACAGGTCGGGTATTTTTACCATATCCTCATCGGTGGCTTTTTGATGCGCACCAAAGGTGAGGAGACTGTGATTGTGCACATTATACACGCCTTTGAAATCGCGCCCCATATTGATAGGCCACGACAAAGGCTGGGTTTTAATACGGAGTTTCTTTTCAACTTCTTCGAGCAGGTCGAAGGGATTTCGGCCATCACGATCCATCTTATTAATAAAGATAATCACGGGTGTATCGCGCATACGGCAGACTTCCATCAATTTTTCGGTCTGTTCTTCCACGCCTTTCACACAATCAATCACGAGCACCACACTATCTACGGCGGTAAGGGTACGATAGGTATCTTCGGCAAAATCTTTATGCCCGGGTGTATCGAGGAGGTTAATGAGTTTATCCTTGTATTCGAAGCTCATCACCGAGGTCGCCACCGAGATACCTCGTTGACGTTCGATTTCCATAAAGTCGGAGGTAGCGTGTTTCTTAATCTTGTTTGATTTCACGGCACCTGCGGTTTGAATGGCACCACCGAAAAGGAGGAATTTCTCGGTGAGAGTGGTTTTACCGGCATCGGGGTGAGAAATGATGGCAAAAGTCTTGCGTTTCTCGATTTCACTTGCGTATTTCATAAAGTGGGCAAAGGTAATGCCATCTTGCTGTATAACATAGGGTAAAGTTGTGCAAGTATCAGGGTCTATCGTCCTAAAATAAGTTTACATAGATTGTTCGTGGGGACACGAAACGAGGCGCACATTCATCCGCAACGTCAGACTGTTTAATAGGAGGCGAGAGATGAATACATTTGTCGAGATAATGCGGGGAAGAAATGAATGCGATTGAAATACCTTACGCATTAACATTCCTTTGAAGCAATGTTGAAAGAATAATTAAAAAAAAGACAGGCAAGCTATTACTTTTACCACTTCAAATCATACATACATTGAGTATTAAAAAATTAGCCGGTCAAACACTGTGGTACGGATTAAGTAATATCGTCGGTCGTTTCCTTAATTTTTTTCTGACATCCATTTTACTGGCATGGTTGTATAAACCAGAAGGTATTGCGGCCGTATCGCAAGTGTATGTGATCGTTCCTTTTTTGAATATCATTTTCACCCTTGGTTTGGAGACTACGTATTTCAGATTCAGTCAGCTCATCGACAAACAGAAATTGTTCAATACACTCAATACGTTCCTGGTGGGGACCTCGCTTTTATTCACCATTTTATTGATGGCTGGCAAACAGCCTATGACCCACCTTTTTGATATGCAACGCAGCACCGATTATTATATCTGGATGATATGGATCGTGTGTATCGATACCTTATCCACCATACCCTTTGCCAAACTGCGGCATGAAGGACGACCTAAGAAGTTTGCCTTGATCAAGTTTATGAATATCATGATCAACGTGACATTTGTTGTGTTCTGGCTAATCGTTTGCCCCTATCTAATCAAACACGGCACAAGTATCCCAACTTGGCTATACAATCCTGCCATCGGTGTGGGTTACCTGATCATCGCCGGCCTGATTTCAAGTATCGGCACCCTGATGCTACTTTTACCCGAGTGGAAAGGGTATCAACCCGGTATCAATATCAAGTTACTGAAGGAAATTATGCTGTATAGTTTCCCCATTATCATCGTTGGTTTTGGTGGAATGATCAATGACTTTTTAAGCCGGATTATGTATTATCGTTTATTATCGGACCCTGCTGAAGTGCTTGATCATGAGTTTGGTGTATTCATTGCCAATTACAAACTGGCAGTATTAGCTACTTTATTTATACAGGTCTTCAAGATGGGTGCAGAGCCTTTCTTTTTTAATCAAGCCAATAACAAAGATGCCCCTGAGACCTATGCACGTATCACGAAGTTCTTTGTGATTATCTGTTGTTTTATATTTCTTGGCATCACGATGAACCTTCATTTTATCGAATCCTTCATTGCTCATCGCAATAAGGAGTACGCCGAAGGGATGCATATCATTCCGGTACTTACGATGGCAAATATCTTTATCGGCATTTATTACAACCTGAGTATCTGGTACAAACTAACCAATCGCACGATGAGCGGCGCAGTGATAACCTTGATTGGTGTTGGTATCACCGTCATATTGAATATCCTACTAGTGCCCTTGTTTCATTATACCGGTGCGTCGTGGGCTACCTTCGCATGCTATCTGAGTATGCTGGTGATTACCTATGTATGGGGCAAGAAGCATTATCCGGTGCCTTATGATGTCAAGAAACTGGTCTTGTATCTGGGACTTGTGTATGCGATGTTTTTGGGCAAGCAATACCTGTTCGACGTGTTGCACCTGAGCGGATTTATTGCAGGCATAACAAGTTTCGTGGTTAGCTCATTGGTCTTTATGGCTGTGGTGATTACGTTTGATAAAGAAGAGATGAAGGCCTTGCCGGTGATTGGGAAGATGATTGCGTAGGAGTTAGTTTCTTCTGACGCTAGTTTAAAGTAGAGTGCCCTCAAATAGCTCAATAAAAAATGCCTGAGTACAAGTCTCAGGCATTTTGATATTTATTATTTTTCGAACGTTATTACAGAGTTCTCTTGACTTCAATTTCTTCAAAGCCTTCGATGATATCACCGGCTATAAGATCATTGAAGCTCTTCAGTCCGATACCGCATTCCATACCTACAATTGCTTCTTTCGCATCGTCTTTGAAACGTTTCAATGACGACAAGTCGCCTGTATGTATTACGATACCATCGCGAACCACATTCACTTTCGTATCACGTTTGATTTTCCCTTCCATTACGAAGCAACCTGCAATGACACCGACACCTGTAATTTTGAATACTTCACGTACTTCGATATTACAAACTGCCTTACGTTCGATTTTAGGTTCGAGCAATCCTTCCATCGCACTGCGAATCTCATCGATTGCATCGTAGATGATAGAGTAGTAACGGATTTCGATATTTTCGTTTTCGGCGATCTTTGCGGCTGAAGCAGAAGGTCGTACTTGGAACCCGATAATAATAGCATCCGACGCGGTTGCCAACAATACATCTGACTCAGTGATTTGTCCGACTGCTTTATGCACCACCGCCACAGCGATTTCAGAGGTCGATAGTTTCTGTAATGAATCACTCAAGGCTTCAACCGATCCGTCCACATCACCTTTGATGATCACATTCAATTGCTTGAAGTTACCCAATGCCAAACGTCGACCGATTTCATCCAACGTGATATGTTTCTTCGTACGCATACCTTGCTCACGCAAGATTTGTGCACGATGGGTCGCTACCTCTTTAGCTTCATCTTCATCGTCATAGACTTTAAACTTCTCACCCGATTGAGGCGCTCCGTTTAGTCCTAATATTTGTACTGGCGTCGAAGGACCCGCTTTTGTTTTCTTCTTACCGCGTTCATCGCTCATCGCTTTCACACGACCATAGATTGAACCAGCTACAATCATATCACCAATTTTAAGTGTTCCGCTTCGCACAAGAATCGTTGATACATATCCACGACCTTTATCAAGCGATGCTTCAACAACGGTACCGTTGGCAAAACGATCTGGATTTGCTTTCAAATCCAAAATTTCTGCTTCTAACAAAATTTTCTCAAGTAACAAATCGATATTCTGACCTTTCTTAGCTGAAATTTCTTGCGATTGGAATTTACCACCCCATTCTTCTACCAAGATATTCATCCCTGAAAGTTGTTCTCTAATTTTTTCAGGATTCGCACCATCTTTATCCATTTTATTAATGGCAAAAATCATAGGTACGCCTGCTGCTTGCGCATGACTGATAGCCTCGCGTG
>Ga0209596_1001639_pt1 | contig 19105 bp, 27 predicted proteins | sample M_130807_MF_Meta_FD_187314 | JGI IMG/M metagenome (GOLD analysis project Ga0209596, IMG submission 187314) | Freshwater microbial communities from Lake Montjoie, Canada to study carbon cycling - M_130807_MF_MetaG (SPAdes) (version 2) | ecosystem: Environmental > Aquatic > Freshwater > Lake...
GATCCACATCTTGGAAAACTCACATTTATCCGCGTTTACTCAGGCGTTCTTGAGACAGGATCAACAATCCTTAACTCAGCAAAGGATCGCAAAGAGCGCATCGGAAAGATTTACCAGATGCACGCTAACAAGCGTGAAGAGCGTGACAATGTCGGAGCAGGAATGATCGTTGCTGTTATGGGTCTTAAGGACACCACAACAGGAGAGACTCTCTGTGATCCAGCAAAGCCAATTATTCTCGAGTCAATGGACTTCCCAGCACCAGTTATCTCTGTTGCGATTGAGCCAAAGACAAAGGGCGATCAGGAAAAGCTCGGCGTAGCAATTCAGCGCCTTTCAGAAGAAGATCCAACATTCCACGTCAACACAGATGAAGAGACCGGCCAGACAATCATCGCTGGTATGGGTGAACTTCACCTTGAAATTCTTGTAGACCGTATGCGTCGCGAGTTCAAGGTCGAAGCTAACGTTGGTAAGCCACAGGTTGCATACCGCGAAACTCTTCGTAAGCCAGTTGCACGTCACGACTACACACATAAGAAGCAGACCGGTGGTTCTGGACAGTTCGCAAAGATCCAGATTGCAATCGAGCCACTTCCAACAGGTGTTGTTGAAGGCGGATATGAATTCGTAAACAAGATCACTGGAGGTCGCGTTCCACGCGAGTACATCCCTTCAGTTGATGCAGGATGCCGCGAAGCAATGACCTCTGGTCCACTTGCTGGGTATCCACTTACAGATGTACGAGTAACTCTTCTTGACGGCGCGTATCACGATGTTGACTCATCGGAGCTCGCATTCAAGGTGGCTGGTCTCGCAGCATTTAAGGAAGCAGCAAAACTTGCTGATCCTGCAATTCTCGAACCAGTAATGAGAGTCGAAGTTGTTACCCCTGAAGACTTCATGGGTGATGTCATCGGCGATCTCAACAGTCGTCGTGGTCAAATTCAGGCCATGGATGAGCGGTCAGGTGCCCGCGTTGTTAGGGCGCTAGTTCCGTTGTCAGAGATGTTCGGCTATGTCGGAGATCTCCGCTCCAGAACGCAAGGTCGCGCGAGCTACAGCATGGAATTCGACAGTTATGCCGAAGTTCCAGGCAACGTCGCAAAGGAAATCATTGCGAAAGTTCGCGGCGAATAATCCCTAATAAATAAACAGCACAACCCCTAATAACTAAGCACTAGATAAAACGAAAGAGGAAACAAAATGGCAAAAGCCAAGTTCGAGCGCACCAAGCCGCACGTAAACATCGGCACCATCGGTCACATTGACCATGGCAAAACAACACTTACTGCTGCGATCTCAAAGGTCCTGCACGATAAGTTCCCAACTCTTAACGCTGCTACAGCGTTCTCAGATATCGATAAGGCGCCAGAAGAGCGTCTACGCGGTATCACAATCTCTATCGCTCACGTCGAGTACCAGACAGAGAAGCGTCACTACGCACACGTGGACTGCCCAGGCCACGCTGACTACATCAAGAACATGATCACCGGAGCTGCACAGATGGATGGAGCAATCCTCGTCGTTGCAGCAACAGATGGTCCAATGCCACAGACTAAGGAGCACGTTCTCCTTGCACGTCAGGTAGGCGTTCCATCAATCGTTGTGGCTCTTAACAAGTCAGATATGGTCGATGACGAAGAAATTCTTGAACTCGTAGAAATGGAAGTTCGCGAACTTCTCACTAAGTACGAGTTCCCAGGAGATGACACACCAATCGTTCGTATCTCAGCACTTAAGGCACTTGAGGGTGACCAGAAGTGGGCAGATAAGTTGATGGAGCTCATGGATGCAGTAGATGCATTCATCCCACAGCCAGAGCGCGAAATTGATAAGCCATTCCTTATGCCAGTTGAAGATGTATTCACGATCACAGGTCGTGGAACAGTAATCACTGGTCGTATCGAGCGCGGCATCGTCAAGGTCAACGAAGAAGTTGAAATCGTTGGTATCCGTGCCGAAGCTCAGAAGACAACTGTTACCGGAGTAGAAATGTTCCGTAAGTTGCTCGACGAAGGTCAGGCTGGCGAGAACGTCGGTCTTCTTCTTCGTGGTCTCAAGCGTGAAGATGTAGAGCGTGGACAGGTTGTCTGCAAGCCAGGGTCAATCACACCTCACACAGAGTTCGATGCATCTGCATACATCCTTTCAAAGGATGAAGGCGGACGTCACACTCCATTCTTCAACAACTACCGTCCACAGTTCTACTTCCGTACAACTGACGTGACCGGCGTTGTAACACTTCCTTCAGGTACCGAAATGGTTATGCCTGGCGATAACACTGAGATGGCAGTAACTCTCATCCAGCCAATCGCTATGGAAGAAGGCCTTCGCTTTGCTATCCGTGAAGGTGGCCGCACAGTAGGTGCAGGTCGCGTTACAAAGATCACCAAGTAATCCTTGTGAAAGTGGCGGTGGCCTCAACACCACCGCCACTTAACAAGAAAAGTACTACAGCTTGAAAACTAAAATTTATTAACGTAGTAAGAAACGAAAGAGGAGAACGACATGGCGGGACAAAAGATCCGCATTCGACTCAAGGCCTATGACCATGAGGTGATTGACTCATCAGCGAAGAAAATCGTTGAGACAGTCGAGCGCACTGGTGCAACGGTCGCGGGTCCAGTGCCGCTACCAACAGAGAAGAACACGTATTGCGTGATTCGCTCTCCTCATAAATATAAGGACAGCCGCGAGCACTTCGAGATGCGCACACATAAGCGCCTCATCGACATCATCGACCCAACTCCTAAGACAGTTGATTCATTGATGCGTCTCGACTTGCCAGCTGGCGTCGACATCGAGATTAAGCTCTAAGGAAAGGACGAAGAACATGACAAAAGTAACTCAGTCGTACGGCTCGTCCATCAAGGGCGTGCTCGGTACAAAGCTTGGAATGACCCAGGTCTTTGATGCAAATAACAAGATGATTCCTGTAACAGTAGTTTCAGTTGATTCATGTGTTGTTTCTCAGATCCGCACCGTTGAGAAGGATGGCTACGCAGCTGTTCAGATCGCATACGGCGCGATTGATCCAAAGAAGGTTACAAAGCCTCTCGCTGGTCATTTCGCAAAACAAGGCGTGACACCACGTCGCCATGTTGCAGAGCTACGCACTCTCTCAGCCGATAGCTACACAGTCGGACAAGAGCTTGGCGCGTCAGTCTTTGAAGCAGGCGAAATGGTTGATGCAACAGGAACAAGCACCGGTAAGGGAACTGCAGGCGTTATGAAGCGTCACGGTTTCGGCGGTCTTGGTTCTTCACACGGTGTTGATCGTAAGCACCGTATGCCAGGTTCAATCGGCGCTTGCTCTACACCAGGTCGCGTATTCAAGGGAATGCGCATGTCAGGTCGTATGGGTAACGAAAAAATTACAACTCAGAACCTTGTTGTTCAAGCAGTAGATACAGAGAAGAACTTGTTGCTCATCAAGGGATCAGTCCCTGGTACAGATGGCGGCCTTGTTTTTATCCGTTCAGCTGCAAAGAAAGCAATTGTTGAAACGGTAGGTGCATAACCATGGCGCTCACAGTCGAAGTCAAGAACGCAGAAGGAAAGAAAGTTGGAAGCGTAGATCTTCCATCAGAAATCTTTGATGCGCAGACAAATATTCCTTTGATTCACCAGGTAGTTACAGCACAACTTGCTGCAGCTCGCCAGGGAACTCAGAAGGCAAAGAACCGCGGAGAAACAAGCGGTTCAGGTAAGAAGCCTTTCAAGCAGAAGGGAACAGGTCGTGCTCGTCAGGGTTCTATCCGTGCTCCTTTGCAACGTGGTGGCGGTGCAGCTCACGCTGTTCGTCCACGCGATTACGCACAACGCACACCTAAGAAGATGATCGCAGCAGCACTTCGCGGCGTTCTCTCTGATCGTGCACGTAACGAGCGCATTCACGTGATCGACTCTGTAACAGGAGCTCCATCAACAAAGGCAGCACTTGCCGCGGTTCGTCAGTTCTCTGATCGCCGCCATCTCTTGGTTGTTATTTCACGTAGCGAAGATGCCGCATGGCGTTCACTTCGTAACGCTGAGAACCTCCACCTTCTAGTTCCAGATCAGCTAAATGCTTATGACCTCTTGAAGAGTGATGATGTTGTCTTTTCTGAGACAGCAATCAATGACTTCCTCAAGGCTCGCGCTGCAGGCCCTGCAGGTAAGGGTGCAAAGTCAGTAGCACGCGAGAGTGAGGTATCAGCATGAAAGACCATCGCGACGTACTAGTAGCTCCAGTAGTTTCTGAAAAGAGCTACGGACTACTTGATGAAAACAAGTACACATTCATCGTTGCACCAGATGCTAACAAGACCGAGATCAAGATCGCGGTTGAGAAGGTATTTGGCGTCAAGGTTCTCTCTGTTAACACAATGAACCGTCAAGGAAAGAATAAGCGCACACGTTTTGGTGATGGAAAGCGCAAAGACACAAAGCGAGCAATCGTTCATGTGGCCGCTGGCGACCGTATCGACATCTTTGGAGGCCCAGTTTCGTAAGGGCAACCTTACTAATTGGGACTTCTAGAAAAGGATCATCATGGCACTTCGTAAATTAAAGCCAACCACACCGGGTCAACGCGGTGCGAGCGTTCCAGATTTTGCTGAGATCACTCGTACAACTCCTGAAAAGTCATTGGTTCGTCCACTGCACTCAAAGGGTGGACGTAACAACGCAGGTCGCATCACAGTTCGTCACCAAGGTGGCGGACACAAGCGTGCATACCGCGTTATCGATTTCACTCGTAACGATAAGGATGGCGTACCAGCAAAGGTCGCTCATATCGAATACGACCCAAACCGCACAGCGCGTATCGCTCTTCTTCACTACGCAGATGGAGAGAAGCGTTACATCATCGCTCCAGTAAATCTTGAGCAAGGTGCAACAGTTGAGAACGGTCCAAAGGCCGATATCAAACCTGGAAACAACTTGCCTCTACGTAACATCCCAGTAGGAACTGTTGTTCACGCAATCGAACTTCGCCCAGGTGGCGGAGCGAAGATCGCTCGTTCAGCAGGTGCATCAGTTCAGCTTGTTGCAAAGGAAGGCCCACTAGCTCAGCTACGTATGCCTTCAGGAGAAATCCGCAACGTAGATATTCGTTGCCGCGCAACTGTTGGTGAAGTTGGAAACGCAGAACAGTCCAACATCAACTACGGAAAAGCTGGTCGTATGCGTTGGAAGGGCAAGCGCCCATCTGTTCGTGGTGTTGTTATGAACCCAGTCGATCACCCACACGGTGGTGGTGAAGGTAAGACCTCTGGTGGACGTCACCCAGTGACTCCTTGGGGTAAGCCAGAAGCACGTACCCGTAAGAAGAAAGCATCAGATTCAATGATCATCCGTCGTCGTAAGTCGAATAAGAAGCGGTAGGAGCCCTTATGCCACGTAGTCTCAAGAAGGGTCCATTCGTTGATGGGCATCTACTCAAAAAAGTTGATGCACAGAACGATGCCAATACAAAGAACGTGATCAAGACATGGTCACGACGTTCGATGATCATTCCTTCAATGATCGGACACACGATTGCTGTTCACGACGGACGCAAGCATGTGCCGGTATTTGTTACCGATGCAATGATCGGACACAAGCTTGGTGAATTCGCACCAACACGTACATTCCGCGGACACGTCAAGGATGATCGGAGAGCAACTCGTGCCTAATACACAAGATGCAACTGTTGCCAAGGCTGTCTTGCGCGACATCCGCCACACACCACAGAAGGCTCGACGCGTAATCGACCTCATCCGTGGACAGCGTGCAGATGAAGCTCTATCAATTTTGAAGTTTGCACCACAATCAGCAGGCGCTGATCTGTTCACACTTCTTAACTCTGCTGTTAATAACGCAAAGCAGAAGAACCCTGCAATCCGCGATGCTTCAGAGCTCTGGGTTGTTGAGGCACTTGTTGACGAAGGCCGCACAATGAAGCGCTTCCGTCCACGTGCTCAAGGTCGCGGATTCCGCATCTTGAAGCGTTCAAGCCACATCACACTCACTGTCAGTGATGTGAAGGAGACCTCAAAGTCACTTTCACGCACATCAACAAGAGTTCAGACACGTAATCCAAAGCGTGCTGAAGTTTCAGCGAAGGGAGCGACCAAGTAATGGGTCAAAAAGTTAACCCACACGGGTTCCGCCTCGGCATCACTACTGAATTCAAATCACGTTGGTATGCAGATAAGTTGTACAAGGATTATGTGAAGGAAGATGTTGAGATCCGTCGCATGATGCAGAAGGGTATGGAGCGCGCAGGCGTTTCACGTATCGAAATTGAGCGCACACGTGATCGTGTACGTATCGACCTTCATACAGCTCGTCCAGGAATCGTTATCGGTCGCCGCGGACAAGAAGCTGACATCCTTCGCCAGAAGCTCGAAAAGCTCACAGGCAAGCAAGTACAGCTCAATATTCTTGAAGTTAAGAACCCAGAGATTGACGCACAACTTGTTGCACAAGGAATCGCTGAGCAGCTTGCTGCTCGTGTCTCATTCCGTCGCGCAATGAAGAAGTCAATGCAGTCAGCGATGAAGGCAGGAGCGCAGGGCATTCGTGTTCAGTGCGGTGGTCGTCTCGGTGGCGCAGAAATGTCTCGTTCAGAGTTTTACCGTGAAGGTCGCGTTCCATTGCACACACTTCGCGCTGATATTGATTACGGCTTCTACGAAGCTGCAACAACATTCGGTCGCTTGGGTGTAAAGGTCTGGATCTACAAGGGTGAAGTTATTGGTTCACGTACAGAGCGTGCTGAAAAGGCACTTGCTGAAGCACGTGCACCAAAGCCAGAGCGTCGCGGACCACGTACACCACGTGCACCTCGCGCTGAAGTAACAACAACACAGGCACCTCAGGCCGCACCTGTTGCACAAGCAGCAGATGCACCAGTGGTAACTGAAGGAGGCGAGGCGTAAATGTTAATTCCACGTCGCGTAAAGCACCGTAAGCAGCATCACCCATCCCGTTCAGGGCGTTCAAAGGGTGGAACAGCTGTGGCATTTGGTGACTTCGGTATCCAAGCTCTAGAGCCTGCATACGTTACTAACCGTCAGATTGAGGCAGCGCGTATTGCGATGACTCGTTATATCAAGCGTGGTGGAAAGGTATGGATCAACATTTATCCAGACCGTCCACTTACAAAGAAGCCTGCTGAAACTCGTATGGGTTCCGGTAAGGGTTCACCAGAGTGGTGGATTGCAAACGTAAAGCCAGGTCGTGTGATGTTTGAAATTTCAGGCGTTACAGAAGCGATTGCAACAGAGGCGATGCGTCTTGCTATCCACAAACTCCCAATGAAGTGCCGCGTCGTAAAGCGTGAGGAGGCATAAACATGGCGAATACAACAGAAGAACTCCGCCAGTTATCAGCTGATGAGTTAGAGGCGAAGTTGCGTGAGGGTAAAGAAGAACTCTTTAACCTACGTTTCCAAGCAGCTACAGGACAGCTCGAAAGCCATGGCCGCCTTGGTGCAGTCCGTAAAGAGATTGCACGCATCTACACAATTATTCGTGAACGTGAACTAGGAATTGGAGGCGCTGCATAATGGCTGACAAGACTGAAGATCGTAGTTCTCGCAAGACTCGTGAAGGCGTTGTCGTAAGCGACAAGATGGATAAGACCATCACTGTTGAAGTTTCAGATCGTGTTTCACACGGTTTGTACTCAAAGGTTATGAGCCAATCAACAAAGTTGAAGGCACATGACGAGAAGAATGAAGCTGGTACAGGAGACCGCGTTTTGATCATGGAGACACGTCCGTTGTCTGCAACAAAGCGCTGGCGTCTAGTCCAGATCATCGAGAAGGCTAAGTAAGGGACGGGTGGAATAAAAAATGATTCAACAAGAATCGCGCCTACGCGTCGCGGATAACACAGGAGCTAAAGAGCTTCTCTGTATTCGTGTTCTCGGTGGCTCCAAGCGTCGCTATGCCGGTATCGGAGACATCATCGTATGTTCAGTCAAGGATGCAATTCCTGGCGGAACAGTGAAGAAGGGTGAAGTCGTTAAGGCTGTCATCGTTCGTACAGTGAAAGAACGTCGTCGTCCAGACGGTTCATATATTCGTTTTGATGAGAACGCAGCAGTCATCCTTAAAGCAGATGGCGAACCACGCGGAACTCGTATCTTCGGACCAGTTGCTCGCGAACTTCGCGACAAGAAGTTCATGAAGATTATTTCTCTTGCTCCGGAGGTGCTCTAATGCCGAAGATTAAAAAGGGTGACACTGTCATGGTTATCGCCGGAAAAGAGAAAGGCATAACAGGCACTGTTCTCCACGTTGATGGCTCACGTGTCACAGTCGAAGGTGTTAACCGCGTTAAGCGTCACACCCGCGAACAAACTGGTGATAAGGGCGTCAAGGTCGGCGGAATCATTACTGTCGAAGCTTCACTCCACATTTCAAATGTAATGCTCGTCGATGGCGAAGGCCAAGCAACACGTGTTGGATCACGCGTTGGAGACGATGGGCGTAACGTTCGAATCTCACGTCGCACAGGAAAGGACATCTAATGAGCACAACTACAGATGTTCGTCTTAAGGCTCGCTACAAGAGCGAGATTAAAGATGCACTTACCAAGGAATTCGGATTTACCAATCCAATGCAGATTCCAACCCTTGTAAAGGTTGTCGTCAACATGGGTGTCGGTGAAGCTGCTCGTGATTCAAAATTGATCGAAGGCGCAATCCGCGACCTCGCAATTATCACTGGCCAGAAGCCACAGGTAACCAAGTCACGCAAATCAATCGCGCAGTTCAAGTTGCGTGAAGGTATGCCAATCGGTGCACACGTCACTCTTCGTGGAGATCGCATGTGGGAGTTCGCTGATCGCTTGCTCTCAATCTCTCTTCCACGTATCCGCGACTTCCGTGGACTCTCACCAAAGCAATTCGATGGAAAGGGCAACTACACCTTCGGTCTTACCGAGCAGGTTGTATTCCCAGAGATCGAACAAGACAAGGTAGATCGTCCACGTGGTATGGATATTACTTTTGTAACCACAGCTAAGAACGATAACGAAGGTCGCGCACTACTTAAGGCGCTCGGCTTTCCTTTCAGAGAGGCATAAGAATGGCTAAAACATCACTCAAGGTAAAAGCTGCTCGCAAGCCAAAGTTCAAGGTTCGCGGTTACACACGATGTCAGCGTTGTGGTCGTCCACACTCTGTCTATCAAAAATTCGGAATTTGCCGCATCTGCTTCCGCGAGATGGCACACCGCGGTGAACTTCCAGGTATTACAAAAGCTTCTTGGTAATTACTACAACGAAACAGGTCTTCACAGAGCGTGAAGAAACCGGTTCGAGAAAGGCCACAGGCCACGTATGACAATGACAGATCCGATCGCAGACATGTTGTCTCGTCTGCGCAATGCGAACTCTGCCTACCATGACACGGTTTCAATGCCGTCATCATCGGTAAAGGTTCGTATTGCTGAAATCCTCCAGAAGGAGGGTTACATCGCAGGTTTCAAGGTTGAATCAAATGCAAATGGCGTTGGTAAGACACTAGTTCTTGATCTCAAGTTCGGTGTTAACCGCGAGCGTTCAATTGCAGGACTTCGCCGCGTAAGCAAGCCAGGACTTCGCGTGTACGCAAAGTCAACAGCGCTACCAAAAGTTCTCGGTGGACTTGGCGTTGCAATCATTTCAACTTCTTCTGGATTGCTTACTGATAAGCAAGCCAACAAACAGGGTGTAGGCGGAGAAGTTCTCGCCTACGTATGGTGATCGAATATGTCACGTATCGGTCGCATGCCAATTGCCGTTCCAAGCGGCGTTGAAGTTTCAATCACAGGACAGGTAGTAACTGTTAAGGGTCCGAAGGGATCACTGACAATTTCCGTCCCATCACCTATTCAGGTTTCACAAGCAGATGGTGTTATCACCGTTGCTCGTCCCAATGAAGAGCGCGTTACACGTTCACTTCATGGCCTATCACGCACATTGGTTGCCAACATGGTGACCGGAGTGACAGATGGATACTCACTCACCATCGACATCGTCGGTGTTGGTTACCGTGTAGCTGAGAAGGGTAAGGATCTTGAATTCTTGCTCGGATACAGCCACCCAGTTCCATTCTTGGCTCCAGAAGGAATTACCTACAAGGTTGAATCACCAACCAAGTTGCATATCAGCGGAATCGATAAGCAACTCGTCGGTGAAGTTGCAGCGAAGATCAAGAAGCTTCGCAAGGCAGATCCTTACAAGGGTAAGGGACTTCGTTTGGCTGGCGAGAAGGTTCGTCGTAAGGCTGGAAAGGCTGGTAAGAAGTAATGGCAATCGGTGTAAAAGTCCGCAAGGGGTCAGCAACTAATGCTCGCGCCCGTCGTCACTTCCGTGTACGCAAGAAGGTTCAAGGAACCGCTGAGCGTCCACGTCTAGTCGTCTCACGCTCAACACGTCACCTCTTTGTGCAGGTTATTGATGACCTTCAGGGCATCACACTTGCATCAGCGTCAACAATGGAAGCAGATCTTCGCAAAGATAACGGTGATAAGACTGCAAAGTCGAAAACTGTTGGTGCACTCATTGCCTCACGCGCAAAGGCTGCCGGCGTAACAACCGTCGTCTTTGACCGCGCAGGAAACAAGTATCACGGTCGCATTGCAGCTCTTGCAGATAGCGCACGAGAGAACGGATTGGAGTTCTAACATGGCCCAAAATCCAACAAGCGATGCAGGTACAACTGCAGCACCTTCAAATAAGGGACGCGGAGAACGTCGCGAGCGTCGCGATGATCGCGAAAAGGACAAGTCTCCATTCATGGAGCGCGTTGTCTTTATCAACCGTGTATCTAAAGTTGTTAAGGGTGGACGTCGTTTCTCATTCACAGCACTTGTAGTTGTCGGCGACGGCAACGGTCAGGTCGGAATTGGTTACGGAAAGTCCAAGGAAGTTCCACAAGCAATTGCAAAGGCTGTCGAAGAAGCCAAGAAATCTTTCTTCACAGTTCCACGCGTTCAAGGAACAATCCCTCACCCAGTACAGGGCGAGACAGCAGCAGGCGTAATTCTTCTGCGTCCAGCTTCTCCAGGTACCGGAGTTATTGCCGGTGGCCCAGTTCGTGCCGTACTTGAGTGCGCAGGAATCAGCGATGTACTTACAAAGTCTCTCGGATCAAATAACGCAATCAACATGGTTCACGCCACTGTTGCAGCGCTAAAGATGCTTGAGTCACCAGCAGCAATTGCAGCTCGACGTGGACTTCCACTCGAAGATGTAGCACCTGCTGCAATCATCCGAGCCTCACAGACAGTTGGTGCCTAATGCCACGTTTAAAGATCACACAGATCAAGTCAACAGTTGGTAATAAGCCTGAAATCCGCGAGAGCGTTCGCTCACTTGGGCTAAAGCGCATCAACGATGTTGTTGTTAAGGAAGACCGTCCAGAAATTCGTGGCATGGCATACGCCGCTCGCCACTTGATCAAGATCGAGGAGGTTGAATAGAGATGACACTAAAACTTCATCATCTTCGACCAGCACCAGGTGCTAAGAAAGCTAAGACTCGTAAGGGTCGCGGTGAGGCATCAAAGGGTAAGACCGCAGGTCGCGGTGGCAAGGGAACACGTGCTCGTAACACAGTACGTCCAGGTTTCGAAGGTGGTCAGCTACCTCTCGTTATGCGTTTGCCAAAGCTTCGTGGTTTTAAAAACCCAGCACGCGTTGAGTATCAGGTAGTTAATGTCTCAATGATTAATGCTCTCTATCCAAAGGGTGGCGATGTCACAGTTGCATCCCTTATTGCTGCCGGAGCTGTGCGCGATAGCCTTCCTGTAAAAGTTCTTGGCAACGGAGATATCTCTGTCAAGGTAACTGTTACAGCACACGCATTCTCATCATCGGCGATCGACAAGATCACCGCTGCTGGCGGATCGGCTGCAACCCTTTAAACGGTTGTATCAGTAAAAAGTTCGAATTAAAGACGCTTGAATCGATAGAGGGAGAAGATTGATGCTTTCAGCATTTGGCATGGCTTTTAAGACTCCAGAGCTACGCAAGAAGATCTTCTTCACTCTTTCGATCATGGCACTCTTTCGCTTTGGTTCAGTAGTACCAACACCAGGTGTTTCATACACCAATGTGCAAGAGTGTCTTAAGGGTGCCGATCAGGGTGGATTATTTGGCTTGATCAACTTGTTCAGCGGTGGAGCGCTCATTCAGCTCTCTGTCTTTGCTCTTGGAATCATGCCTTACATCACCGCATCAATCATCGTTCAGCTCCTGACAGTTGTTATTCCTCGCTTTGAAACTCTTAAGAAAGAGGGACAATCAGGAACTGCAAAGCTGACCCAGTACACGCGATACCTCACCATCGGTCTTGCGATCTTGCAGTCAACGGGTCTTATTGCAGTTGCACGTACGCCAGGTCGTTTGATCTCAGGTTGTGACTTGGCGATTATTCCTGATGCCTCATGGCAGCGCATCATCACCATGATTGTCGTAATGACTGCAGGAACTTCTGTAATCATGTGGCTTGGCGAATTGATCACAGATCGCGGCGTCGGTAACGGTATGTCAATCTTGATCTTTACCTCTATCGCAGCTGGATTCCCATCACAGCTCTGGAGCATCAAACTTCAAAAGGGACTTCCAACATTTATCTTCGTACTTATGGTCGGTGTACTCGTCGTCGCAGCAGTTGTATTCGTTGAGCAAGCTCAGCGCCGTATTCCAGTGCAGTATGCAAAGCGCATGGTTGGTCGCCAGGCTTACGGTGGAACTTCTACCTATATCCCTATCAAGGTCAACCAAGCTGGCGTTATTCCAGTGATCTTTGCATCATCACTTCTCTACATCCCATCTTTGATCGTTAATTTCACCAACAGCACTTCAGGTTGGGCAGTCTGGATTTCACGAAACCTTGTCAAGGGAGATCACCCGATCTACATCGGAATCTATGCATCTCTCATTATCTTCTTTACTTATTTCTACGTTGCAATCACATTCAACCCTGATGAGGTTGCAGATAATATGAAGAAATACGGTGGATTTATTCCTGGTATTCGCGCAGGACGTCCGACTTCTGAATATTTGCAATATGTTCTCTCACGCATTACTGCCGCAGGTTCGCTCTATCTAGCTCTTGTTGCGATCATTCCGATCATCGCTCTTGTGCTCTTTGGCGCATCACAGAACTTCCCATTCGGTGGAACTGCGATCTTGATCGTTGTCGGTGTTGGTCTTGATACTGCAAAGCAGATTGAGAGCCAGTTGCAGCAGCGTTCATATGAGGGATTCCTGCGCTAATGAGATTAGTCCTGGTCGGACCACCAGGTGCTGGTAAGGGAACACAAGCAGCTTTTCTCTCAGCACATTACTCAATTCCACATATCTCTACAGGCGATATCTTCCGCGCGAATATGAAGGCGGGAACCCCCCTTGGTCTTGAAGCGAAAGCATTTGTAGATCGCGGTGAACTTGTTAGTGATGAAATCACTAACGCAATGGTCCGCGCTCGACTTGAAGAAAGTGATGCGCAGAACGGATTCTTGCTCGATGGATGGCCACGAAATGTCCCTCAAGCAGAGGTTCTTCGCGCAATCATGGCTGAGAAGAAGACTCCACTGAACGCAGTTCTTGAATTTTCCATTCCATCTGAAGAAATCATTGCTCGTCTTTCATCACGCATGACATGTCGCCAATGCGGAAAGCCAGCAGAAGCTGGATCTACAACCTGTCCATCCGATGGGGGAGAGCTCTACCAGCGCGAAGACGATAAGGCTGAAGTTATTGCTAGGCGTTTGGCTGTCTATGAAGAGCAGACAGCACCGATCATTCATTTCTATCGCACTGAAGGTTTACTCATCACAGTAAGTGCTGTCGGAGATGTCTCTGAAATTACCCATCGCGCAATCGATGCTCTTAGCCGCGTTCAATAGATTTAACTAGGAACTCGACATGGCAATACAGATAAAGACTCTCGATCAGCTTAAGATTATGCGTCGAGCAGGGCTTCTTGTTGGTCAGACTCTTGAACTTCTCCGCCAATCAATCAAAGTTGGAATGCGCACTGACGCACTGGATGCAATCGCTGCAGCACATATTAAACGCGGCGGCGGAACATCTAACTTTCTTGGTTACCACGGATACCCTGCAACCATATGTATTTCAATTAACGATGAGATTGTTCACGGCATTCCAGGTGATCGTGTTATTCAAGATGGAGACGTAGTCTCTATAGATTGCGGTGCCATCATTGATGGGTGGCATGGAGATGCAGCTTTTTCTTGTGGAGTAGGCACAGTTGATTCAGCAGATCAGAAGATGATGGATGTCTGTGAAGAATCTATGTGGCGAGGATTTGCTGCAGCAAAAGTTGGTGGTCGTTTAACAGATATTAGCCATGCAATTGGAAGTTATATTGATTCACAAGGAAAGTATGGAATTTTGGCGGAATACGGCGGACATGGAATTGGTACCGAGATGCACCAAGAACCACATGTACTTAACTTTGGTAAGCCAGGAAATGGTCCAGAGCTAATTCCCGGCATGGCGCTAGCCATCGAGCCGATGATTACGCGCGGAACTGCCAAGACGCATGTCCTAGAAGATCAATGGACTGTTGTTTCAAATGACCGTTCACGCGGTGCTCACTTTGAGAATTCATTTGTTCTTCTTCCAGATGGCAAGCCTTACGTTCTCACCGCACTCGACGGCGGCCGCGCAAAATTAGCCACACTCGGCGTAGAGGTTTCAGACTTACTGGATTAAGAGCCACCCTCTAGGATGAGCCTGTGAGCACTCGCGATCAGATTGAATTTACTCTCTGGCTCCAAGAGAATCAGAAGTCCTTTCTGCGCGCTGCCAAAATGATCTGTTTTGATACTCAAAATGCTGAAGATGTTCTGCAAGAGGCCCTAGCTGATGTCTTTAAGCGTTGGAGCAAGATCCGTGAACATGAAAATCCAGAGGCTTACTTGATGCGAGTGATGGTTTCTCGCCATGCAGATATGCGCCGTAAGTGGCTACGCAAACAACAAGAGAAAGAGACAACCTGGGATTTAGCAGATGATATTCGCCAACTTGTTGATGAGAGCGAAGATGTGACTCAGCGCCTTTTGGTGCAAGCAGCACTTAAATCTCTCACAGCGGCTCAGCGCGCAGTCCTAGTTCTTTACTTTGAACACGGCATGAACTTGCGCGAAATTGCGAAGATTATGGAGATGCCGATGGGGACCGTGGCATCACACTTTGCTCGAGGAAAAGCAGCAGTAGCTGCATATGTGGAATTAACTCCTGAGCTTGAGCGTTCTACAGGCAGGGAACTCACCAATAAATCTAGAGTTGAAACTGAAACTGAAACTGAAATAGTCGTAGCAGAGGTGGTGGATAATAATGAGTGATATTGATCCTTTAATTAAACGCGAGATTCAGTGGATGTCGCTTGGAACACTTGAAAATGTAGATCTTGCGCCAATGATCATCGCTCGCGTTCGTCGCCAGCGGATTTTGCGTGCTGTTACAGCAGTAATTGGCGTATGCGTCATAGGTTTTGCAAGCATTGGTATCTATGAGCTTGTGCGCTCGAGTACAACGGTGCAGAGCTCTGGAACACTTGTTGATCCAGGAACGAATCAAGCAACACTGCCTGAAATCATCGGATTGCAATCTGATTACCCTGTGACATGGGAGCCTTCAGTCGGCGATCTCGGTGCAATCAGTGGCGCTGGTGGCATAGGAGATACTCTCGGCGGATTAACTGCTGTGGGATTAAAGATTTCGTGGGAACGCTGTGGAAAATACCAGTGTCCCATCACGTGGCAGCTTTCATTTGAGAATAGAACTAAAGATTTAATCTCCACTTCGCCTTCTTTAGCGATCTTCTCAGATCATTCCCCACTGGTGAGCGATACTCGCCCCACCGCGGTGCTGCCTGGAGGCTATGCCGAATTGGTGTATACCTTTAAAGAGTTCCAGTATTTGCTGATCCCAGAGAGCCAAGCTGAATGGCAGTGGAATTGGTACCTCTCTCAGCCACGCTGAGATTACAAGATTGACCGGACATTTTGGCCATTAGATCGTGGGCGGTGCATAAATAGGCAATGCGTAAGCGGTGAGTGGGATAAGGCCAGAGATGGCAGACCCACGAATGTGGAATTACTTACCAGGGGGAAATATGAAAAAGTCACTAGTAGCTTCATCAAGTGCCTTTGCATTAATTTTGAGTCTTTTTGGAGCAGTCCTGCCGACTGCAAACGCAGCGCTGAATGTCCCGAAAGCAGCCTGGCCAGTGTGTTCACCAACTCGAACGGTCTTTTGTGTTGCTTCCATCTCCGTCACAACACTTTCTGGTGGCACCGTGGCGCTAACTTGGGTGCCAGATGGAGTAGCGCTGACACCAACCGATACATCTACAGTGACAGTTGATACCTCAACTGCTACATCTGACACTTCAACAGTTACATCTGACACTTCAACTGCACCAATAGTCACCTTGCCAACTCTGTCGACAGGTCGAGCCATATCAGGTCGCTGGACAAGTCTTGATTGGTCTGCAAAGGGACTAGATGTACTTGGTTATGACGGACTTTATGTTGAGGCCAAAACTGCAAATGATTTTGTTAATCACCTCTTTATAAATGTTCTTCCAACTATTACGACAATGGCGAACAAGGTCAACGTCGCGACACAACCCGCAAATACAAGTTTCCCGGCTAATTTGGATGCTGATTTAATCGTGGATGTGACAGTCAAGACAGGTGAAGTGAAGCCAGGTGTACTAGTTGGCGTAGGCACAAATTTCAGCGGAGATTACAGCACCGCTAATGGCCAATCGACTATCAAATTTAGTGGAAGTCCAGTCTCAGTTCCACTGGCTGCAAAGTCAGCAGATTGTTCTGGAGAGACAGGCGTTGCTCGCGCACTAGTGCGTCAATTCCAAGCAATCCTCTTCCTCAATAGCGATGGTCAATCAGCGTTTGGAGTTGATGGACTCACTGGTGACATGGTCGTAGCATCTAATGGTGTATGTGATCTCAGTACTCCGATGTGGAATGCAGCAGATAAAGAAATTACTTTTACGTCAGCTGCGCCACATTTTGCTCCAGATGGAACAACTCTTAATTACGGCTTCTACAGAGCAGTGATTCCTGTTGCTGATGCCAAGCTTTTGTGGGGTCTTGAGAATGCTAACGATGCAGTGAAGGCTCTTAACGTTCAAATAATTTCAACGGTCAACGAAGGAAATAACTTAGTTTCGAGCATCGGTGTAAGAAGCGGAAAGATAATTGTAGAAATCTCCGGCTTCCATTACTCACGCCCGAAACTCAAAATCTCACTTAAGAAGGATTGGAAGCCTGCAACTACAATGCTTAACAAATCGACCATAACCTGTACGATGGGGAAGTCGATTAAGAAAATCACAGCCGTTAAGCCAACTTGTCCGATGGGATATAAGAAGAAGTAACCATGAAAAAGCTACTGGTAGTAGTGCTCGGGGTAGCCATGCTTGTGATGGCTATTCCTCCGGTAACTGCTGCCGACACTCCTGACGAATGGTGGACTCCATCGGCATCTCCTCAGGGAGAGGGATGGAGATCTCTATTCCTCTCGGACGGTTCGACACTTAATCGAGAGCCATCAAGACTTTTTGCTCGTACCGCAATGTTCGATTCTCAGGTTGGTACTCCAACATTTCACTGTGCCACGATTGATTCACCTAAGTGCATAGAGCTTAATCAGATCACTGCAAGTGCTTTTCTGCAGCCATGTTCGATTGTGATACCCACAAATTGTATTGAGAGTTTCTATGCTATCGATCCATTCGGTAACCGACTAGAAGCAGTCAATCCAGTTCCATATCCGCCATCTGCTCCACTAGATTTCAATGGGGATGACGCGCTCAATCTACCAACTGGTGGTGCTCCTACTATTTGGGAGATTCCTGGCGCAACTCATGGTGGCTCAGGAAATTCATACATTCTTCAAGCATTTACATCAAGTAATCTTAATAAGAGTGTAAATACGAAGGTGAGTAACGAAAAATTCAAGATGAGCAGAATGACTGTCAATGTCGCACCTGTCACCATGATTAATGGGCGTTATGTTCGTCAAATTGCGCAAGACTCTACTCAAACAAATGGGGGATCAGCTTCAGGCGTACGCCATGATTCTGCTGATGAGTGGCGTTACTGCGCAATGATTGATAATGGCACTTGCGCCAAGCGTCAACCGTTTGTGGAGGGATATAGATTTGGTGTAAAAATTCGATTACAGCAGAAGCTTTCAGGTTGGCTCCATGGTCGAATCTATAATCCAAATGTCACTATCTCTACTAATGCAGCTCAAGAACAAATCATTGAGGTTTCAGCGTCTCCAGTTATAGTGCCGGTGGTGGGTGAGTGGTATCGGTGGGAGAACCTCACTCCTGATATTCAAAAATATATACTTGATGGAAAAGTAGAAGGTGGACAGGGCCAGTGGGATGCAAAATCCCTTGCCACTGGAAATTTTCAGGAGATAGTTTCTACTTCTGGCCAGAAGACAATGGATGCCCTTGCACTATGGATTCCGCAGATTCAAGATAAGGCGAGCGCATCGCAATCCACGTGGACTTTTTCTACACTTTCCCGATGGGAAATGAACGACGCAAATGCATGTATTAAGGATGCTGATGATCTGGTTGGCTTTGTGACTACTAATGCCGCTGCATATTCGGCAGGGCCTCCAGCTTTTAATCGAGAGCTTCAATCACTTGATTACAAGGTGATAGCCCCGCATTACACAGCAAAAGGTGAAGTCTTTAAAGGTAGCTACGATCTAAAGATTCGTGCCAGCATTGCTCGGTGTATCTATGGTTTCAACGAAAGTCCGATCCAGGGCAGCATCTCGATTGTTGCCGACGATGGTTCGATGCAGATTGCAACTCAAACTGTGAGTGAAAAGGCAGGTTGGCTAAGCCTCTCCGCCAATGGCTTCACTTATTCATCTCCAACAATCTCTACAAAACTCACTCAGAAAGCTATTGAGCCGGTGGTGGTAGCCCCAACTCCAACTCCAACCCCGACCCCGTCTCCTGTTGCGACAGTAAAACCAGTGGTCAATAAGATGACGATTACCTGCAAGAAGGGAAAGACCATCAAGAAAGTCACAGCCCTCAAGCCAGTCTGT
>Ga0209596_1001640_pt1 | contig 19085 bp, 43 predicted proteins | sample M_130807_MF_Meta_FD_187314 | JGI IMG/M metagenome (GOLD analysis project Ga0209596, IMG submission 187314) | Freshwater microbial communities from Lake Montjoie, Canada to study carbon cycling - M_130807_MF_MetaG (SPAdes) (version 2) | ecosystem: Environmental > Aquatic > Freshwater > Lake...
TAAGCAAGTTTATGGAAGACGTGGTATAATTTACCTATTGGAAGAGTGAGCAGAATGGTATTGCAACCGCCTTGAAAGCGGTCTCACCCTTGACGGGGTGTGCGGGTTCGAATCCTGTCTCTTCCTTATCCCATAAATAAATAAACACCATGACACTAAGCGAAGCAATAAACGAATTAAAAAATAATAAAGTTGTACGAAGAACTAATTCGAATAAGTCTTATTGCTTTGATGCTAATACTAAAAAGTTTGGCATTATGATTAAATATAATCAAATTGAAGGTGTTAAGTACGATATCAAATATTCAGAACAAGACACAATTAGTTTCTATGCTGATGATTTTTTAGCAGATGATTGGATAGTAGAATAAATGACACTAGAACAAGCACAAACTTTAAAAAACAAAGTAGAAGAGCTTAATAAACTTTATGCTCCTATTACTTTGTCTTTTGATATGTACAGAAATCCAAAAGAAGACCATGATAGTAACTGGTTTGTAACTATCGTCTATCATGTTGTTCCTGAAGAATGGATGACTTTTTCTAGTCTAGGTTTTAATTTTGAAATGGTATCAGATAAACTTACTGGATGGCAATTTGCATTAGAATCAGTGCAAGCTTATCAAGAAGAACATGGTACTCTAAAGTTTTCTCATTCTGACTTGCCTTTGGGGTAGGATAAATTAATAAAACAGAATGAGTCTCATCCCTTCCAGTTTAGTAGTGTTTTCTGGAAGGGATTTTTATTTGCATTTTATTTTCAGGCATTGAGTATACAATGCCTGATTTTATTATTAAAAATATTTGTTTTGGTGTTCCCAATACGTTGACAATGTATATATTATCCGAGTATACTATCAATGAAAGGAAGCCATACAATGAGTGTAACAGTTGATTCGGATAAGCGTAAGGTTGGCAATCCTGAATGGAATTTTGTTCTTCCATATAATGAAGCCAGACTTATTGTCAAAAAGTATAAATTCAAATCAATGAGAGAATATACTGAATGGGTAAAAGCAGAGAAGCCATATGGTTTATCTACTAATCCATATCAAGTATATACTCGTCGTGGGGAGTGGATTGGTACTGCTCACTATCTTGGTAAAATTGATTTAATTGTCCAAGAAGACCAGAACGTCCACGAAGAAAAGCCAGTAAAATTCTGGAAGATTAGTAACATAATCAAACAGATATTCGGTCTTGGTCACTAAACAATTAGGATACACAATGAAGTGTATCCTAAAATTTTTTGTCAATAAGCTCTAGGAATGGTAAGTACCATTCCTGAAATTTTTATGCAAATAAAAAATATATTCTAAAATATATAGCATAGTTTGTTGACAGCATATAGTAGTTAGGCTATACTACTAGTGTAAGAACAACATAGTTAGTTCTTAGTTGAGAGAAGCCAAATGGAAGAAATTTACCCGTACAGTTATGCAAAGTCTTATGCAATGGGCAGTAAGTTTAAGACGATTAGACAGTACTCTGATGCTGTCAAGACAGAAGGTCTCAGTTTTCACTCTGACCCTAAGCGTTACCCGGAGTATACCTCAGCCCATGAGTTCTTGGGTTATACCAAAGAAGAATACACCAAAGTCAAGTGTTCCGTAATGGTATCTAACCGAAATCAATCTGCGGTCAATGCTAAGATTAGGGCAACTTGGGCAAAGAACCGGGTATCACGTCAAGAAACGGCTGGTCAACTATCTTTGCCAAAGCCTAATCAGTTGAAGGCTTTTACACCTGAAGAGGTTGTTGACATTCTAGTAAAGTCCAATGCAAGTAGTGAATACATTGCAAACTTTATCAAGACGCACAAGGTCAACAGTGAGTATGCTGTTGCGGTTTTGATTGACTTGTTGAAGCAAAGCCTTCCATCCGCAGTCACAGTCTAACCTGACTATCTCCCCTCCAGAAGTGGAGGGGAGAATAATCTTGACAAAATACTTAAGGCATTGTACTACAATGCCTATTGACAATTGTCAAATTTTTTCATAAAATACTTATGCATGAAAATGCAAAATAAAGTTTCAAGGTAAATGAATTGAAGAAAATTCACCTCTCTAATTTCCGTAAGAAGTTTGATGACAAGTCTTACCAGGCTGTCAAGGATGCTATTGGTAAGAATGCTTTTTTAGCTAATGAAATCAATATCAATAAGATTATTGATAGTATTACAGACCCAGTCATTAAGAAGAATTTTGTCAAGTGGTCTGATGGTTATGATTTTGCAATTCTTAATTAAAAAGGTTTACTCTTAACATTTTTAGTAATAAGAAACTAGTTTGGTTCTCACGGAGTAAAAAAAGAAAAATTTCTGTTTTTACCATCCAGATGTTGATAGGTATATTGCCCTTAAGTCAATAATCTAGCAGGCCAACAAATATCCCTCTTTTCAGTAAGAGGGATATTTTTATTTGACAACTCCCAATATATGCGTTATTATATACACATAAGGAGAGCGATATGGGACTTGATAACCTTTGGAAAAAAAATGACAACGAAGACGCTATGGTAGAAGGCGATTTTTGCATCTGTGGCGGTCTATGTTCTGACAATGGAAACTCTTCATTTCGTGGTAAAGTTTATGCTCGTTTTGTAGAAGATGTCACTGGTGTTTGTTTGTATGGCGACCCAAAAACTTCCAAAATTTCAAACGAAACTGTAAAGCAGATGGCAACTGACTTGGAAGAAACTGAATGGCGAGATTCTTACATCCAAAACTATGATATTGAAGAGCAAGAGTTTAAAGACCTTGCTAGGATGTTTAGACTTCACGCTGATGCTGGTCATTACTTGGTTGCTTTTTATTAATGACTATCAATCTACGTAAAAACATAGCACGGTTTATCTACATTATTGACCAAACAACAAATGTCGAAAGCCGTGCAAAAATTCTCAAAGAACTAGACCTAACTGAAAATGAATTTCAGGAGCTGGTAGTGAATCTATTGAAATTTAGTAATTCTAATAATAGGGAATTCTATTGCTGCAATCCTGAATATCATGGATTTATTGAAACATTCAAAATTATTTCAGAAAAAACAAATACAGAGTTCTTAATCTAAGTGCATCTGCGTTGAATATTATGTATAATATTATCAGACCTTAGTCAAATAAGGCAATAAAAAACAGGCAAGACCCCTCCACTTGCCTGTTTTTTATTTAACAATTATCTTAAGGTGTGGTAAAGACCACACCTTAATAAATTTGTCAAAATATTTTTTTCAGCTCTAAAATAGGTAACTTTTTTTGTTACATATCTCCCAATTTCTATTGCACACTTTTAAAGTATGCCTTATACTATCTTTGTCAGTAAGGAAAAGCCCTTAACTGTTGTTTGGAGAAGACAATGTTTGAAGACCTTACACCCTTGAACGAGATTCGTTCAGTGGAACCAACCGTTTCATTCACCCGTAACCAGAACTCTGGTCACACACTTAATTCCGCTCTTCTAGAGCCTATCGACAACTCATTCGATAGCGGTGCTACACAAATCAGTGTATATCTTTCTACCTATAATGGCAAGAAGGTTCTCGTTGTTGCAGACAATGGCAAGAAGGCTTTGACACCATCCATTATGCATATGATGGCAAGCGAAGGCTGGACTACCAAAAAGGTAAGCACCATTGTATCACCTAACCTTGGCAAGAATGGTTCGGGATGGAAGAACTTTGTATCCAAGTTCTCAACCACTGGTCATTCTACCGTCATCATGAAATGCGAAGATGAGTGCATTCACGCAATGGAATACAACCAGAGCAATATGAAAGCAATGGACGATTGGAACGTGTCCGTACGCAAGTGCCACTCTCGCATCAATCCTGATGACCCAGCCCTTTCAATTTGGAAAGAGGTCACAGATGAGAATGGCAACTTTATGAACCACGGTACTATCGTTGTGGTTCATAACCTGAAAGACGAAGCCTCCTCATTCCTTAAGAATGGACTGAACTTTAACCCGAATGGTTTAAAGAACCTTACTAGCATCGGGGCGCAACTTGGTGAGGTATACCAAAAGCGTATCGAAAAGGGTGCATCTCTTAAGGTCGGTCTGACTTATGCAACTCTTCAGGTAGTCAAGCCTTTAGACCCAATGCTACGACAAACCCCTGTTCAATCCAAGGTGTTCCACGTTGGCAATGAGGATGTGAAGGTGTCTGTGTTCCTTTTGCCAGAGCGTTCCGAGTGCAAACTATTGCCCAAGGATGTGTACAATCGCCCTGTGAATAACCAAAACTCTGGTGTGTATTTCTACCGTGATGGTCGATTGCACCTAGACAGCAAGTGCCGTCCTATGCACCCTGCAATTGGTAACAAGGCAATCGAAGCGTACATTGATGGTTATGCCAACGGTACAATTGGCAAGCGAAAGACCACTATTTCGAGAGAGAGCCGTTCTTGGGTAGTGTTTGCCGACAGCCATGGTCGTGCTTCAAGAGTGCGAATCACTATTGAGGTTTCCTCTAACCTTGACAAGGATTTCAATGTAAACCAAATCAAGACAGAGATAGACTTGACCAATGATTCAGTTGCCGACATCGCACTATGGTGTTACCAGATGCCCAAGGAATACGACCAGTATCGCAATAAGAATGCATCGTACACCTGTGTGGACAAATGGCGTAGCCTTACAAAGGGATACCGCAGTGATGTCCTCAAGGCAAGGAAGCACGTTCTTGCAACCTTTCGACCTGAAGAGTTGAAAATTGCCAAACTGGTACTGAGCAAGTTCACTGAGAGCCTCGGCGAGGTGGTCGAATAGACCACCAAGCCCCCTCCTTCGGGAGGGGGCTTTTTTTTTGTCAAGTCAAGCTGTCAAATTATTTTTGCAACTTTATCGAAGGTATGGTGACCACCATACCTGTAAAATCTTTGCAATATTTTTTTCTCTTGAAATTTCATCATATAACAGATATAATATGTCTGTTATGATTATTTCCTTCGAAGCGTCAGCAAGTGAAGACACAACTTTATTTGGCTATTTCTCTATGGAGTATGACCCAGAATTCTTCTCTGATATTAAAGAGAACCTCACAGATATACCCAAAAACAAACCACTTGCCTTTAAACTTGATACTGATAATGTGAAATTACTACAAGGCGCATTTCACACTATCCGTAGAATCATCTGCGTCCCAGATATTGAACAGCAAAAATTCACTTATGTATTTAATCGCAATTTTAAATCAGGAACAGCAAAGAAATTTAAGTATGCTAAATTACACATAGACAAAGATTACTTTTACTTTACTGGGCATCACGAAAATTTAGATGGAACAAAGCCAGTAGAATTTCAATCATTAAATTTTGATGTACGTTTTATCGACACTATTCAAAATCAATTTATCAAGCACCAAGAAAACATGGTAAACTAGACTATGGAACCTACAGTGTGGATTTACTTTTCAAAAACAGGTACAGGATACGAACTTAAAGGTTCTGATGTAATTTCAGGCTTTGATGCATTTATTAATGTTGATGGCACTTATATGGTAGAGTATGCCTTCTCTGATATGAAGAATTCGATGCACTTCTTTATATATGAGTGGGACAATTCACAGAAGAAGCGCAGAACAATTTTTGAAGGATACCAGAGAGAAAATATTTTGGTGAACTTTGCAAAGAATGTTGATATATGTCATTTAGTTAGACAAGCAATTTACAAAGAATACCTGATGGATAATGAAGAATTGGAGTTAGAGAAAAATGCAAACTCTTGAACAGAAAATAAAGTATCTGAAAAAGACAATTGAAACATTATGGCATGGTGTTTCTGAAACTAAGGAAGGCGATTACCCACGTATAATTTCACTTTATAAAGAAGTGTTGATGCATGATTACCACGATGCTGATTCTTGGGAAAATATGATTTGGCTTATGTGGAGTATGGCAATCAACAAGCAAGATACAGTGTGGCTATTCCAAGCAGAAAAGTTCGCAAAACGCTATCTTTCTCTTAATCCAAATGGTTATCGTGCTTATGAATACCTTGGTCAATTCTATCGTATTATGTATGTAGATTTGAAGTTGGCAATTAGATATTATGAATCTGCAATTAGATGGAAAGATGCTCCGAAAAGCACTCATCATTCTCTTATTAGTGTGTGTGAAAAATCTGGTGATAAAATAAGAGCCATTGGATATTGCAAAATGACTCTTGCACGTTTCCCCAATGACCCTTACACTAAAAGTAAATTGGAAGTATTGACCAAGCTTTAGGCTTGGTCATCTTCTTTTTTGAGTATAAATAGAATTGATAGGCCAAAACAAACTAGAGTACCTATGATACTGAAAAATGCCATTTTTGAGCCCTCCCATACAATGAAAGAAATAGTAACAGCAATTTATCAAAATGGAGAGTTTACAGATAATAATATCTTAAAACCTCATTTGACAGATAGAATTGGAATTAGAATGAAGTTTCCCGAAGGCGCTGGATGTATCTTATGGACTAACGGGAAGAAATACTATGCAGTTTGCGAAGCGTTTGGAACAGTCTTCACTATTAATATTCCACGTAACATAGGTGATGACATTTGGGATAGATTTAAAACATACTATGAAGGAAATTATTCTTACAAACCATTCTAGGGATGATAAATATCATCCCTAATTTTTTTTGTCAAATATTTTTATTTTACTTGCACACCATATACACGATGATATAATAAGTCATCAAACCAAGGAGTCTGAAATGACGAAAAAAGAAGTTATCAATCTATTCATGAGTGCTGTTGGTCAATACACCTCTGCAATCGACAAGACAGCAGAATCGAACATTCAGTTTAAGAAGAGCGTTTATGCTCTTGAAGATGCAGTAAATCTCATCTATCGTAATGTTGATGCAAAAGAACTTGGAAGCAATGCAGAAGCACGAAATGCTAAGGTTTCTGAAAAGACCCAAGACCTGATTGTTGCAAAGCGTGAAGCAGAATATCTATTAGAGACAGCTCGTGCCAATGAATCTCGTATCAAAGCAGAAGTAGACCAGATGAAGTATATCATTCGTGCTTTGGAAGCGAAAGAAGAAGCATAATTGTGCAAAAGAGGGCTAAAAAGCCCTCTTTTTTTGTTGAAAATAAACTAAAGGAATGGTAAATACCATTCCTTTAAAAACTTGTCAAATATATTTATTTTCTTGACATCTATACAATATGTGTTATACTATTCGTGTAAGGAGTTAGGATATGGAAATTTCAATCGAAGGTTCTTTCGAAGTTAATTATCATTTGGTGATTGACGAAGACGTGTTCAATGAGTGCTGTGAAGAGGCTGGTCTTGACCCAGCAAACTTTAAGAAGTTCACCAAAACCCAGTGGGATGAACTCAATCCTCATCTTGTTCAGGCTGTAATTGACAACGAAGCAGATATTGACTACAATGAAATCCACGAAGAAAGTACAGTTTATGCTGACACTTTGACTATTGATGACAGTGACCAGATGACCACTGTTTACTATGAAGAAAACCGTAAGACAGGTTCTGTAGAAATTTTGTAGGAAAGGAATGGAGGGACATAGTCCCTCCATGCTTGATTATGTTATTAGATGATTACCCTATTGTCATCTGGTTTGTACGCAAAAGTAGAAACAGTTACTTATTATTTGACTCTGCAAATCAGCTCGTAATGAGAAGGGATGAAAAAAGAAAGAAAGAAATATACCAATATTGTGATGATAATGGTATAGAAGTTCAAGAAGAGTTTTAAGATAAATCCCAAGAAAAATCTTGGGATTTATCTTTAGTTATGGTATAACCATAACTAAAAAAATTTATCAAATAAAAATATATCCCTTGACAGAAGTCAAGGGATATGATAGAGGTTACCTAATCTCAAACAAGAAAGTTGGAGATTCTACCAATGGAGTTATCGCATATGGCTCGAACATCTTATCAAGCATAGAACTGTAGATATAGGTTTTTCCAGAGAAATTTCCGTTGTCAGGGTTCAATTGATAGATTTCGTTACCAAACCCACTGTTCATACTATTGAAGTAATTATAGTCTGGTACGAAATCATTGTAGACAAAGAAATAGAAGCTAGATGGATTAGCCTTGTATTGAGTTACAATGAATGACTTGCCATCAAACCAAGTTCCTTGACCCACATAGCCAATACAGGATGACCTATCGCTAACATCCTCAAGTCGAACTCTCATTACCATTCGTTTTGTAGTAGTGTTTTCCATACCTACATATTACAGGCAAATATACATTCTTGCAATATTTATTTATGCAATAGCTATTAACTAAATAGTTCTTGCATTTATACCACAGATGGCGTAATATATTGATGTGAGGTTGGAGTCGTACACTTCCTCACTCCAGTAAGAGTCCTAAACGGCTAGAGTCTATTGCGAGACTCAAATAAGGGTAGCAACCTTGGAGTGGTTAAATCTACAATCTCTTACTGCCCTTGGCAGGGACTGACGCAAACAGTTATGTCAAGGCTAATTATTTGTGGTTAGATACTATGCTCTCTTTGGAGACACGGGTATCATCGGAGGCAGAGACCATCGAAAGAACTGCCCTTGTGTTCCGTACTGGTTGAAATCCAGCTAACCACAAATTCACAATAAATCCCCTAAGAATTTTCTTGGGGGATTATTCTAGTTGTGGTAATACCACAACTAAAGTTATTTCACTATTTTTTTATTTTCTTGCAATCCATACACAAGATGATATAATCTATTTGTAAGTGAGGTAAGCAGAATGTCAGTTGAAACTTTGACGTATTGGGATTCGCAGTACATCTTTGACACTATTGGTTTAGGTGAAGAAGAGCAGGATGAGTTCCTTAAGAACTTTGAAGCAGGTCATCCTAACACAGCAATGGCGATGGTTTTTACTTTTAAATTCTTCACAATGCTGGCAGATTACTTGGAGGGTCTCGACAACAAGAAACCACTTGAAGAATTGAAATCAGCAAAGCACTGGCGACCAGACGCCAGATATGTGAACGTTTCGTGCTAATCAATAAATCCCAAGATAACTCTTGGGATTTATTTTCTTGCATTGTCTTTATAACTGAGGTAATATATTGCTATGAACAAGCATATCGAAATCACCCGCCATCTTACAGTAGATGGCACAAGCACTTACTATGTTCTTGAGAAGAGCAAGAATTCTTCAAGCATCATTTGGAATGGTACTTGCAAACAAGCCGCTTATCAAGTTGCGTATCGTAATGCTCGTAAGGAAAATACTCCTCTTTATGACACTCTATACAAGGCTGAAGTAGACCGTAATGGTGTAAAGCATATCATTCCTGTTGGCAATGAACTGCTGGAAGTAAACTAAAGCAAAGCCCCTGTAAAAAGGGGCTTGATTATTTATATTATAATGGTATAATTAGGTAACGACAATGAAGTGGATATATCTAATGGCTACAATTCTCATCATCCCGTTTGCATTTTTTGCGTGTGTGTTTCTTACAATCGCTTTTACTATTGATAAATATATAAGAGAACAATCATAATGATAATAATCCCAAGAATTTTCTTGGGATTTATTTTCAGGGATGGTACTTACCATCCCTTTATTTTTTCCTCAACTTTTTTTCTTTCACTGGCTTGACACAATTTACTGTTGCAGCTTCTCCACCTACTTTGATTTCATTTGGTAGTGGATTTTCTTTAATCATCACAGATTTCTTACAATCAGCACATTCCAAGGCATAACAATCATTTCCCAGAATAAGCCAATTTTTCACATTATGCCCACGAGAAAGGACTGTATTCTTTGTCTCTTCCATCAAACCGAGTATGCTAAATATTCCCATGCCGTTATTATATCAGAAAAATAATACTTGCACACGTATATAATCTTTGGTATATTAGTGCTATGAGAACAGTACTTTGGAACAATACAGAGCGATGGTTCAATCATCACCATTATGAACTATTGATAGAGGATGTCACTGGTTTTGACCTGAAGAAAAGCCTGTGTGAAGAATCTGTCAAGTATATGGCAAAAAGATTATCAGAGACTAAATATCAAAGACGGTTTAAGACATTGTATACCATTTACGAAAATGAATACAATGCGCTGGTAGAAAAATTCAACAATCAAGCAGAGACCAATGGAAAGATAGAGGTAGCATGATGAAAAAATTCAAGAAGTTTATTGAAGAACTGGCTATCGCATCAGGCACAGAAATGATGCGAGCAAGTCAGATGCGTCCAAGTACTTTCAAGGACAAGTCAAAGTACTCCAGAAAGCAGAAGCACAAGAAAGGTTCCGAAAATGAGTAGTATTGAAGTGCAAGTAAATTTAGATGAACTTGATGTTGTAAGACGAAAGTTATCTTTTATATGTAACAAAGATTTTACAGCAGAGGAGACTATTCAATTCTTAATTGAAAGAGAATATAACACTGCCAAAAAAGTTTCTTTTAATAAAAAACCACATCATGATGTTGCAAAATCTGATATCAAAGAAGCCATCTATAATGGCTGTACCTCTACTGAAGCAATGAAAAAATTAGGCGTATCAAGGTCTACATTCTTCAGATACAAAGCAAAAGAAAGAAAGTTGCTAGAGGCATCTGAATAAATAATAAATCCCAAGAGAATTCTTGGGATTTTTCTTGCATAAAATTTAAGGTATGGTAAATGCCATACCTTAAAAAATTTGTCAAATAAAAAAACAGGGTTTTCACCCTGTTGCATATGTATAACCTTGCAATCCGTGTTTTTTGATTGCGTGTTTGATGCCTGCCATAGTAGTTGTTGAAACTACACAAACATCTCTTATATAAAGATTGAACATACCAAACTCTAACTTAATTATACCTATCATATTGTTCCTTCCAAGAAATTGAAATCGCTGATGACTGGCGGGCAATAATCATCAGGTTGCTTGAATGCACCAAGATATTGCTTATACTTATATTGAAACTTGTCAGCTTTGGTGATTAGCACAGGATACACAGTCATAACGTAACCTAATGAATTGATTGCAATTTCCATTCTTTTGTGATTCACTACAGTCTCAAATGTCATTGAATAGACATCCCTCTTAAGGGTGCGATACAGAAACTTTGATTCTAGTGGAAGAAAATCTACTAAAGGCAAATCTCTTTCAATCGTACGTAATTCAGCGTGTTCCGTGTAAGTTAGTAACTTGTCAAACCAATAAAGTGGGTTTTCCCATTCCGTGTTGTAGCAAACCATCGTCCTATACCCTTCAATTGATAAGGTATTATATCGTGTGACACCTGAGTATTCAAATTAAATAATACTTGACACGTCATATACTACTTGATATACTCTCTTTGTAAGTAAGGAGGTAGTTATGAGAACTACAAGGAATTCGGATAGGCTTCGTGAGATTTTGTTTTGTACACGCAATCAGATTGTTTCTCTCAAGGACATTCAGATGGATATGATGCGTATCGACAGTAAAGTGGCAAATCAAATCGCAACACAAATATCTGCTCTTGAGGAAGTTTACAAGCACCAACTATCGCTTGTCACACAGGCAGAGAATGTAGAACCAAAGCGTGAAGGTTGGCTTTCTGGTCACTTCAAAACCAAAGAAGACCGATTAGCCAACATCATGGATTAAATAAATACCCCAGAGATGGGGTATTTTTCTTGACATTATATATACAATCTGGTATATTTACTGTGGAGGTTGTTATGAAGAACTTGTATGCTAAGAAGTGCTGTTGGTGCAAAGTAGTGGTTCAGCCAGGTCAAGGTAAGTGCTGGAGCTACAATGATAAATGGTGGGTTGGATGCCAGAGTTGTTTGGATGATAAGTTCAAAGATGAAGACAAGGAGGCTTAGGCCTCCTATTTTTTTGACATTTTACTTAAGGCACGGTAAATACCGTGCCTATAAATTTTTGTCAAATATATTTTTTAAATTTGCATCTTATATAATTTGTGTTATACTATTGGTGTAAGGAGTTTGATATGAGAGATTTTATGACCCTTGGACCAGTTCCATTTGAAGAAGAATGCATCCAAGTTAGCCCAGAAGTTGACTACACTGAAATGCGTAATGAAGTTTTCAAGTTTGTCAACCTTTTAAAAGAACGGTTTGTTAACATCCCTGAAAACGCTTATTTTGGTATCAAGCGTGAAAGCCATGACTTCGGTACTTACTTTGAAGCGGCTGTTTATTGGGATACTGAAGACACTGATTCCCAAACGTTTGCATTCTTTGTAGAATCAAACTTACCAGCACATTGGAGTGACGATGCAAAAATTGACTGGTCAGCTGAATATGTAACTGCTGGCGAATAAACTAAAAGAATCCCAAGAAAAATCTTGGGATTTATCTTTAGTTATGGTAATACCATAACTTCAAAATTTTATCAAAAAAAATTTTTACTCAAAAGTAATCATATGTACGATGTGATATACTACAGGATGTAACAACAACAGAAAGGTTTCTCTATGAAAAAAATTCTTTTTAACACCAACTATACCAATGAAGAGGTAAATATTATTCAAGACACATTGAAGAAAAAAAGTGTTATAATGACTAAATTTACACAGGTAGAAATTGCAGAGATGATGGGAGTCAAACAGCCACAAGTAAGTAACTGGCTTAATGGTAAGAGAATTCCTACAGCATCTAATTTAGTTAAGTTAGCAGATATATTAGAAGAATACCCTGAAGAATTATTAAATAAATTAGAAGTTATTAAGCAAGATAACAATTTCTGAATAATGCCCCAGTAAAAATGGGGCAAAAATTCTTCTTGACAAGTATATGATAGATGATATAATTACACTATGAACGAAGAGATATTACACAGAGTGATGCAGGTGGCGATTTATAGTGGTGGCATTGTTGCTTTTTGGCAGATTACAAAGCATATGCCTAAAGCACTATATACATTGCTTGAGTGCATAACAGTTATGACGTGTAGCGTTTTGTTGCTCACGCCATTTTCTATGATTATTGAATACATCTTGGGTGGCAACATTGACACCACAATGATGTTTGTAGCAGGTCTTGCTACAGTTAGTTTGTTGTCTACTATGTGGATGGTTATGGTACAATCATCTAGAGAGTTACAAGGAAAGAAGCAATACCAATATGTTGTTCTCTAAGAACGGTTTTAAGAGCGTTGACACTACCGAAGAGTTTGTAAAGCAAGCGATAGAATTTGGTCAAAAAGACATAGTCTTAAGTGTAGCACATGGCAATGGTGTTATTGATATAGTCATAAGTCCAACAATGGATGCTATAGAAGCAGATGTATACCATTTTCTCAATGATGACACAGAATTGAAATATTCTATGCCAATCAAAACCCTCACTGATAATAACATATCATCTTTGGCTTTGACTAGTGCAATTCATGCATACTTGTCTGAAGCGTTCAAAGTAGCTGAAATGTTCCGAAGCACTACCAGACAAAGCACTGACTACGCAAAGTAAAAAAAGTTCCCCAGAAATGGGGAATTTTTTTATTGTGAACTATCTTAAGGAATGGTAAATACCATTCCTATAAATTTTTGTCAAATATTTAAAATATATTGCACAATATATACAGCCTGATATAATCATAGTGTAAGGAGTTAGTTATGAACATTGTAGCATTGGTAAACATTGAGCGTATTCTTGAAGAAGTACGCAACAACATCAGAGGCTTTTATATTTCTATAGAGGGTGATATCAAGGAACGTGAATTTGACAAAGTTATAGATGGCAACCAGTACTTTGATATTGACAAAATCAAGTCAGATGCTAACTATGATTACTTTGAAATCGCATACACAGGTGATGAATCCGTGATTTTCATTTGTGATGAAGAAGGACAGCTTAAAACAAAGTTCAAGGATGATGTAGAGATTGGTAACTATAACATGATAGCAAGTGCAATTTACCAAAAACTTTGTAAGAGAGATAATGTACATTTGTTTGGTGATGTTGTAATTTGCCATACATCAAGGGTTTATTAACGTATAATAAACTTGGGCTTGCATTACTTCCAAAAAAACCTCAGGAATTTTTCTTGAGGTTTTTTTATAGGAATGGTATTTACCATTCCTTACGAATATTGTTAAATAAAAATATCCCTTGACTTTTGTCAAGGGATATGATATCACCATTCGATATCGCCTCCACCGTAGTCTTCATCAGTTCCCCAGCCTGCTGATGCCAAAGCGTTTGCATCAGCCCATTGGTCATCACAATCTGGTTCATTGTCGAACTGTTCATCCAGTTCCTCATCCGTCATATAATCCATTGGGTCAACATCAACGCTAGGAAAAATTCTTGCTTCCAACTCCGCTTCAATATAATCCATTGTTCTAACTCCTTACTGCTTAAGTATAACACTTATTATATAGGGTGTCAAGAACTATTTTTAAAAGATATATCTTGCATCCTATACACAAGATGATATACTATTGCTATGAACACTACAGACAAGGTAATCGTAAAATTCAAGAGCCGTGTGCCAAAGATGCTCTACACTGCACACTACAATGGAATCCTTCTTGCATCAGGACGTGACCCAATCGACTTGGGCGAGTACTATGCATCCAAGTACTGCACAGAATGGATTCTGTGCGATGGCAATAACTTTTACACGCAAAGAGGAGTTAATAAGTAATGGCGCATTATTACTTGAACAATGGTGGTACACGTTGGGTAACTGACAGCAAGATTCAAGTCGTTGGAATTCATAATGGTAAACGATACAACAAGATGCGCAAACCATTATTCTGGGAACAATTTGGAAACTTTGTACGGTGTTATGTTCGTGTTGGCGATAATGTTTACCGTGGTTTTACCGAAGACAACAATGGTGTGATAGAATTAAGACTAGACAAGAGTTACAGACTTAAATGAACAATTATAGAATAAAGGCTCTCTCTCTATGGTCGGCTTTGCTGGCTGAAGAGAGATGGCATAGTTTTAAAAGCCAAGCTTGTGTTTCATCTTGCAAGGGATGGAATGGTTGGGCTCCCAATTGTGAATGTGGAAAAAATTACTGCACATTCAAACCTTTTGGAAACATTGAAGATATGCAATTGGTTATTGAAGCAAGACCATTAAATTTCTGAAAAGATTGCAAGATTTTTTTCTTGCAAATTTTTTCAGTTATGGTTATACCATAACTAAAGATAAATCCCAAGAATTTTTCTTGGGATTTATTTATTACGCTTCGATGTTTACATACTTTATGCGAACATCAACTGAAAGATTGTAATCTCTCAATGCTTCCATCACAACATCTTTCTCATAGATGTCTTCACATTCAATGATGAAGTCTTTGAGATAAGAAAGGAATGTTCCACGGCTTACTAAGGTGAATGTAGTGCGAATATCACCATATGTGAACTTGCTAAGAAACTGGTCTGATTCACCATGACCAAGTTCCATCCCATCAAAAAATTCTGTTGCGTTTACAAAGTCTACTGTTTCCATTACTTTGCCTCCAAGCCTACAAACGGGTCACCAACCTCATCCTGTTCATCAAACGCCTTACCAATCACTTCCAACTCTGCATTAAGTTTTGCAAGGTCTTCGGCAATCCACTCCAACCGTTTTTCTGGTGTTGCATTATCAACTATAAGTGAAGATGTAACATTGCACTGAAACGCTGTCTTTGCGACTTCACACTTCGCAATGTATTCTGAATATGTCATCTGTCTAACTCCCTTACAAGAATAGTATATCACACTGTATATACCTGTCAAGAAAATAAATAAATTTGACAATATTTAAAAGGTCTGGTATTTACCAGACCTAAAGATAAATCTCAAGAATTTTTCTTGAGATTTATCTTTAATGTAAAGTTTATGCTAGTTCTTTGACCAGCTTGCATACAGGGAATTGAACATATCCTGATGGTACTGTCTCACCAGTCTCTTCGATAAGACCAGAAGCAAGAATATCATTCCACAGAATTTTGCCAATGTTGGTGATGTTTCCACAGAATTCACCATCTGCCATAGGAATGATGTTAGAGGTAATTACTGTCACTTGCTGTCCATCAGCATCAGTGAGAATCAACCACATATTACCATTACTAGGGTAATAACCTTTAGACACTTTGCAAACACCGTAGTCAGTAGTTTTGATTTCCATATCTTTTTCCTTACTCAGTCAGTATATCATAAAGTATATACCTGTCAAGAAAATAAAAATATTTGACAATATTTTAAAGGTCTGGTCTCTACCAGACCTAAAGATAAATCCCAAGAAAAATTCTTGGGATTTATTTATTTATTCAGCTGGCTTGTTCAATGTTAGGGTTGAAAGCAAACCCAGCATAAGAACCAAAAGACCAGCACCTACGAGAAGAGAATGTACTAAATTGTTCATGTCTATATAGTATCCTTATTTATATCACTCTGCAATACTTACAGCATCTTTTTCTACATTTTCTTTTGCTCTGGCAACAAGCGTCCACCAGTCAATTTGCTTCCACGCACTTGCAAAAATCTGACTACCGTACCAATTCATTTCATCTGCGCCAAGTTTACGATAAATATGTGTGGCTACTTCATCAAGCTCGTATCCATCTTTTATCAGCTGTTCAATAGTTTCCATAAATAAGATATTGACAGTCCAAGTAGTTTCATTTTTCCAACCGTTGTAATCGTTCATACTGTTATTATATCACCTTTTATATAACTGTCAAAAGATTTGTTTTTTATAATCAATTGGCTTTGATTTTTTTTCAAACGATGTAAGTTTCTTATTCTTTATAATCCAACGTCCTACCAATTCACCAGCCGGATTCTCATTGTCTGCTACGTAAATAGCACAATAGTCATTATTATAAGCCCTTGATAGGATATATTCTTTGGCTTCCTTAAGCGTTTTCTCAGTGCCAATAGGTCTAGTGCTGTTAGGGTCTTGACCAAGAATCATTCTGTATACTTTGCTCATAGGGTTAGTATATCATATTGTATATACTATGCAAGAAAATAAATTTATTTGACAAAAATTTAAAGGTACGGTATTTACCGTACCTGATGATAAATTGCAAAAAAATATTTAAATAAAAATATCCCTTGACATTTGCCAAGGGATATGGTAGTTGTTAGGCACATACCTCACGTTTGCGAAATATGTCAATCAACCTGCTGTTTTCTGCTTCAATGTCACCTCTTGAGATAAGGTTCTTGATTGCGTTTTCTGGAGTATCATCACACAGGTTAGAATGAATCTCAAGCGTACCTTCAAAAATGTGGAGGTATTGGAGTTGGAACATATACAGTTGATTATGGGTACGCTGTTCCATTGTTTCATGGTAAGGAAGGGAGTAGCGTCGGTCTTCAAAGTCATTCCGCAGTTTAGCATATGCCATAGCCTGTCCGACAGACTTGAAAGTTTCCAAAGCCCAAAGGAATGTATCAACAATGCCTTCATATGCAAAAACATACAGTTCGCTTGAATTCCAAGCACAAGCAATACAATCCTGACCATTGGCTGTCTGACCAACAAACAGAGACTTGACCGACGATGATTGGAAATTCTTGATTTCCCAGAGTTTCATAGTAGTGTTTTCCATACCTGTATATTACGGCATAATATAACACATTGCAATACTTTTTTATGTAAGAAATATAAACTAAGTAATCCTTGCACTCTTATATACAAAATGATATATTATGTACATGAACGAAATGTACCAACCAACAGCCTACGTCATCGAAGCCGGTATGCAAAAAGCATATGTGCTAATCCTCCACAGAATCATCAAGAATAGCATCAAGAATAAATTTGTTCTTGCAGAAGCAGACCGTATACTTGCAGAATCAAACACTGCCTACGACCGTGCTAAAGCCAAAGCAATGGAGATGTAGGCTTTACCATACAACCTAAATTTTGTCAAGTAAAAAAAAATTATTTGACAAGATTTTTCAGGTACGGTAAATACCGTACCTGAAGATAGATTGCAAAAAAAATATTTAAATAAATATCCCTTGACATTTGCCAAGGGATATGGTAGTGGTTAGACTACCCGTCTTGCCATACAGTCTACAAAGTAACTACGCTCTGCCTCAAGGTCACCAGATGAGATGAGGTTTTTGATAGCATTCTCAGGTGTATCAAAGCACACGTTTTGATGTACTACAAGGTGATTCGTCATAGTCTCATAACGGCGCAAGGTATACCGTTGGTTATGGTTTTGCTGTTTTCTACCGGAGGCGTAAGGGGAGAAGTAGAATCCTTCTTCCATGCCATCCTTCAACTTGGTAAATGCCATAGCCTTGCCTACAGAATTGAATCTTTCCATGTAGTACAGGAAGGTGTCTACGATACCTTCATATGCGTAAACGTAGAGGGTGTTTGCGTCCCAAGCGCATCCAATACAATCCTGACCGTTGGCGGTCTTACCGATGAACAGAGCCTTGACAGCAGAAGACTCGAAGCCCTTGACTTCCCAGAGTTGCATAGTAGTGTTTTCCATGTCTATATATTACAGCAAGTTATATCACATTGCAATACTTATTTAGTTATTAACTAAAAACAATTATTTTCTTGACAAGGTATCGGATCTATGGTAGTGAACCAGGTCAAAAAATTTATTTGACAAATTTTTTCAGGAATGGTATTTACCATTCCTATAAACACTTTGCATAAAAAAATAAATAATAAAGCCCTTGACAAATGTCAAGGGCTGTGTACAGACTACTCTTGGTAGTAGTCTGTATATTGGTCTGTATCCCATTGTTCTAGGGCAGATTCCGTTGCATCCTGAAGCAACTCTGAAAGTGACATTGTAGGATTCTGTTTTACCAGATCCTTCAACTCACTGACAACGTATCCTTTGAATGCTGGATCGCCTTCTACGTTGTCGCTTACGAATTGGGAGATTGTAGTGTTTTCCATACAAGTATTATATCATATTGTATATACATGTCAAGATATTTTATAAAAGATATATGAACAATGCAGATCCAGAATTGTACCCTGTAGATTATGATAATATGATCTCTGACGTATGGTTATATGTTAATCCATTAACTGGTAAACATGCTAAAACAACTAATAATGGACGGTTAGCTGTTTTTGTAAGTGAAAAGATCGGACGTAGTTATGAAACAGTGTCTACAGCGTTGTCGGGAATGATAGGATATACAGCCAGTTGGG
>Ga0209596_1001643_pt1 | contig 19053 bp, 25 predicted proteins | sample M_130807_MF_Meta_FD_187314 | JGI IMG/M metagenome (GOLD analysis project Ga0209596, IMG submission 187314) | Freshwater microbial communities from Lake Montjoie, Canada to study carbon cycling - M_130807_MF_MetaG (SPAdes) (version 2) | ecosystem: Environmental > Aquatic > Freshwater > Lake...
TTGTTAAAAATCCTATAGATAATTCATCTTTAAGAATAGAAAAAACTGGTCTAAATACAGATATACAGGTAAATTACAATAAGTATATTTCGGAAGTTTTGGAAGACCCGATGGAAGCTATTTTTATAGCTCATGCTTTGAAAAATAAAAATTCCCCTGATATAGTTTATTTCACTAATAAGAATGTCGAAATATGTAATTTTGTAGAAAATACAGCTTTGATGAATGCTATTCCAAATATAAAGATATCTCACAGAGAAAAGTGGCATAATTTCCTAGATGGGTCAAATCTTATATGGGAAGTTAGCGAATTTACACAGAAAAATTGGCCTGATTTAATGTATGATTTACCAGAAAAAAGAAAGATTTTTGAATTGTGTAAAAATCTAAAACACAATCACGGTGTAATAGATGTAGGTGCTCACATTGGAGATTTAGCCATCCCACTAGCTAAGGCTCTAGCTAACTGTGGAAGAAGTGATGTCACTGTTTACGCAATAGACCCGTCAAAAGATAAGTGCGACTTTATGAGAAAAATGGCTAAGTATAACGATATTTCTAATATAGTTATACTTCAACTAGGCCTTTCAGATTCTGATAAAAATTTCTCTAAGACAACTAAAAATGTCGGAAATAACACAGGTAGTTATGTATGGGAGTCTGGAAATGATGTATTTTTTACAACTGCAGATAAGCTTTTAGAAAACAATATACTAGGTCCTATAGGTCTTTATCATATAGATGTAGAAACACATGAACTTCAAACTTTAAAAGGAAGCCAAAATCTTATCAGAAAATACAAGCCAACTATAGCCATAGAAATATTGATTGATAATAAAGGAAATAAATGTAAAGATAGTAGTTCGTCAGCTCACTGCAAGGAAGTTTTCGATCTTATAACGTCTATAGAAAGTTCTTATAAGGTTACAGGATTTTTGCCTAATAACGATCTAATTTTCCAAGTTGAAGAGTAAGAAAATAAATCTCAACACGGGAATGTATGGATCTACTTACATCAAATGGAACAAGAAAGAGAGAGAATCCTTTTTTGATGGAAGCGATTAAACGTATTGTATGGAAAAAGTTGTTTGCATCCTACAGGTCCTGCTATGTTAGGGGACCTTATTTTGGAAAAGCAGTTTGATCTTCAAATAGACATGTGAGAGGTAATCACGTAGTATACAACCATCATTTTGTGATAGAAGTAAGCTATCCAGGTTATCGTCCGGAACAATCTGAATTTTATAAGAGTAAGAATACAAATCATTATGGAGATCTATGGAGGCTAAAGAAAGTTTATTGGTAAAACAGTTCTTGTCTAGTTGAAAAGTAAAAAAAAATCTATATTATGTTAATATAGATTAAATGAGTGGCCCTCCAGTTCCAGTGAGAAGCAAAGGACACGCGGGACACACAGACTACCCAAAGATATGGTATGACTGGACAATAAAAAAACTCGATCAGTATACACAATATGTTATCGACATTTTAAAGAAACAAGAAGATCTCAAAAAACACCCAAAAATACAAGAAGAAATAGAGGCACTAAAGAAATGTATTGACAATACTACTGCTGAAATTATTTCTTTATCAGATAAAGCCATGAAAACTGGTAATCAGGCATTTCATAACATTATAGAAAAATTATTAGAATTAATTAAACCCACTATCTATATCACATGTAGAAATAAATTATTTCCCAATTCTGAAGAAAAAGATTATGAAGATTATAGTAAATGGCTAGAAACCCATACAACGCATAGGAGACGTCGCGGACCTACTCCATTTAGTATACAACGCAAGTCCGCTCGCAAGTCCACTCGTAAGTCCGCACGCAAGTCTACACGCAAGTCCACTCGTAAGTCCGCACGCAAGTCTACACGCAAGTCTACACGCAAGTCTACACGCAAGTCTACACGCAAGTCTCACAAGTAAACAAATTTTAAAATCAAAATGATTTTTAAAACAGTCTTAAACTTATTATTAAAATGGAGAAGAACGAATTTTTTTCATATTCTTGGCATCTTGACGAAGACGAAACAAATCGTACCGTCATTCGTATTTACGGCTTAAATCCGAAAAACGAAAATGTCTGTGTGATTGTAAACAACTTTCTCCCCTACGCTTATCTTGAACTTCCTGATACTATTCTTTGGAATGACGCCAAAGCTAGTCTTGTTGCTAGTCGCTTAAACTCTATGCTTGGAGAAAACAAGCCAGTGACCTACAAGCTAGAATACAAAAAACGTCTCTATTATGCTAATCTAGACAAAAAACTCTCTAAACGCATCTACCCTTATATACAATGTTGTTGCAGCCACCCAGAAGACATCCGACAACTTGGTTATAAAATCAGAAGACCTATAAATATCCCTGGCATCGGCGCTATTAACTTAAAAATTCACGAACACAACGCTTCTCCTATTCTACAGTTAACAAGTAAGCAAAAACTACCTACTGCTGGATGGATTTCTTTTCTCGGTAAAAAGATCGCTAAAGCGGAACAAATTACCCATTGCGAACACGAATACATTGTTAAATGCGAGAATTTACAGGAAAAAAATTCCAATGTAGTAGCCAGACCTTTAATGATGGGTTACGATATTGAAGTAAATTCATCGATCCCATCTTCCATGCCAAAAGCACACCGACCAGATGATAAGATTTTTCAGATTTCTTGCGTGTTTGGAAGGCAAGGAAGTAAGCCAGATACATACGAGAAATATATTCTCTCTCTTGGAGAACCAGATCCAGATATGTTAGAGGATATAGAGATTCGTATGTATGATACAGAGTCTGATCTTCTATTAGGTTTTACTGAGATTATTCAGGAAAAGCAACCGAATATTATCATCGGATACAATATCTTTACCTTCGATATTCCTTATATGATTGACAGGGCGAAATTACAGTATTGTATTTATGATTTCGATAGGCAGGGTATGACTAAGTATGGACATGCAAAAGAGCGTAATATCGAGTGGTCTAGTTCTGCTTATAAGAATCAGTCGTTTCAGTTTTTGGACGCGGAGGGGAGAATTTTCGTTGATCTTTTACCGCTTGTTAAGCGTGATTATAAGATGAATAACTATAAGTTGAAAACGATTGCTTCGCATTTTCTTAAAGATATGACAAAAGATCCTTTAGATGCGAAGGGTATTTTTAAGTGTTATCGTCTAGGTATGCAAGGGGGGCCGAGAGGAAGGAAAGCGTTAGCAATTGTAGGTAAATATTGCGTTAAGGACAGTGAACTAGTAGTAAGGTTGTGTGAAACGTTAACAACGTGGTTTGCGTTGTGTGAGATGTCAAAGGTTACAAATGTGCCTATTTTTTCGTTGTATACACAAGGACAGCAGTTAAAGGTTTTTTCGAATGCATATAAGAAGTGCACGAATGAGAATATTGTAGTAGAAAAAGATGCGTATGTAGCAGGAGAAAATGACCATTATGTAGGAGCAACCGTTTTTCCACCTGTTCCAGGAGTATATGAAAAGGTTATTCCATTTGATTTTTCCGCGCTCTATCCAAGTACTATTATAGCTTACAATATTAGTTGGGATACATTAGTGCTTGACAAAGACATTCCGGATGATATTTGTCATGTTATGGAATGGGACGACCATATCAATTGTGAGCACGACCCGAAAGAAATTCGAAAAAGTGAATTAAATAAGATTATTAAGGAAAAGGAAAGTGTTGTAAAAGAACTTCGTAAAGAACGTGATTTGAAAAAGAATAAGGACCGTAAAGAAGAGTTTAAGGAACGGATAGATGTCTATGTAAAGGAGATGAAGCCATTTCGAGACGAGCGTTCGCAGTTACAGAAGAGTAAGGCAAAACATCTTATTTGCTGTAAACGAAAGTATAGGTGGTTAAAGTCACCGATGGGTGTTTTACCAGAAATTTTGACTCATTTACTTGAGACGCGTTCAGCCACAAAGAAAGAGATGAAAAAAGTCGCTGAAAAGCTCAAAGAAATGAAGGAAGATACTCCGGAATATAATGAAATGTCTACTTATCATGATGTTTTAGATCAACGACAACTGGCGCTTAAAGTGTCATCGAACTCTGGGTATGGCTGTCTTGGAGTTAAACGAGGCTATTTACCGCTTATGCCAGGTGCTATGGCGACTACTTATATGGGTCGTAAAGCCATTGAAAAGGCGGCTGAAAGTATTCAGAAAGATTGGGGAGGTGTTTTGGTGTACGGGGATAGTGTAAGTGGAGATACGCCAATTTTAGTAAAGTATCCTAATGGAAGTATTAATTTACAAACAATAGATACACTTGGAAATGAATGGGTTGATTACGACCAATATAAATCAGGAGATAAAGATAGAAATGGGAAAGAACAGAGTTTTGCGAATTTAGAAGTTTGGACAAATGGTAAATGGTCTAGAATTCGTAAAGTTATAAGACACAAGACTGTGAAAAAAATGTATCGCATCTTAACACATACAGGATGTGTAGATGTAACAGAAGATCATAGTCTTTTGCGAGAAGATGGAGAAAAGGTAAAACCGACAGAAGTCAAAATTGGAGAGCCACTTTTGCATTCTTTTCCATCTACTTTTGAAGAATTTGAAACGGAAATGGTTGAAGGCTTAAATAACGAAACACATAACATTTCTGAATTAACAAAAGAAGAAGCTTTCGTATGGGGATATTTCCTAGCGAATGGTTCTGTATCTAATTCTATTTGGGAAATAAAGAGTAAAAATTTTCAAACTATTAACAACTGTAAGAACTATTTAGAAAAAGTAGAGCCTTTATTTTCTTTCGGTATTACAGATAATTATGTGCTTTTTCCAGTAGATAAAGCTAAATTATTAGCAGAAAAATATCATCAAATAGTATATGATAAAAATAAGCGCAAGATAGTTCCATATCCGGTATTAAATGGTAGTAGAGAAATTAAGGAATGGTTTTTACTAGGATATAAAGATGAAAATAATGTTATAGAATGTGAAGATAAAGTAGGCTTACAAGGATTTTATCTTCTTTTGAAATCTATCGGAATTGGAAATATTATCTTAGAAGATAGTTATAGAATTAAAATAGAGGAAATAAAAGATTCTAAAACAGCAATTAAGAAAATAATTCCATTAGCAGATACAACTTACACAGACTATGTGTATGATTTAGAAACAGAAGAAGGGATTTTTCATGCTGGAATAGGTGAGTTAGTTGTAAAAAATACGGACTCAAATTACGTTAATTTCCCTCAGTTAAAGTCTGCGCAAGAGTGTTGGGATTATTCTATAAAAGTGGCTAAAGAGGTGAGTAGTCTTTTTCCAAAGCCGATGAGTTTAGCTTTTGAGGAAAAGGTGTATTGGAGATTTTTTATCCTCACTAAAAAGCGCTATATGTCTCAAGGTTGTAAACGAGACGGAGTACTAGATAAGGAAATCGGTAAAAAAGGTGTATTACTTCAACGCAGAGATAACTGTTCGTTTGTCCGAAAAATTTACGGAGATGTCGTTATGATGATTTTCAACAAAAGGGATAGAGAAGATATTGTAAACTATATTTTAGACGAACTAAACAAACTATGCGGTGCATTCTATCCAGTTAACGATTTTGTCGTCACTAAATCTATTGGAGAAGTCGGTGAATTAGAACCACACGAAGGAAAAGATAAGAATGACAAGCCTTGTTATAAAATAGGAGATTATAAGGTAAAACTTCTTCCTACAGATGAACGCAAACGAGAACAACAATTTAAGCTCAAGAATTGTTCATCTGAAAAAGACTACTATTTACGGTCTCTTCCAGCTCAGGTGCAGTTGGCAGAAAAGATGAGAGAACGAGGGCAACTTGTATCTGCTGGTTCTAGGTTAGAATATGTCATTACAACAACGGGAGGGCATACGGCTAAGCAATATATTAAGGTAGAGGACAGAGCGTATTTTTCCAAGCATAGTGGAAGCTTAAGTATAGATTACTTGTACTATCTTAAGCAACTTTCTAATCCGCTTGATCAGATTTTGGATATTATTTTTTCGGAGCATGAGAAAGGGTTTATTCTTAAACAGTACAAGTATAGATTACAGGTGAGAGAAAAGGTATTATCGGAATTGAGGGGGGTATTTACACCGAGACTTATGTTTAACGGTAAGTAAAATTTATAGAAAATTATAGAATAAATATATGAGTATAATTATATTTATTCTAGTTGGATTATTTATCCTATCTGTATTATGGTTTTACTTAAGAGGTAGTAAAAAGGAAGAGAATAGAGAGAATAGTAACCAAGTTATAGAGGCGTTTTTAAACATAGAAAATGGGGATGAGTTGCATCCGCATATAGAAAGTGTGAGAAAATGGTTGGTTTTTTATCCAAAATTTTCTAGAATGGCTAGCTATATACAGGGATTATGGACTCTTTCAGAATTTGAAAAGGTTAAGGGTATGGATAGAAAAATACAGATAGATATCTTAGAAAATATTTATTTTTATAATAAATGAGTGATTTAACTGCAAATATAAATCGTCATAGTGTTGAATCTATTCGCGAAGAGATTAAGAAAAAGATTTCTGGCCCTTATTTCGCCAATTCTCAAACGGTAAATAATGTTGTTACCGATATGGATCATCATCCCTATACTCGATGGTTTAGAGGTGTCTATTACTACCCAGACCCTATTGTGATAGAAAGAGAGGCTGGCTGGAGACCTTTAGATAATAGGTGTTACTCTATAATATCTCCTCCTAGAGAAGAGCCTCATAGATCGTGCCCTAATAATCCAGACTATGAACCAGGTCTTTTGAATGTTTAAAAATGATTTTCTTTTGTATCTTATATAAAGATATAAAATGTCTGTGAATCAGCCTAATTTGCCGCCTCCCATCCATATATGGGAGGAAGATGAGTATGAATGCACTACACCTCTCCCTAGTTATATTATCAATGTTCCATCTGCTCCCAAAAAGGAAGGGAAACAGGAACGTGATATTAAGAATCGTATTGTGCGTACCTTGTTTTTTCCTCGTAAATAATTATTAGTTATCTTCGGGACTTTCTAGGGGACTTTCTAGGGGACTTTCTAGGGGACTTTCTAGGGGACTTTCTAGGGGACTTTCTAGGGGACTTTCTAGGGGACTTTCTAGGGGACTTTCTAAAACTCGAACTCGACTTGTTAGGATTTTGACGTAAAAAATCAGATATAGGACCTAGTAAGTTGGGGTCGACTAGTCCTGTTTTTCTATAGTTTTCGAGAGCGATAGCAAGAAGTAAATTTTCATTTTTTATAGATTTTATTCTATCTAAAAGTCTTATTATTACTTGATTACTTACCTGTTTATTGCCTGTTAATAAAGATGAGATACTATCAGCAGCTTCTGTATATCTATTACCATCTATTAATCTATTAACTTCACGATCTGTTTCATCCATTTTATTAAAAATGAAATATAAATATAATTTTTAGCTTTTAATTACATGGAATCTATTACGATAAACGAACTAAAAGGGTATGGCCCTTTTTATTGTTCATCTTGTGCAGGCCTTCAGTTTAAGATTTACGAAATAGGGGAACTATCTTGTTTAATGTGTGGTAAAAACGGTGTTTCATTTATCGGAAAAAAACCTATTAATACACAGCTACCTATTAAGTGCGAAAAATGTTTTAGTCATATGTTATTATGGGAATTATCTGACCACTTAAAGACGCAGTGTGACTCGAATTTAAAGGAGTGTAAATTTTGCAGTAAACAGTATCCTTTTTACGGAGAAAAAGACCATTTAAATATGTGTGAAAATGTCTCTGTTGAGTGTCCCGAATGTTTAGCCGTAATGAACAGAGACCATCTATCTGTACATAGAGAACATTATTGTAGTTTTTCCCCGATGTGTGCGAAGATCGAATGTCAGATATGTAAAGAAACTGTGAATGTAACAACGTTTCAAACACATTATGAAAGGCATCTATACAGAAGACTTAAAAGATGTTAGATAATTTATTTTATTTTGTTATAAATGGATAACAAAAAATACGGGTGGTATTGTTGGTACGAGGAGGAAAAGTACGGTTCTTGGTATTATAGTAAGCCAGATAATACAGTAGTTATTGTAACATCTGTTACATTTACACCTGAAAAAAGGGAAGGAAAGCTTTTTCTTGGTGAGTTAAAAGCCCGTTTAAAATTAGCTAGGAAAAGATATCTAAAATCTAAAACTCCTTAACGCTCTTTCTAAGTTTATTTTCATCAGCGCCTTGTAAACGGAGAACTTCTTTCTCGTCTTTTAGAAAGACAAAGGTAGGCATTGCAGTGATGTTAAATCTTTCTGCTAAGACTCCATTTTCATCTGTGTCTACATCGTAAAAATCTATATTCTTGTATTCTTCTGATAATTTTTTAAACACAGGAGAAATTCTCTTACAAGGGCCGCACCATTCTGCTGAAAACTTTATTATTTTCTTATCTCCCTTTGGAATGTGATCATCTTTAACTATAGTAGGCATTTATATAAAATGAAAAAATATTTAAACTATAATATATTTTCAGATGACTACTCTAAGTGTTTTAACCCAAATTTTGGCGTGTGTTAAGAACAAGAAGATGGCTATTCCTCCTGTTCTTAAAAAACAGGTAGAATCGTCATCTTTAACTTTAGGAAGAATAGATGTAGAAGGAGACGGTTATTGTGGTTACTATTGTATTCAGATTTTGGAGTATGTTATTAACGGTAATATTGTTGAGATTTCTGAGCTAGAAAATCTCAGAAATAAGGTATTGGGATCTGAAGTAGAGAGGCATTACTTGGAGTATATTGAGATAGGTGTAATAGCGCAGTATTTGTGGAAAGATATGAATGTTGGAATAGTAGTTCAAACAGACTTTAAGAAAAGTGGGAATAAAAGGAGGAAGCGAGTGTATCCTATTCGAGCTCTTAATTATACGGAGGGGATGAAATGGGTGTTTTTTGTTATGACACATGGAGCTCATCACTATGAGCTCCTAACGTGTGTAGAAGGTGACCGACATCGATTTGTTTTTATGGAGAATGAAGCAAAGGAGTTTTTTATTTGTTGTGAAACGGACTTTCCTACTGAAAAAATAGAATCTAAAAATCACGTAGAATTTCTAGATGCAAAAGAGTTTGTTTATTTTTAATTTAAATTTTTTTCCAAGCTTTCTACAAATGTTTTCATAAGTAGGGAAGGCTTTGTTGGGATAAATTTACTTCCGATGTAGAGAAAGAATACGACTTCTACTACTGCTATAAAACAGAAAAGAACTGTATTTTCTAGCAATATAGTGATATAGGGAACTTTTCCACAGGAAAAGTATAATATGAAAACACTTACAATTAAGAGGAGAAGTATGCCGATTATAACTCCGTAATTCGTTTTTAGTAGCCAGTCATTTTGAAGATTAGTTACATCAGATTGGAGTTTGAAATGTTCTTTGATTGTTTCTAAGTTAGAATCTTTTAAGATTTTCTTAATCTGTCCATTTGTATCAGATTTTCTTATAGAAGGAATCAGATTATCATCTACTGCGTGTTTTATCTCATTCTGAAATGATTTTTTCGCGACTTTGGCGATAAATAGAAAGTAGAAAGTAGATATTATAACAAGTAAGATTAATATGTGTAATAATATACTTATAATTAAACTTATACTTTTTGGTGCGATTTTGCAAGAATATTCCATTTATTTTCTAAGGAAATATAAATGAAAACTTCAGAAATCTTAGCACAACTAATATTATCTTTTGTACTTATAGCTACTTTTATTTCTATCTTTTTCTTTACTTATATAGCTAAAATAGAAAATGATATAATCATTAGTCATATAGATAACACTGTAAGATCTCTAACAAAAGATTTGGAAATATTTATCACACCTGAAAAGCGGAAACTTATCAGAGAAGTTATTATCAAAAACATAGAAATTCCAGATGACTCCGAAGCCGACCGAGAAATAGACCGACACAATAAACAATTGTTAGACAAGACTATTATTATCTTTAGTATTATAACTGCATTAGGTTTAGCTATATTAGGTGTTTTATGGTGGTTTTATCGGTTCAATATTTTTGAAACGGTAAAATATAGTCTCATTATGCTTGTTTTAACAGCGGTTGTTTACTTCTTGTTCATAACCTATATAACAAGAAAATACATTTTAGTAGACCAAAATTACATTAGCTATGTAATAATATCTGCTCTAAACGATTACGCTAATTCCTCACCTACTTTCTCGACTTAGACTTCTTAGCCGAATCAGACTTTACAAACCTACATACCTTGGTGCCGCATTTACTGCATTCACCCTTAAGCATATGACGGTTATTTTTCGTCTTCACCATTTTAGGTTGTTTAGAAGGCTTGACCTTCTTACGACACTTAACACAGTAAAATTCATCTTTTTTTAATACAGGCATTCTTTATTATAGAAAAAAAATGAAAATTTTTATAAATTATTTGATTGTTTGTAAAAATGGATTCAGAACTTAAGTTTGACAAACTTAATATATCAGAAAAATCGCACTATGAAGTCTCTCGTATCAGCAGTCATCGCACAGTAGATAATTCGCTAGAATTTCTAGTCCACTTCAAAGGCTACAGTGATCCTTGTTGGATCGCAGACGCTGACTGTAACTGCGAAAATGCCATCAAAATGTATTTCAGAGAAAATAATCTACCTACACGAACCGTTTATTGTGTTTGTCGTGTCTCTACAAAAGAACAAGCAGGCTTTAACCATGTGTCTTTGGAAGCACAAGAAGCACGTTTAATTCAGACCGCTACTCAAACACATGGAAATGAGGTCAGAATCAAGTTGCTGAAAATTACAGCGTCTGCTTACAAACAAATCAACAGCGAACTCTTAAATATCGGAGAAGCCGCTCAAAAAGGAGACTCCATTCTAGTTTACCGAGTAGATCGTCTGTCAAGAAACATCGTTAAAATTCTTAGCTTTTTAGAAGACTTGAACGACAAGGGAGTAGATATCTTTTCTCAAGATGAAAATATCTGGTATAACAAGAATAAGCTAGAATTTATCCAGCGAATCGTAGACGCTAACAAAGAGTCTGAAATTCTAGGAAAACGTGTCAGACTATCTTTAGAATATCGCCGGCAACGGGGAGATGAAGTGTTTGGAAATACAGCTTTTGGATATTCTAAAAAACGTCTAGAAAATGAAAATAACAGAGTTATAAAGGTAAAGGATGTGAATGAACAAACTATCTTGAAGCGAATCAGAAAGATGAAAAAGGATGGACACTCATCAGCTGAGATCACTGAATTTCTTAACACACAAGGAATGACTAAAAGAGGAAAGAAATGGACGGTCTCTATGGTGAACTATGTCCTAATGAAAGTTATCTAAAAATTATTTATTTATTATAAAATGAGTAATAGTATTATTTTTATTATAGATAATTCATGTTCTGTACAACCTTATCTTAACTCCTATACAAACGCTATTAACGGGATAGTAAATCTTCAGAAAAATGAAAATCCAGATACATTGCTAACCTGTGTTACATTTAATGATAATATTAATTATCTCTGTATAAACAAACCAATACGGGAAATTAACCGGGAAGTATCAGGTGATGATATTCGCCCTACCGGTCTTACCGCCTTTTACGATAATGTTTCTGCTATTTTAAGAAATACATCGGAATTTTTTAATAACAATAAGCAACGACCTCCGCTTGTAATTATCTTAACAGACGGAGATGATACGTCAAGTAGAAACTTAAGGGAACGGCAAACGATGCTACAAGTACAGATGTGTAAAGCTAAGGGGTGGAAATTTATTTTTCTAGGAATAACAGAAACATCAATAAAGCTAGGAAAATATTTAGGCTTCGATGTCTGTATACTCTATAACACGAAAGAACAGAGCTTTAAAGATATACCAGAGACCGTTTCCCATTTTATAAAAGATCCTACAATAGGACAGATAGACATAGATATTCGTGACTTAACAGATATTATGGATAATATGAATATGATTTTATAATTTTTTTATAATTTTTTTATAATATAAATGGCAAAGTATATTTATATTCTATGTGCAAAGGAAGAAACGAAAAAGAATAGTTATGATAATGGGTATAGAATAGCTTATTATAGTAGTTTGAAAAAAGCTAAAAGTGATCCAGAGAATAAATCATTTATGAAAGAATTAAAGGAAAAAGAAAGGCATGTAAAGGGTAAAATAAACTTATATATTGTGAGATATCCTGTTGGACTAACAAGTGGTAGAGATTTAGGGAGTAAATATAAAGAATGGAAACGAGTAGGACTTGGAAAATGGAAGTCTACAAAAGATAAACCTATATCTTTTCAGTAAATTGAAATTTTATACTGTAATATAGTATAAAATAAAATGTACAAAGTTGAAATTGACTTTGACGAAGCATCTAAAGCTTGGAGGCAAAATAAAATCCAAGTTGGAAATGGCATGTTTAAATATTGCTGTGGCGTATCTAAACAAAATGGTAGTGTTTGCAAGGTATTATGCAAAGGTGAATGGTCTAATTGTGATTTTCACAGCGCTAACATCCATGAAGTAGAGAATATCCTTAATCATAAGTATGTGAAGAAAAATATGCTTTATCTTGTAAAATGGAAAAACTATTCACACAGAGAGTCTACCTGGGAACCGGAATCTAATTTTTTGGGAGAAAATGCAGTGATACTCCTTTCTAACTACAAACAAACATTCGGAATAAAATAAAAATGAAATAAAAATTATGTATTAAAAAATTGTAAATAGTTTAGAAAATGAGCTCTAAAAGTGTTAAACTTATTTTGAAGAAAAATAAGAAATTAGACAAGATCTATCACCCTGATACCGGTCTAGTCTTCAAATCAGCAACTGAAAAGCTTGTTATCGGTCGAATTGAAGACGATGAATTTATCCCCTTAGATGAAACTGCTCTAGATCTATGTGAACAAAATCATTTCAAATATGACGAATCTCTAGTAGAAACCGAAGAAACTGAAGAAAAGGAAACTACCGAAAAGGAAACTGGGGTTTCGGAACACTCCAACGAAGAAGAAACCCCTAAAGAAGTCGTTAAGGAAACCCCTAAAGAAGTTAAAGAAACCCCTAAAGAAGTCGTTAAGGAAACCCCTAAAGAAGTCCCTAAGGAAACCCCTAAAGAAACCCCTAAAGAAACCCCTAAAGAAACCCCTAATCGTAATGAATTAGATTTTTCAAACTTGCTATCCAATATCAAAGACATGTTTTCACAGCAAACAGAGAGAGCAGACGAACTAACGAAAGAACTGGTACAATACCGAGAAACATTAGCGAATACACAGAAAGAATTAGCGAATGCACAGAAAGAGCTGTCGCAATCCCAAGAAATCTTAACTACAACAAAGAAAGATCTAGAAGATGTTAAGAAGAAGTTGAAGGGAGTTTTAGTGGCAATGCAAGGTGAATTATAAAACTATTTAATATTATTATATATAATATTAAATGAGTGATAACGACCCAAGTATTCGCGTCAATATAAGAACTGGAACAAGCACTAGACGACCGGAAGAAAAATACCCAGAAGAAAAGTTTTTTGAAGATGAAAGAAAAATCTATTTCTCCTTTGAAATTCAATATGATAATGATCAGGATGATCATATCTTAAACACAAGTTTATACGATGATGAACTAACTCGCAATCCTAATATTCGCCTAGATATTAAATCTAGAAGCTACAAAACAAGTGATTTAAACGGGGAATGCACAGTATGTCAGTCTAAGTTTAAAGAAGCCGATAGATTATGCACTTTAAAATGCAAACACACGTTTCACTACAATTGTCTGAAAAGATGGGGACAGTACAAACAAGACTGCCCACTATGTCGCGTCCCAATTCCAATTTTAGAGAGATGATACATAATAAAAAAATGTATAACTGTAGATATTGCAAAGAAACATTTACAGATAAAGAAACACTCTACTCGCATATAAGAAAATCAGACTGTAGCGACGCTAGATATAAAAAGAAAAAAGAACAACCATCTTTAGACCAAGACACTATCACTTTTGGAAAATATAAAGATTTATCACTTTCTGATATGATTAGAGACCGCAAATACTGTAGTTGGCTACTTAAACAAGAATGGTTTAATGAACAATATGAATATCTTTATAATCGTGTCAAAGATCATAATCCCCGTGTTTATTTCGTTAGAAAACCTCATTATGACTTTGAAAACTCTTCTCTCGAAGATTTTCTAACTAATTATGAATATTTCTATTTATGTCCTTTAGAAGAGTTAAAAATAGAATTATCAGAAAAGGAAAAAATATGCTATAGCTTTTACCTCTCAAATATCGCTTCTCTAAAACAAAAAATTATAGACAACATAGGAAGTACCGATAACCCTTGTAATATCAAAGCACCTACATCTTGGCTAAAAAAGTTCGAGGAAACACACAGCATTTCCCGTGATAGTTTTAAAGAGTTTTTAAATGCTTATGACCTCCCTAATATTCCATACATAGTAGAAGATATTAAAAAGATGGGTGGAGTTGATTACAAGGGAGCAAAATCGTTTATCATCGTGAAGAAAAAGTCTTTGGAACAGGAAAATTACTGGGAAGAAATACTCAAGAAACATTATGGAGAAGATATTGGAAAGCAGTATAAGTTTAGGAATTGTTTTTTCGACTTTATAAGAATAAAAACAAACACCATATACGAGTGTAAACTCGGACTAAAAGATTTTAACGAAGACCAACACAATAAATATCTGTATACGTTAGGTAGTTTTTTCGTTATCTATCTTATAGATAGAGATTGTATAGTAGACTTGAAAGACTCTCTTATATACACTACAGATCCAGATAAATACGAACATTATTTTCAGACGTTAACAAACGGTGGAAAATTTCATAATCTAGTAAAAAACTTTCCTATTATAGAAATTAGCGATGTGGATGAATATTTTAATTTTTAATCTGAAATACAGATTAAAATCTATTATAATAAATGTTTCGAGACATTTGGAAAAAATATGGATATGAAATCTGCATCTTTCTATCTATACTAGTCATACTTATTCTAAGTTTCTTTAGAAAAGGAAAGAAAGGTACTTGGTCAAATACTTATTTTCTAGAAAAAAAATCCTTCGCTAGAAAACCTCCACAAGAAAGTAAAGGTGAGGTAGAATGTAGACGTGTCTTAGAAGAAATTTTCGGTGTCCCTTTCCCCAAAACTCGCCCAGATTTCCTAAGAAATCCTATTACAAGCAATGGTGTAGATTCAAATAACTTGGAAATAGACTGCTATAACGATAGATTAAAATTAGGAGTTGAATACAACGGCATACAACACTATAAATATATCCCTTATTTCCATAAAACAAAAGACACCTTTCACAACCAGAAATACCGTGATTATGTGAAAAATGACATTTGCCAAAAAAATGGAATCACCCTAATCGAAGTTCCTTACACGGTAAAAGTACCAGAAATAAAGTCTTTTATACTAAATAAACTTTCCCCTAGATATAATAAATGGATTCAGAGAACACGATAATACAACTCTATTTATACTCAAATAAAGAAAATAGTTTCATAACCGATAAAAAAACTGATTTTTCCAATATGGATTTTATTTCAGTCTTTTATGCTATCAGTCCTAACATAAAACCTACCCCTTCTTATACAGATCTTATATGTGTTACTAATTCTAACACAACTACTATAGATATTTCTGTACTTTACGACTCTCTTAATTTTAATACCAACTGTGTGAGATTTTTAGCCTGGACTGAACGCACACCTTGCACCATTCCTCTCTATATTCGTCAGAATGGCTATAACATACACATTTCTTTCGATGAAGATCCCGTAAATAACTCGTATGTTCCCTATAAAATTCCCTATATATATGTTTTACCTCCTGCTAATGTAAAAATTCCTAGATGCAATGGGGTATTTAAGAAAGGGAAAAAATACCCACGTTTTAAATTTTCGGAATCTTTTGGAAAATGTATACCAGATCCAGAAAGCTCACTTACAATAGGAGAATGTCTTGTTTTACACAATAAAAATATAACTTCTCCAAATAGGGAAGGAAAACAATCTACACTTTTAAATTTTCTAGAGAATAGATACGGAAATGAAAAGAAAACAGAATATTTGAAATATATACTATTTTTTATTTTTATTATTTTCTGTATATTTATATTTATTTTCTACAAACCCAAACCATAAAAATGAAAAAATTATTCCCATCTTCTTTAAGAAAAATGAACTCTGATGAACGCGGAAAATGTTGTTTTTGCGGAGGAGAATGCAATCCTTACAGCCAAAGCTGTGGTATGTGCTCTAGAACACTGACTGGCTACGCGATGGGATGGAACAGTTTACCTCCCTATCTTTTTCCAAAACACATAAAAGAGCGAGAAATTATCTCTATAATTGATTCTATTCCTGTAAAACCTACTTCTGTTATTGTCTATGACATCGATGATACACTTCTAGACCTATCTGGAAATCCGATAAAACATATTGTAAATACGTATAATTATGCGAAATCTAAAGGGTTTTTAACAGCTATAATTACAGCTAGACCTGCCATTCCAGAAAATATAGAACGTACTATAAAACAACTAGAAATGAACGGAATTCACGACTATATTTGTGTTTATTTTCGACCTGTCGAGACACAAGATGTAGCTCGTTATAAAATGCTATCTAGAAAAGATTTAAATGATAGAGGATACAACGTCTCCATGTCTATTGGAGATTTACCTTGGGATGTCGGTCAATATGGTGGAATTGGATACATTGTTTAACTATTATTTCAAGGGAAATAATAGTAATTTAACGGGACTTGCGAACTTGCTTGCGTCTGGACTTACGAACGGACTTGCGAGTGGACTTACGTCGGGACTTGCGAGCGGACTTACGTCGGGACTTACGAGCGGACTTTCGAACGGACTTACGTCGGGACTTACGAGCGGACTTGGGTCGGCACTTGCGAACGGACTTGCGTCGGGACTTACGAGTGGACTTACGAACGGACTTGCGAACGGACTTGCGTCGGGACTTTCTAGAAAATTTTGCAGGCTGTCCACGCTGGTCAGGATGTTTAGGCTGTTTAGGCTCTGTAGGACCTGTTGCCAACCTAGCCACTATATCTAAAACATCTGTAGGAGCATTTCGTAGGCTATGTATTTTATATAGTTTTTTTGATACTATGTTCACAATTGTTTCCTTATATTTATTAAACTTATCTACTCTTCGTTGGCACATTTTATACTCATGTGCCTTGTTCTTGTTATCTTTCTTTTCGTTATATTTGTCATATTTACACTTAAATTCTCTGCCTTGTTTCAGATAAGCAATATATATATCTCGTGTCATATCTTCAAAGATATTTTCAAACATATTTTTATTCGTTTGTTTTGTAAATTTTGAAAAAATTTCACTGAATTTTTGAGAATAATCACTGGAAGTATTCATTCTATTTTCAACTAATTCTTCCTTCACTTTTGGAAAAGTGTTTATATAAGTTTCATATGAAAATTCATTTAGTTTATAAACTTTTTGTAGATGCTCTTTGTTGTTTATATAATACTTTATTATGTCATATAACTCTCTCATAATATCGTCCATCTCTTCTTGGTATAGAGAAAAATATATTGGTTTCATTCGTTTTTCATCTCTTTCAAGAGGTAGTGTTTTTTCTTCATTTATTCCTTCCTTTATAATTTTTTGAAGTATTTCTTTATCTTTATAGTTATAGTCATCTTCATAAGCAAAGTTTGTTAATATCTCTTGACAAACAGAATCTAAAGAATTTATAACCCTTTTTATATTACGTTCAGTCAAATTATCTAGATATCTTTTGTATAAATGTATACGCGCTTTCGCCATTTTTTATTTATTATTTTATTTTATTTTATTTTCTATGTTTAATTTTAGCCTTTGCAAAACGAGGAATTTCAACCTTATTAGGCTTCTTAGAAACTACGCTAGGCATTTTTCCCTTCTTTTTATTACTTTTTTCCTCTTCGCTTTCCGACTCGCTCGATTCACTTTCCGACTCGCTCGATTCACTTTCCGACTCGCTCGAATCGCTTTCCGACTCACTACTACTTTCTTGGTCAGAGCCATTGGCAAGATCTTCGGGATCTATATCTTCACCATCAATGAACTCGTCTATTCTACCATAGCCAAGGACGTCAAAGACCTTTGCCATCTTCTTTTCGTTTTTATAACTGTCTTTTAGCTTGAGGTCAATTTTCTTTAGGGTTCCATCGAATTTACGATGGAAAGAATAGTGATTTAAGTCTACCTTTGTCATCTCTTTAGCTGTTTGTTCAGAAACAAGGTAGTCCTTTTCTAGATCAAAAGTACTTAAATCATCGAGAATATACCAATCGATAGATTCAAGTTGTTTAGCGAGGTGTTCTAAAGCCTCTTCATTACCTTGATACTTAATAAAATATAACCAGCTTTCCGATTCTTCTCCGCTCGTTTCTTGAAGAATTGCATACTTTCTGGGTTCCTTGGAAACTTCCGTAGGATTAGTTTGAGTAACAGGGGTTTCAGAATTTTCAGCCATTTTACATCAGAAATCCATTTTTTAAGTTATATTAATAAATGAGTGGTGTAAAACAAAAACCCAAGTCTTTGAAAAGTAAACGTCATAGACAAGGTAAATTAATTAAGGGTAAGTCCCGTAAGGGTAAGTCCCTTTCGCGTAGACGCTCTCCCAAGTCCCGTAAGGGCAAGTCCCTTTCGCGTAGACGCTCTCCCAAGTCCCGTAAGGGCAAGTCCCGTAAGTCCCGCAAGTCTCGTAAGGGTAAGTCTCGCAAGTCCCGTAAGGGTAAGTCTCGCAAGTCCCGTAAGAGTAAGTCTCGCAAGTCACGTAAGTCCCGTAAGGGTAAATCTCGCAAGTCACGTAAGTCCCGTAAGGGTAAGTCTCGCAAGTCACGTAAGTCCCGCAAGTCTCGTAAGGGTAAGTCTCGCAAGTCCCGTAAGGGTAAGTCTCGCAAGTCCCGTAAGAGTAAGTCTCGCAAGTCACGTAAGTCCCGTAAGGGTAAATCTCGCAAGTCACGTA
>Ga0209596_1001648_pt1 | contig 19028 bp, 22 predicted proteins | sample M_130807_MF_Meta_FD_187314 | JGI IMG/M metagenome (GOLD analysis project Ga0209596, IMG submission 187314) | Freshwater microbial communities from Lake Montjoie, Canada to study carbon cycling - M_130807_MF_MetaG (SPAdes) (version 2) | ecosystem: Environmental > Aquatic > Freshwater > Lake...
GGGAGGTTTGACGAACGCGCTGGCTTCGCCGCGCCGCGCCTCCCCGGTGGCGATCCGAACACCGACGCCGTCGAAGATGCTCACACGGTCATCCTCGTCGCTCAAGACTCCCACATAAATGACCGGCGTCCCGAACGCGATGCACGGCAAGGTTGCGTGAACCCGCGTCGTAATGACGAGCTCGGCTGTTCGATAACGCATGAGCAAAGCATAAGCCTTCCGATACTGTTCGATGGTTTCCTCGTCGGAGACTTCCTCCGAGGCGAAAGGCTTGAGGTCGTGGGAAAGTCTCTCGGCGCCCGGATGCAGACGCGCGAATTGCTCATGCATTTCCGGCTGGAGATCCACGCTAAAGACGCCCTCGCGCTTGCCATGATAGGTCGCAAAAGTCATGGTCGCACATCGTGTCAGATGAGTGGGAATGCCGTGCTCCGAAAGGAACTTCTGGGTCACCGTGTCGCGACAGCCGATCACCCCGCACGGTTTCAGAGTCTCCAGCATCTCAGGGGTGCGCACATGCGGTGCAAGGTGGATGCCCACATGTTTCACGCCACGAAACTCGGAAGGCTGGACGAACCGCCCCGAGGTCAGCCATCCATTCGAGACGAGGCACAAATCGGGATGGGGCGTCAATCGGTCGCGCCGGAGGAGTTTCCGAGGGCGGACATGTTGCAACAAGGCGAGGGTCTGTATGTGGTCACCCAAATTGTCACAATAGTAAGTATAGACGCCGAAGGGTGAGGACGGCGACAGGGACATCAGTTCTTCAAAACTTTTCATTTCGTGGCTGGGATTTTGAGTTTGCACTTTGGTGATTGTCAAGGACTAGGGCTGGTGGCTATTTCGACTCTGACGGACGCGTTTGATCTTGGCCGGAGATTCTGCTGGATGGTTCTCATGAGGTTTGGGCGGGTTTCGGGAAGGGGACCAGCTTGATGCCGAGCCGCCGGGCTGCGGCGTGCACGGCGGGATCGGTCAAGGTGGATAACTCCTGAATCCGCTCATCGCGATACATCGTGGTGAAATCCACCTCGGTGGCCGGATGGCACCCGAGTTCGGTAAGGCCCGGCGGGAGCCTTTCGAGCAGCGCGATGAGCGCCTCGGGTTTGATCGCCTGGGGGACCGGCCAGCCTTCGGCGCTCTGGCCATAGAAGGCGCCCGAGTAGCACGCAGGGCTTGCGACCGTGCGGACCGGTGCTCCGAGCCGCGCCGCCTCTTCCAGGACGATGGCGCGCACGGGCTCGCGCAGGTGAACGTGCTGATGGGAGTCAACATGGGTCGGTCCACGACCGACGAGTTCGACGAACCGGTCGCATTGGGCCCGCACTTCGGCATACACCATCTCTGCGTTATCGAGCGGCACGACCTCATAGACGGGCACCCACGAAAAGGTGGCCGCGTCGTACCGCCACTCGCCAAGGTCGAGATGCAGGCCGAGGCTGAAGCCCTGCCGCTCCTGCGCCCACACGACCGCCTCGGCCACCGCGGGCCAGCGGACCATCATGCTGGCGCTGGTGACGATCCCATCGGTGTGGGCGATCGCGACACCCCGGTTGATGCCGTGACTTTGACCAAAGTCATCGGCGTTGACGATCAGGGACCGCCCGGACTTATCCGCGACGGAGGCTGTCATAGGCCCAGGTCCTTGAGCAGCCGCGCCAGAACCTTTTCCGCATCGAAGTATTCCTCCGCGATCCGACGCGCCGCACGACTGTGGCGCTCATAGTCCGCCTCGACCGCCTCGAAAGCCGCCACGATTTCATCGAGTGTATCGAAAGCAAAAAGCCCTTCGCCCGTCGGCAGCGTGCGACCGAATCCTGTGTTCTGCGTGATGACCGGCCGGCCGGCCGCAAGGTAACAGGCGCTGCGCTCGCTGAACCAGCCGCTGTTCAACCGCACATTTTGATCTTTCGCCACGGTCCACTCCCCGCGCGAAGCACAGACGTAGTCGTGATACGGAAAAGGATCGGTGGTGAAAGCGGCCGCGTCGCCAAGGGGGAAACCGCACCCGGTGAGCATCGCGCGCGTTTCCACATCCATGGCAGCCAGGTTGAAAGCCAGCTCGATGGGCGGCTGCACGCGCCTCGGGAGATCGAGGAATTTCTGAAACTCGTGGTGCTTGCTCCAATAGTACGTCTCGCCTTTGAAGACGAGGTCTTTGCCCGTTTGCTTCCAGTTCGCGACGGTGGTCCACGTCGGGCGCGGCGGCGCATCGCTCTGCCACAGGTCAAGGAGCACAGGCTGGCGCGTGTGCGCCCGCAGCCGGGGCAAAGGCGGGATCGGACAGCCGGGTGTGCCGATGTTTTCCCCATAAGTCACACACGCCTCATGCTCGTCCACGATGGCGCGCGCGATGGCATCGCCATTGGCGTAACCGAGTTCATGAATGACCGGATCGGTGCCGAAATAGACAAGGCGCTTCGCGACGAGGTAGTCCTTGGCAATGCGGGTCGCGCCGGCGATGTTCAGCACCGCGTCGGACTCGACGAGAAGCGACTCGCCCCGAGAACCGGCCGGGCCAAGCCATGCCTGATCGGAGTAGCTTCGCCGGTAGGCCCAGCGATCCCCAAGCCCGAACCGCTCCGCCACACGCGCCAGGTAGGGCAACGCGTATTCGGAATCGCACACGCGGGTTTGGCGCACGGGATCGTATGGCCAGGCCGATGTGGTCTCGAGGTAATAAACGTCATGCCCCATGCGGCGCAGACCGGCGGCGATCTGCATGTGCATCCAGGCCATCCCTGCGTAGGGATCGCACGCAAGGGTGCCGAGAACCACGATGCGTCGCGGGGTGGATGCCATCAGCGTGTGGATGCCTTTTCCGGATCCAGGCTCACTACGATCGGAAAGCTCGTGTTCCGCATCTCAGAGGCGAATGGTTCCTTGTCAGGGTTCATCTGTTGCTGCGCCCCGGCTGTATTTTCCATCCAGAGTGTGCCTTGAGTATCATTTGCTGCTAGGAATTTGCTTTTGCGCCCGCCGCACCGGAAACGGTCAGAACGGGGACGGGCGTCGGGGAGTGAGGGGGTATGGTGGCGTAGCCGCGCTCGCGGGCGGCGCTGAAGACGGGGAGGGCGATGCCTGCGAGGACGGCGATGATCGCAATGACGACCAGCAGCTCGATGAGGGTGAAAGCGTGGAGTTTTTTCATCGGTTCAATGGGGTGGCGGAACGTATGGACCGTGGCGGAAAAAGCACGCGCAGATTTGCGGAAAGTGAGGCTGAAGCCGGATTTTCACACGTTGGCGGTTGTCGTCGGGCGGGTGGCCCGCTATTCGCACGCCTTTCCCGATGAAGCGCATCCTCATTCTCACCGCAGGTTACGGCGAAGGCCACAATGCGGCCGCCCGTGGGCTGGCCGTGGCGCTCACCGAGGCGGGTGTGGAGGCCGAGGTGCGGGACCTTTTCATGGAGACCTATGGCCGCCGGCAGAAGGTGGTGCAGCGGCTGTACCTCGAGGTGATCAACCGGGCGGCGCCGGTGTGGGCCTTCATCTACGGGCTGCTGGACCGCACGCCGCTGCTGCGGCTGCTGCTGCCGACGATGTGGCCGCTGAAGCGGAAGTTTGCGGAGGTGCTGGCGGAGCGGAAGCCGCAGGCGGTCGTCTCGGTGTATCCGGTCTACGGGTGGCTGCTGGACCGGATCTTTCCGGAGGGAAAGATGCCCTTTGCCTCGCATACGATCGTCACAGACAGCATCACGGTGAACGCCGTGTGGCTGCGCTACCGGTCGGATTCCTGGATCGTGCCGAATGAGGCGACGGCCGCGGTGTGCCGCGAGCGCGGCGTGGCGGCGGACCGGGTGCATGCGCTGGGCTTCCCGGTGACGGTGAAGTTTGCCGATTCCACCGCGGTGCGCATCCCGCCCGGCCATGGCGAGCTGCTCCGCATCTTCTACATGGTGAACCACGCACACGCGGTGGCCGCCCGGCTCGTGCGGCGGCTGCTCGAGATCCCGGGCATCCGGCTCACGGTGGCGTTTGGGAAGGACAAGGCGGTCGGCCAGGCCATCGCCGCGGCGGCGCGGGACGCGGGCTGCGAGGTGGAGATCCACGGCTGGACGCCGCTGGTGCCGGATCTCCTCATGCGGAACCACATCCTCATCGGCAAGGCCGGCGGCGCCGCCACGCAGGAGGCCATCGCGGCGAGGACGCCCATGATTATCACCAAGGCCGTGCCCGGGCAGGAGGAGGGCAATGCCCGGCTCATCGTGGAAAACGGCTGCGGCGCCCTCTGCGAGACGGACGACGCCATCACCGAGGCCATCGCCCTGGCCGCCGCGGACAATGCCGCGCTGTGGCACCGCTGGCATGCCGCCATTTGCAAGATCTCCAGGCCGGACGCGTCGCGGGAGATCGCGCGCTTCATCCTCGGCCGGCTTCCCGCTTCCCAACCATGATCCATGCCTTTCTTTTCGACATCGGGAACGTGCTCGTGAGCTTTGACTTTGCCCGCGCCGCGCAGGCGGTGGCGTCCCTGTGTGATGCGGCGGACGCGGCGGAGGTCCTGAAGCGGATCGACGCGGTGAAGTACGGCTACGAGGACGGGCAGGTGTCGCGGGCGGAATTCCTCCACACGGCATTCGGCGCGCTTGGCTACCGCGGCAGCGAGGCGCAGTTCATCGCGGCATGGCAGGGGATCTTCATCGAGAATGAGCCGATGACCGCACTGGTCCGGAGCCTGCACGGGCGCTTCCCGCTGTACCTGCCCAGCAACACGAATGACATGCACGTCGAGGGGCTCTACCGGGATTTCCCGGTCTTTGGGCAATTCACCGGCGGGACTTTCTCGCACCTGGCGAAGGCCTCCAAGCCCCACCGCGAGATCTACGAGACCGCCCGCCGCTCGCACGGGCTGGACCCCGCGGCGACGTTCTTCATCGACGACCTGCCCGCCAATATCGCGACCGCGCGCGAGTTCGGCTTCCGCGCCCACCACTACCATCACGACCGGCACGGCGACCTCCTCGCCAACATCCGCGCCGCGGGCGTGGAAGTTTGACGGCATGCTCCACACGCGCCGCCGCTCCCGCTCAATCTCCACCTCTCTCATGAAAGCCATCCTGCTTCTGCTCACCGGGATCCTGACCCTGGCATTCGCCGGCTGCGAATCCGACGTGCCACGCGACCCGAGCCAGCCAGCCGTCACCTTCGGGAACGACAAGTTCCGTGACGAGGGCTATGAACGCCGTGCCGGCACGGCGACGGACCGCGAGAAGACGGACTGGTAATCGCCATGGCCGGTCACGCTCGCGGCGTCATCCTCGATTTCGGTTCCCAGTACACGCAGGTCATCGCGCGGAGAATCCGCTAGTGCCAGGTGTTCTCGCAGATCCTGCCCTACGACACGCCGGCGAAGGAGATCGCCGCGCTGAAGCCCAAGGGCATCATCCTCAGCGGCGGGCCTTCCTCCGTCTATGCCAAGGACGCGCCGCATCCCGATGACGCGCCTTGCGTCCTCGCTGGTGCGTGAAGGGCTGGAGCGGCTGGCAGAGCCCGCTGTCAGCGAAACCGCGTTCGTCCGCGAGGAACCGCACACCCCACCGCAGCCGGCACAAACATAGTCCGGCTGCAAACTCAGATCACCGACGAGAACGCCCCGCCCATTCCGGCGGGGTTTTTCGTTTCAACCACAAAACCAAACCAGAAAGGAACCACACACCATGGCCGTCATCCTCCAAATGACCTATATGAAGAAACTCGGGCTGCCCAATTACAGCAGCCACTCATGCGCCGTCTCGCTGACCGTTGAAATCGCGGATGCGAGCGTCGCCGCGCAGGAATCCACCAAGCTCTACGCACTGCTGCAGACGGCAGTGGACAATGAGATCCAGCACGTCGGCTTCATGCCCGATGGCTGCAGGAATTTGCTTTCGCGCCCGCCGCACCGGAAGCGGTCAGAACGCGGACGGGCGTCGGGGAGTGAGTGGGTCTGTGGGGAGCGAGGGGCGGAGGAAGGATGATTTCGGCTGTCCGCGCTGCTCCGAAAAGCGGATTTCTTGGGGTGAGGCTCGGTTGTGGCGACATTCATGCGCTCAAGCGTTGCTTCATTCTTACTATCATCAGTCTGTCACTTTATTCTATGCATTGATTCAAACGAGGATCATCTCTCGTTGGCGCATGTTCAATCGCCGAGCAACGGGCGAATCAGCCAGCGAATCAGCGTGGCGATTCCCCACCAAAATGCAGCGATGTAACCGAAAAGGGCAAAGATCGCGAGTTTTCCAAGAATCTTGCCTACTATTCTCAAGGCGGCACGCCACCAACGCGAAACATGCGCCGCGATGTGGAATTGGTCGAGGCCCTTTCCTTCATCGACGGAGTGAGAGGCATGGAAACTTTTCATTTGTCCATACTCGCAGGTCATCGTGGCATTCCGCTGACCGGCAAGCGAATTTTACGCTGCTTCGAATACGAACTCCTGGCAATGAGCTCTGGAGGAGGCGGTGGACTTTGGCCGTCCACACGCCGAGTCCGCTATGCGGTGATTTCGGGTTGCTGGCGGCAGACGTGGTTCTGCACAGATTAACGTATGCTCGCGGGCCTTCTAATAGGCCACATTGGTCGGCGAGGTGGCTCTAATGGTGACAATTGAGCGAAGTGTCGTTCAATTGCATCATGCACCTCGCAGCCGGCTTCGTGAACAAACACGTTCAATTTGTCATCCTTGGTTTTATTGTAAAACTCCTGGTTATCTAGTTCTTCCAGGTTGCCCATAATGATGTCGCCTGAGCTGATTTCGTTGCCGCCGAGCAATTCGAATACTGTAACCGAACCCGGGACGGTTTCGGCCAACACCATTCCAGTGCTCCTGCGTATGAGAATTACTTTCGCTTGAGTTTGCATCACCTGCATGTAACACGGGTCTGAAACAACTGGTTGTCGTATGGTAAACGATTTGGAAACAAAGCGCCGTCGCCTCTGGTCGATGTTTTCTACTGACGGCTCTCCTTCCACAAGTAGCATTCACCTCCAGCATGAGTGTGATCGCACCCGCTGATGAAGATTTAAAGCCGCGGGGGATTCTATTTGACGAACTTACATCAATACAAGAATGCCGGGAGATACGACTTGTTACTCGGCAAGTCATTTACCGAGCGAAAGACATGCAGAAGAAGGTGTAGTGGCAGCACTTATGCAGAAAGGTAATTCAGGGTCAGATCGATCTTCCAATCATTCGGTCTGGAAATTCCTTCCTTCCAGCGCGCTTCTTCTTGCAGGGCGGCGGTGAGCACTTTTGAGATATGTTCTTCGGGAGTTTTTATCTGGATTCTCAAATTGCTCTCCCAAGGGTAAAGTTGCGCTTTCAGGTCTCTGTAGCTTCTGGCGGTGATAGTGTGTGTTTTCATAACTTTCGGGATTCTGGCATCTTCTTGTCACTGCATTTCCGACACTCTACACCCCTGCGATGCGCAAACAGAATGCAAATCAGAAATCCGAGGCGCTCGTCAGAGGCGCAATTGGAAATGACGAGGATGCGCGGCAAATCTTGCAGCATTATACTTTGACGAGCGGCCTTGGCAGCTTCGTGAAGCAGAGCCAGCTAAAGAACGCCTTCCACTTGTTCATTACGACTGGCGATGCTTGAGAAAAATATCTCTCAGCAGCCTCATGAACACCCAATCCGCGTGCGTGAATGAACACCATCAAAGCTTCGTCCCTCGTCTCGTTGTAAATCTCCTGCATGTCGGGTTTTTCCATGTCGCCGCTGAGAACATCTCCGGGCTGGACCACCTCGCCTCCAAGCAGGTCAAATACTGTGACGGAGCCTGTACGGGTTTCAACTCCCACTAGTCCTGTGCTTCCTTGGGCAAAAATCACTCTGGCTTTGGTTTTCATTACTCGGAGTTTTCCACAAACTTGCGACAAAGATTTGGCGGTTTGCAAACAATTGGGAAACAACGGTCTTCGTCTCAGCCCCGATGGCTCAACGTGCTTCAGCGCCATCAACAGGCTCCTAGATTTTTGCCTCATCTCCCGAGGTCAGTCCTGTGAATGATTTCCCAGACCGGACGTGGTGTCTTCCGCCGGGATTGGCCGTGACAGCGTATTTCGGTATAGACCATCACTGCTGCTAGCCCGACGCAGAGTGCCGCGAGAGTGGTCTTGAGCGAACTCATTTGGACTTTTTTGCTGGCTTCGAGTGTGCTTGGAATTGAATGATTTCCAGAATGCCGAATGGGTCGGCTAACCCAGCTCAAGGATGCCTTCTACTTGTGCGAAATTTCGGGTGCCAGTCGGGCAAAGTGGTTTTCAACGCCATCCTGAACGCTCAAGTCGCGTTCGTGAACGAACACGCTCAAACCTTCGTCGCGAGTCTCGTTGTAAATATCTTGGTTGCCGAGTTCATCAAGGGCACCGCGAAGGATCTCCCCGAAACTTACTTGCTCGCATCCGAGCAGTTCGAACACTGTGATGGAGCCGTTGATCTTTTGGGCTGAGACGAATCTCGTGCTGCTTCGCGTGAAAATCACTCTTGCTTTGGTTTTCATGCCCCACATGTCGCACCTGTGTGCAACGAGTGTTTGACGGATTGTGAACGATTTTGAAACGAATCAAGCGGGGCAGCGGCTGAGAGTGTCACTGCAAGGAAATTGCTTTCGCGCCCGCCGCACCGTGGACGGTCAGAACGGGGACGGGCGTCGGGGAGTGAGGGGGTCTGGCGCACTTACTACCGAAACATCTTCAATCCGGCTCGGGTCAAAATCAGCGCCATGCAGTCGGAGATGCCGAAGAAGTATTGGAAGAATCTGCCCGAGGCTCCGCTCATTGCCGAACTCATCGCGGAGAGCGCCGGGCGTGTGCAGGGGATGTTGGAAACGGAAGAACGCCCCGCAAAACCAGCGCCCAACAATGCCTATTTGAAGTCGCTTCAAGACATGAATCAAAGCACTGCCGCCAAACCAACTGAGGAATCCGGACAGTCATGAAGGGCGTGAAGAAACAGAATCTTCCCTCCAAACCATGCCTCGTATGCGGACGTCCCTTCACCTGGCGAAAGAAGTGGGAGAAGGTATGGGATGAAGTGAGGTTTTGCAGTGATCGTTGCCGACGAAACAAAGCGACCTGCGGGCTCAATGACTCACCATCATGAGGCAAACGCCGCGCAAGGTCCACGCCGCCGTGCGCCACCAATTAGTCCGCACGTGAAGCAGCAGCAGAAGATGGGTTTCTGAAACCGGAGAAGTGGAACGGGTGCGCACGATGGTTCTTCCGCAAGACAGACGATCCCGAGCATCCGCTCGCGTTCAATCCAAACTACGACAAGCAAACTAAACGCGAGATCACCGACCAGGAGAGCAAGTGTGTGCGGCGGCAGTAATTGTTACCTCCCGCAGCGTCAGGTTGCGCTGAACCCCGCAAGCGACCCGATTCATATCTCAGAGGAAGAACGGGGATCATGCATGGTGTGAAGTTGGAACGGGGATTGGGTGTAAAGTTTTGCAGCGGCAAGTCATAGGATGACTTTCAAACGGGATGCGCTAGCCCGCTCCTCAGTTGTTGGCGTGTTTCTTCAGAATGCGTTTTACTTCATCGACGGCAAGGGGACTCTCATATGCTCCATGCCCGGTGGGAACGATGAGTTCGCTTTCTGCACCTTCCAGGTGCGAACTGCTGTAGCGCACGATACCATCCGAGCTATTGGGCGTATCTCCGCGACCACGGTCACCCATGATGCTGTGATATGGGACGCCTTTCGCAAATGGGGATGAGTTGAGGGCAGCATAGATTGGCGCGTCAGGTCTGAGAGAATTGATACTGTTGGCCACGCGGTTTTGTTGGAAATCGGTGCGTAAAAGCGAAACGTTCTCCTTTAACAACATCGCGTTGAATTTGAGAAGATCGCTAGGGAGGCTAACCAGCGAAGCACCTATACTGCCAAGCCAACTCTGCGCCATTTCCGCACCACGGTGAGGCGCGGCGATGAAGATGGCACGCTTCACCTGCGGCATCGGCTTGAAAAATACGGTGTCTCTGGCTTCTTGACGCTTTTCTTCAGGCACCTTCAGTTCGCTAAAATCTTTTGTCGAAAATTGCTTCCAAAAACGATCACCAACATCGGTGATCAGCGACCGGGATAGAACGCCACCCATACTATGTCCAATGACGACAACATTTCGGGAGGCGAGGTCCTGTGCTTTTGGGTCAAAGTGCTGGATGACCTCGTGCATCTTCTGGGAGATCATGTAGCGCGACTTGGGAACTGCTACTCCGCTTGGATAATAGAACACCCAGAATTGATACTTTGCGCTGAGTGCAGGGTCGGCTTGAAGCTCTGCGATAAGATTGCGCCAGATAACGGGTGAAGACTGTAGACCATGTATCATCAGCACGGGAATCCGGTTCGGGTCATAAGGCTGTAACATGTAAAGTCCAGCGAGCTTCATCCGATCGTTTACACGCAAGAGTCCTCCTAATCCGAGGCTGGTCTCGTTAATACCATTGAGCTCGAGTGCGAGAGGAGCCACTGTATCCCGCGAAACGGGTAATGGGCGGTCCCCGAAAGGAATCTCGCGACGCACTGTGGGATCGATTATCGAGATGTCAGCGCGGGATTTTTTGCCGGCAGATGGATGCTTAGGGAACAAAATGGCAACTGTCACCGGAATATTGAGGCCACGTCTGGTGGTATAAGCCATGAGATGTTCACGCTCTGGAATGCGATTAATAACACCTGAAAAAGTAGCACCCACACCGGGTAGTCGGCCTTTCGCAGTGAAGCCCTCAATCTTCACTTCGTTAGTGGGGATGAACTCGTCGAACAGCGCAGGATCAAGTGCACCGGATCGGAAATTATTGACGCTGACACTGATTTTTCCTCCAAGAGCTTCAATGTCCTCGCTTTTGCCATTCCGCAGTCCCCCCTTCTTAAAATATAGGTCTACGAAATGCGATACGGACCGATTGTAAAGATTCACCATGAATCTCGCAGGTTCGGCCTCGTCGGCTAGCAGCACCTCTTTGGAAGATTCCTTAACCGCATAATAGGCACCTTCAGCGGCGACGAGCCAGAGCCCCAGCAGATTAGCACCAAGCTGTTTGGACTCACGCTCAGTTGCCAGATCCGCAGCAAGAATGGCCACCGCAGAGTGTAGGGCCGTTTTGTTTCCAGAATGATTACGCAATTCTGCCAACACTTTCTCAGGATCGGTTTTCCACTGCTTCCTAAGACCAGCAACGTCCAATTGATTCAGGGCTTCAGTTCGCAATTTCTTCCATTCAGGATCAACCCTCCATGTGCGCCAAAGCTCCGTCGCAGAAACCTGCTTGGTGGCCACTGTTGAACCGCAACCAGTAAGAATCAGCATAGCTGCAAGCATAGCGACGGTGATGAGGTGTTTGGGAAAAGCTGGTATCGTCATTTGGGAAAAGGATGAACTTGGAGTTTTTTTAAGGCGTAGGGAAGCGCTGGTGCCGTTTAAGCTTGGTTGTTTGATGGAAGAACTTTAGCTGCATCGCGGTTCAGTGGTGCGATGCAGAATAGATGGTCTTTCCCTCCTTGATCGTCTCCAAGACTTTGATGTCCCTGATTGTCATCGGTGAAACTTTGAGCGGGTCTTTGTCGAGGATCACAAGATCGGCCAGCTTGCCCACTTCAAGGGACCCTTTTTTCTTTTCCTCAAAATACTGGTAGGCGGCATTGATCGTCACCGCTTTAAGCGCGTCGAGCGCGGAAATGCGCTCGTCCGGACCAACCACTACGCCGGTTCGGCTTACCCGGTTGACGGCAGCCCACATGGCGTCCAAGTGGTTCGGGGGCACGATTGAGGCGTCGGTGTGGTTGGTAAACCGCAGCCCCTTCTTCAAGGCGTAAGCGCAGGGGCTCATGCCGAAGGCTCGGTTCCGACCAACGGTTTCGTTGATGTGCCAGTCTCCCCAATAGAAAGTGTGAGCGGCGAAGAAGCTTGGAATGATGCCTAGTTCGGCCATGGCATCTACTTGGTCGTGGCGGATCATTTGCGCGTGGATCATCACCGGGCGCAGGTCCTTCCTGCCGTGTTTAGATTGCGCCTTACGCACTGCGAGGATCATCATGTCAGCAGCGGCGTCACCGTTGCAATGGACAATCAACTGAAGATCGTTTTGGTAAGCTGCGTCGAACCAGCGATTCAGTTCTTCCTGCGTCACAGTCGGGTAACCGCGATAGTCTTTTTTCTGGCCCTCCGGTGCATGCACATAAGGCTCCGTGAGAAACGCCGTCTTGCCTTGGGGAGATCCGTCAGCGGTGATCTTGATTCCGGCAAATTTCAGGTGGTTTTGGTAGATGCCCACCTGTGTTTTGGTCGCGTCTTTGATCACAGGTTCGACGGCGATGGAACCCTCTCCGCTCATGGATTCGCAAGCGTGAAGGGGGGAGTGATATTCGATGTCCAATTTGCGCTGGCCACTAAGCACATCATTAAAGATGTCCCACCGCGGGTAGGAGACGACATCAATGATGACACGTTTCTGCCTTGCGGCTTCCCTCAGCAGAGCGATATCGTTAGGCATCGAGATTCCGTCCTGTGCCGTGGTCACGCCCAGGCTGGCATAGTAGGCTTGGATCTCGTCAAAATTCTTCAACTGCTGCTCCAAAGGGTGGGGTTTGACAATCATGAGGAATGGCATAGCCGCCAGCTCCTCGCAGACCCCGTCAGGCTCGCCTTTTGCATCTCGTCGAATGACCCCACCTTTAGGATCTGGCGTGGCCTTGCTGTAGCCCACCAATTTCAGCGCTGCGGTGTTGGCGCTGATCAAGTGGCCTGAAGTATGCACGATCATCACCGGATGCTCGCTACTCACTTGATCCAATTCTTCCCTGATGGGGTGGCGACGCTCTTTCAGAAGGGAGTCATCGTAGCCAGTGCCAATGACTAGTGTGCCTGGAGCCAATTGCTTGGATGCGACATACGCCTTCAATTTGGCTACGATATCCGCTATTGCTTCGACATCCCCGACTGGCGGCGGGTTTAAAACCGGCAAGCCCCAAGCGAATTCATAGGCCGCGATATGCGAGTGCGGATCAATGAAACTGGGAATGAGCGTTTTCCCGCCGAGATCGACAACCTTAGTGGTATCGCCTTTTGTCTGAAGCACCCCGGCTGCAAGCCCGAGAGCGAGGATCTTTCCGTCTTTTACCGCTAGTGCCTCGGCGGAGGGAGCCTCGTCGTTAACGGTGATGATGGTGCCGCCGTGATAGATCGTGTCGGCGATTTGCGCGGAGGCGGTGAATGTGAGGGCGGAGAGAACTGCTATTGCAGCAGACAGAGTAGGGAGTTTGGTTTTTGGTGCCATGGGTATTTTGAGTTTGGATTTTAGAACAGAACCTGCGCGCGCAGTCCGCCTATGAATGCGGTGTCGCGGTCGGCTCGCGGCGGGCGAACGGCTTGTAGGTCGGCGGTCACGTGCAGCCACGGCGTGACGGCGAAATTGTAAAAGACCTCCATGCCCGTCTCGTCGCGCGCGGGCAGCCCGGCGAGACGCAGGCCTTCCTTCAGCCCGCCTGCGTAGCCTACATAGAATGCGGCGATGCCAAACTTGTCGCGCTCGCGTCCGGGTATCGGGCTGGTGCCGCTGATGCCGCCGAGCACGGACCAACCGACGGGATTTGGGCTTGCGTCGGAGACCGAGGCCTGGCCGAAGAGGCCCACGGCCTTATTCGGATTGGCCGCGTCGCGCCAGAGCGTCTGCTCGAATGCGTAGGCAGCATACCAGCGGTCATCTGTCCTCGCCGCCGGCGGCGTGGTGGGCAGGAGCAGGTAAGGATCGGAAAAGCTCGTGCCGTCCTGCGTGCTGTAGGCGGCAGAGAAGATGTGCTTCCCCGACTTGCCGAAAAAGTTGCTCGCCAGCTCCACCGAGCCGTTGAACGTCACACCCTGCGCGAACGGATCGGCGAAACCGGTGTGCATCGTGGCGCTCATGGGATCGTAAATCATCAGCGTGTATTTCGCCGGCTTTGTCTTCACCGAGATGATACCACCGAAAATCATCGGCGGCGTGATGCCGCTGATCGGCCCGACGAACTCGATGTGCTGGAACGTGTCCACGCCGCGCCCGCCGCTAAATTCGCGTCCCGCAGCGTAGAGATCCACCGCGTTGATTTTGCCGAACATCACCGTCGCCGAGTCACCGAGCTGCTGCGAGAAGTAGAGCGAGAGATCCGCGAGCGTTTCGTTCGCGCCTGGGAAACTGAGCGCGAGGTTGTTCGGTGCAAATGTGCCGCCTACGGAGGTCTGCGACTGCCCGTAGTTCAACTCCAGATGCGAGTGGATGCCGAAGCCCTTCCACAGCCCGAGCTTTGCGCCGTCAATACGGAGAAAGAGATCACCCTTCCCGCCATACTGCCACTCATGCGAGCCGGTGCCGGACGCGAGACCCTGGTAGAATTGCGTGAGCGAGCCGGAGAGATTGATCCCTTGGTCGCGCATCGCCGGGCCCGCACCGAACCAGTCGTCCGTAAGCGTCTCGCGGTGGAGCGTGGGATGATCGGATTTGGCAGGCGTGGCGTCGCCAGCAAATGCCGCGGAGGCAGCGAGGCAGAGGAGTAGAGGCAGGATGGTTTTCATTCGATTGATTACGTTTGATTGTGAAAGACACTAATTTTGCGGTAGGCTTTGAAAGCGATGTTTTTGTCAAAACGTGTGGGAGATGAGGAGCCTCTCACCATGGCCGCTCCTGTTCGATGTAAGCGGGTTCGGGGCGGGCGTCATCGTAGTAACGGTGGAAGACCGGGCAGGCGGAGCCTGACATCGGCGGCACCAGCCATGACCAATCGCCAGGCACCTTGCGGCCGCACTTTTCCTCCTTCGCCACATGGCTGCAAGGAAATTGCTTTCGCGCCCGCCGCACCGGAAACGGTCAGAACGGGGACGGGCGTCGGGGAGTGAGGGGGTCTGATTTCGGCTGTCCGCGCTGCTCCGAAGAGCGGAATTCCTGGGGTGAGGCTCGGTTGTGGCGAAGTTCATGCGCTCAAGCGTTGCTTCATTCTTACTATCATCAGTCTGTCACTTTATTCTATGCATTGATTCAAACGAGGATCATCTCTCGTTGGCGCATGTTCAATCGCCGAGCAACGGGCGAATTAGCGAGCGAATCAGCGTGGCGATTCCCCACCAAAATGCAGCGATGTAACCGAAAAGGGCAAAGATCGCGAGTTTTCCAAGAATCTTGCCTACTATTCTCAAGGCGGCACGCCACCAACGCGAAACATGCGCCGCGATGTGGAATTGGTCGAGGCCCTTTCCTTCATCGACGGAGTGAGCGGCATGGAAACTTTTCATTTCTCCATACTCGCAGGTCATCGTGGCATTCCGGTGACCGGCAAGTGAATTTTACGCTGCTTCGAATACGAACTTTTGCTGCAAGGAAATTGCTTTCGCGCCCGCCGCACCGGAAACGGTCAGAACGGGGACGGGCGTCGGGGAGTGAGGGGGTCTGGGGGGAGCGAGGGGCGAAAAGAGGATGAAGCGAGCTGGCGACGCTGCTCCGCACGGGGAATTTCCGGCAGGAGGATGCGGTTGCGGAGGGTTTCATGCGTTCGAGCGTTGTTCGCGAGAATGATGACCCGCTCCGCTTTGCCAAGCATTTTTTCGGCAGCGGTTTTTTCCGGCGCGGCGCTCTCCGTGCTCTCAGTCGAGATCGAGGACGAGTATGGTGCCGTCTTCGCGGCGGATCTCTACCGGCTTGCCGGAGTCGGGGCGCTGGTCGAACAGGTCGCCGCCCGGCTCCGCATCGTCGTCGGGAATCCATTCCCGGATGGCCTGCCACGGCGGTTCGATGGGCTCGAAGGTGTCGATGTCGAAGGGCGGGTCGGGTGGTGGCGGGATGTCGATGATTCCTTCCCAGAGTCCGTGGAGTCGGAGGAAGAATTGGATTTCACCGGGGCGGAAAAAGGTGTCCACGACTTTCATGGTGCCTTTGCAACACGGGCACTGGAGTGGATCGGCGTCCCAGACTCGGAGGATGAGGTCACGCCAGAGCGGGCGCATCGCGCGGGCGGTGACTTTGGGTGGCGGCGGGACGATGGGAGGCTTGGGTGTGCTCGGCTTTTCGCCGGTGGGTTTCTCCAGCGACGGGCGGCGGGGCATGCCGCGGCTTTTGTTCGAGTAGACGCCGTAGTAGCGGATCGTCTGGTGCCCTCGCGGCGGGATGTGGTCAATGGCGGCGGCGAGGAAGTCGGTGGCTTTGAAGACTTCAAAGTTGCGCTTCGTGCGCCAACTGCGGCGGGAGCGGTAGATGACGGTCTTGGTCTTGGGGTTCCAGTGGATTTTCTGAAGGGAGAATGGGGCGCGCAGGAGATACTCGGCGAGGCGCTGGCGGCCTTTGGTGTCGCCGGGAGCGACGGGTTTTTCCCCGCCGTCGATGTGGAAGCCGCTGTGTTTCCATGAGAGGAGATCGGTGGCTTTGTGGGCGCTGAGGTGTTTGCCGTCGCGGAGAACTTGGAGGAAACGGTGGCGGAAGAGTTCGGTGACAGGGGCGAGGCTTTCCTCCGGCATGGAGTGGAAGCGGCCTTCCTCGTCGAACAGGCCGTCGGCGGCGAAGACGTGGAGGTGCGGGAGAAATACGAGGGACTCAGGCTTGAGGCTTGAGACCGCAGGCTGGAGGTAAGAGGCTCGGGCGTCCGAAATGCGAAACCTCTGGTCTGCAGCCTCCAGTCTCCCGCCTGTTCCTTGGGGCGCTTGCGGAAGATGCCGCGCAGCATTTTTGGAAAGGTGAACACATACTGCCGGTGCGGGACTTCGTGGCAGACGGAGGCGGCGATCCATCCGCCGGTCTGGCGGACGCGGCGCTGGTGGCAGGCGGGGCAGAAGTGGCGGGACTTGCAGGTGAAGGCGAGGAGCTTTTCGTGGCCGCACTCGGGGCAATGGAAGCGAGTGAAGCCCGCGGCGAGATCGCCGCACCGAAGGAAGGCGCGGACGGTGGCGACGGCATCGGGGCGCAGCGGTCCCATGGTGCGGCGGTGGTGCTTTTCGTAGCAGGCGATGAAATCGTCCCAGGCGTGGTGGACGACTTGCCAGAGGGGCGAGGCGCGCGGGCGGCGCGGGCGGTGAATCGAGGACACAAGGGGTGTTCATGGGAACATTCTTCGGGCCAGCGCGGGCCGGACGCAGGCACGGAAGAAATGCCCCTCACAGCCTGACGCGCACCTCTCACGAAGAATCGGCGCGTCCTCCACGGCTGCACACTCCTCCGTCGCGTTCGGTGAAACAACCGTCCTCCCGGCGTTATATGAACATGGAGAGGCCCGTCATCTCTGCCGGACCCCATCGTTGAATCCAGTGCGCTCGCCCTGATTCGCCAGATCCGATCCCTCCGGTAATCCCCACTTTCACACGTCCCGAAATCCCTCGGGCGCGTGATTCACCGCCGCGCCATGCGGCACACACCAAACCAATGGTGGTCGCATGGCGGGGGCGTTGTCCTCCGTCGTTGCGGCTGCCTGCAACCCAAGAGGAGGAAACCCAACATGACAGCACAAGCAGGAGATCTGCTCGTTGAACAAATCGCTCCACGGCTCCGGACATTGGTCCCGAAGTCCGTCAAACCGGTCGGAGCCGAGGACACGGAAGAACTCGTGCAGGACGCCATCGTCATCGCGGCCCAGATGCTTCATCGCGTCGAGCAGAGCGGGAAGAAGTTCACGCCCGGCAACATCGCCTACTACGCGCTGTTGCACATGCGGAGCGGCCGGCGCAGCCAAGGATCCAGCCGCATCGACACCATGGCCCAAGGCACGCAGCTCGATGCCAAGAGCACGGTGCTGTCGTTCGAAGAGGAAGTCGGCTACGACCCGGAACTCGATGCACCGATCACGCTCGGCGATCTGCTGGCGTCGGAACACGAAGACCCGGCAATGGAGGCGGCACGGAACATTGACTGGGAGCTGTTCCTGTCCACGCACGACTACCGCTACGGGGTCATCATCAAGGGAATGGCAGAAGGAAGGTCACTGAAGGCCACCGCAGAAGCATCAGAACACCTCTACATGAGCCTCTACGGTTTGAAGGAGCAGATGGCAGCGGATGTGAGGGAATACCTCGGTGATGAAGCTGTTGCTGATTCGGTGCAGGTGCCGAGGTGGAAAGCCTCGATCAACCGGGATCGTGAGAAAACGGCGTGCAGGGCGGATCGGCGGAGGGCGCAGCAACCCACGGAAGTCAACGGCTCTCGGGCGTAGAACCCAGCATCAACATCACACCAAACCCGGAGCGAACAGCCCGCACGTCCTCACCGATGTGCGGGCTGCTTCGTTTCCACAACCCACAAAAGGAAAACAAACCACATGAACCCCATCACACTCCCGATGGCCGAATTGAAGCCCGCGCTCACCGGCCTCGGCAAACTCATCCAGAAATCCCACGGCCTGCCCGTGCTCAAGACCATCAAGGTCGAACGCACCGCGGAAGGCTGGGTCTCGCTCACCGCGACTGACCTCGACGCATTCGCCACCGTGCGGCTCGAACAACCGGCCCAGGGCGAGCCGTTCGCATTGCTCGTCCCGCACGAGGATCTGGCGCGCACCGTCAAGACCTGCGGGAAGGACGAGAATATTCTCGTCGCGCCGGGCAACAACCAGACCGGCTTCATCCAATATGGACTCGGCAGCCAGATCGCCGAGATCCAGTTCGAAGCCCTGCCCGTCGTGGAATTCCCGGAGACCCCGCGCATCAGCGGCGATCCGATTCCGCTGCCGGCACTCCTGCGCAGTTCCATCCGTGAGGCGATGGAATGTTCCAGCACCGACTGCACGCGGCTCATCATCAACGGGGCCTGCCTCGATGTCACCAATCCCAAGGCGCACTACGTCGTGGGCACCGATGGACGGCATCTGTTCAGCAGCAATTCGTTCAGCCTGCCGCTCAAGGATTCGCTCATCATCCCGAACCACAAATTCCTCGGATGGCCGCAATTCGCGACCGACGGCGAGTGGCAGTTGCGGATCGGGCTGCCGGAAAAGGACAAACGCACCCCGTTTCAGATCACCAGCCGGCGCTGGCGCTTCACCAGTCATCCGCACGAAGGGAATTTTCCCAACTGGCGGCAGGTGATT
>Ga0209596_1001651_pt1 | contig 19006 bp, 16 predicted proteins | sample M_130807_MF_Meta_FD_187314 | JGI IMG/M metagenome (GOLD analysis project Ga0209596, IMG submission 187314) | Freshwater microbial communities from Lake Montjoie, Canada to study carbon cycling - M_130807_MF_MetaG (SPAdes) (version 2) | ecosystem: Environmental > Aquatic > Freshwater > Lake...
AATCCTCTTATCCAATATCGTCGTTGCCGCTTCGGCCCGTGATGCCGAAGCGATACTTCGCTCACATCCATCGCTGACAGTTGTTACTCGTGATGGAGATATCCTTACACGTGGCCGTGCGCGTGGTGGCTCTAAATCCTCTTCATCTCTTATCGAAATTAACGCCCTTTTGGCAGGCCTTGAAAACAAGCTCATCGAGATTACGCATACATGCGATCGTTTGAAGTTTGAGATTTCTACTCACACTAGTGAGGTTGAAAACCGTCAGAGCGATTTCGACCTAGCTTTATCTAAACTCAATGAGTCCGATGCACGTATCGGCGCACTCACCGAGCAGTTAGCCGTCTCTGGTCAGAATATGAAATCTGCAATGGCAGAAGTCGAGCGCCTTAATTCCAACATCAACGAGGCCGGCAGTGCTAAATCTCGTGATGAGGGCGAACTCGTCATTGCCCAGAATCAACTCCACCAACAGGGTGCAACTGCCGAACCTGATCACACATTTACTGAAAAACTACGCAATGCCGTCTCAGTTGCACGCACTGCTGAGGTTGAAGCACGTCTTGCCGTGCGCACAATTGAAGAGCGCGTTACTTCGGTGGCGGCACGCGCCCTGGCCCTTGAGGAATCGGCCCGTAACGAGCGCGAAGCATCGCAGCGCGCAGTTATTCGCCGCGGTGCGCGTGCGCGTGCAGCCGTTATCTCTCAGGCAATTGCTGAGGCTGCGTATGAAGTCCTTATTCATATCGAACGATCGATCTCTAAAGCAGCGATTGAACGTGCACGATTAGAGGAGTCACGGGTTCGTCGTGAAGGGGAGACTCTCACCGTTCGAACACGTGGACGCGAATTAGCAACCGAGCTCGAGGCGCTAACATCGAGTGTGCACCGCGATGAAATCGCGCGCGCCGAACAACGTATGCGTATTGAATCCCTTGAGAATAAGACCGCTGAAGAGTTTTCAATCGATACGCACACACTTGTGGCTGAGTATGGACCTGATAATGATGTGCCAACCTTCTTTGAAAATGAGGCTGGAGAGATTATTACAACGGAATTAATCCCTTATCGTCGAGATCAGCAGGAAAAACGCCTTGCATCGGCTGAGCGCTCCCTTAACCTACTTGGCAAGATCAATCCTCTTGCCCTTGAAGAGTTTTCATCTCTTGAGGAGCGCCTAAAATTCTTGGCCGATCAGTTAGAAGATTTGAAGAACACTAAGAAGGATTTGCTCGACATTATTAAAGAGGTTGATGATCGAGTTCAAACAATCTTCATGGAGGCATTTGAAGATACGGCTCGTCACTTTGAAGAGATCTTTGCACGTCTGTTTCCTGGTGGAGATGGTCGTTTAATCTTGGTTGATCCCGATAATCCTCTAACAAGTGGAGTCGATGTTGAGGCACGACCACCTGGCAAACGCATAAAACGTCTCTCACTGTTATCGGGTGGAGAAAAATCATTGACTGCCGTTGCGATGTTAATTGCAATCTTTAAAGCCCGCCCAAGTCCATTCTACGTTCTAGATGAGGTTGAAGCCGCCCTCGACGATACGAACCTTGGCCGCTTACTTGGTGTGCTTGAAGAGCTGCGTGCAAGCTCTCAGCTCATTATTATTACGCACCAAAAGCGCACGATGGAGATCGCCGATGCGCTCTATGGTGTCACTATGCGCGGAGACGGTGTGAGTGAGGTTATCTCACAACGTCTGCGTGAATCCGACGCAAGTTAGAAGCCTTACAAATGGGTCTTTTTAGTAAGTTCATCGCCAAAATCAAGGGCGAAAACTCTTTTGCACCAGCTGATTGGCAAGATCTAGAGGGCGAACTTTTAGCATCAGATATTGGTCCAATGCTTACACGCGAACTTCTAGAGGCTGCACGAAAAGTTAAAAGTGAAAATGCACAAGAGGCGCTTGTGCAAACTCTGACATCTCACCTATGTGGTAAATCCCGGCTACCTTTGACTAATCCTGACGGCACAACGGTCGTAATGATTGTTGGTGTTAATGGCACTGGCAAGACAACTTCAGTTGCAAAGTTAGCAAGCCACATTAAGAAATCTGGATCCACAGTAGTAGTAGCCGCAGGTGATACTTTCCGTGCAGCTGCAGTTGAGCAACTACAGACGTGGGGCGAACGTATTGCTGTAGAAGTCATCTCAGGTAAAGTCAACGGGGATCCGGCATCGGTCGCCTTTGATGCCGCCAAACGAGCAGACGAAATGAAGGCCGATTATTTGGTAATAGATACCGCTGGACGACTACATAATAAAAGCGATCTCATGGCTGAGCTAGAGAAGGTAAAGCGCGTTGTTGAGAAAATATCCCCGGTTAACGAAGTTCTTTTAACAATCGATGCAACGACAGGCCACAATGGGTTGGCTCAAGCGAAAATCTTTTCAGAGAGCGTAAATGTCACTGGAATCATTCTTACCAAGTTAGATGGAAGTGCCCGCGGGGGGATAGCACTTGCGATTGAAAGTGAGCTAGATATTCCGATTAAATGGATCGGAATAGGTGAGTCCGAGGGCGATTTAGCGCCATTTGATCCAGATACCTACATCCTGGGGCTGTTGGCGTAACGCAGATTTAACATAACGCCGCTTTTTGCAACGCGCCTGAAATGCCTGCGAGCATCGCCTGTAACCCGCCAAGGCCATCTTTACCCCATCTCAAAGGCGAGAACTCTTCATTCTTTTGACGTGAAAGATGGCCCACATGACCGAAACAGTTTTGAACTCTGGCGATACCGCCTGGATGTTAGCAAGCACAGCGCTCGTACTTCTTATGACCCCTGGACTGGCATTTTTTTATGGGGGAATGGTTCGAACAAAAAGCGTACTTAATATGATGATGATGTCTTTTATAACAATAGGTATCGTCAGTATTTTATGGGTTATCTATGGTTTTGAATTAGCCTTTGGCTACAAAGCTAATTCACCCTGGTATGGACATCTCTCTTTCTCAGGCCTTGGTGGAATGGTTAATGACTTTACTAATAATGGTGGTATTTATCCGATTCCAGTCTTAGTTTTTGCAGCCTTCCAATTAATGTTTGCAATTATTACCCCAGCGCTAATTTCTGGTGCCATTGCCGACCGAACTAAGTTCGTTTCATGGGCAGTATTTGTTGCGATCTGGACAACGATTGTTTACTTCCCAGTTGCACACTGGGTTTTTGCCTTTGGAAATAAAGTTGGCGATACGGTTACAGGCACTGGTTTCCTTGCAGGCAAAGGTCTTGAAGACTTTGCCGGTGGAACTGCCGTGCACATCAATGCAGGTGCAGCTGGTTTAGCTCTTGCAATCATCTTAGGTAAGCGTGTTGGTTGGCGTAAAGAATCCATGCGACCACACTCATTACCTCTGGTACTTCTTGGCTCAGGACTTTTGTGGTTTGGTTGGTTTGGTTTTAACGCCGGATCATCCCTTGCTGCAAATGGAATTGCAGGACTTGCATTCATAAATACACAAGTTGCAACTGCCGGCGCACTCATTGGCTGGATTTTGGTTGAAAAGATTCGCAATGGCCATGCAACCTCACTCGGCGCAGCCTCTGGTGCAGTTTCAGGTTTGGTTGCAATTACACCAGCGTGTGCATTTGTCGCCCCTTGGGCTGCTGTTGTTATCGGACTCTTTGCTGGAATTTTCTGTGCATTAGCCGTTGGATTAAAATATAGATTGGGATTTGATGATTCCCTGGATGTTGTTGGCGTGCACTTAGTAGGTGGAATCTGGGGCTCACTTGCAATCGGTCTATTTGGAACACATGTAGTAAACGCTATTGGTCTAGACGGCCTCTTTTACGGTGGCGGAACTATGTTGCTCGGTAAGCAGGCCCTTGGTGTTGGAATGGTCGCCGTGTACTCATTTGTTGTTACCTTGATTCTTGGCTTTATAATCGAAAAGACGATTGGCTTCCGCATTAAGACTGACAAAGAGGTTGAAGGAATAGATCTAAATGAACATGCTGAAACGGCCTATGAACTATCGAGCTCATCACGAGGAGGTTCCTTCTAATGAAACTTATAACTGCAATCTTAAAACCATTTAAGTTAGAGGATGTAAAGAATGCACTGCAGGCCCACGGTGTTGCTGGAATGACGGTTTCAGAGGCCAGTGGCTTCGGTCGTCAAAAGGGCCACACCGAGGTCTATCGCGGCGCCGAATACACCGTCGATCTTGTACCAAAGGTGCGCCTTGAAGTTTTAGTCGAAGATGCAGATGCAGATGGCGTTGTTGAAGTAATCGTTAAGGCTGCCTCAACTGGGTCGATTGGCGATGGAAAGGTCTGGACAACTCCGGTAGATCAAGTAGTTCGTGTACGAACAGGGGAACGTGGACCTGAAGCAATCTAGAATAGTTCTATGGGTACGCGTGAGAGAAGAGAGCGATCAAATCAAAGTGATCGCACTCTTCTCTCGCTTTTTTCTAGTGCAGCCCAAGAACACCTCGGAATAAAAGGCGATAAAGATATAGCCCTTGCAGCTGTCGGTGGGTATGGACGAGGCGAACTATCACCTGGCTCGGATTTAGATATCCTCATTCTCCATCACGGCCAGTTTGAAGCAGAAAAACTGAGCGCCTTCGTGAGCGCACTTCTATATCCATTATGGGATAGCAATACGGTCGATCACTCGGTCCGCACGCGCGGTGAAACTTCTAAGACATCGGCAGGTGATTTAAAGGTCGCACTTGGATTACTAGATATCCGTTTGATAGCGGGAGATACAGATTTAGTTGCAGGTGTACAGCGAGATAGCATCGATAGTTGGCATAAGAATTCACGGGCACGCTTGCCTGAGCTAAGGACAACAATGGCGCTTCGGCACGAGCGTGCGGGAGAGTTAGCCTATTTATTAGAGCCAGATATCAAAGAGGCGCGTGGCGGCTTACGAGACATCACAGCACTGCGCGCCATTGCCTTATCGGGCGCGGTACCAGTTCCATTAGAGCGAATTAGTTGGGCCGAATCAACACTCAATAATGCGCGTGAATCTTTACACCTTGTGACAGGGCGCAATAAAGATCGCTTACTATTTCAAGAGCAGGATAAAGTTGCAGCTGCTCTTGGCTATGCAGATGCCGACGCAATGATGAGTGAAATCGCCCAAGCAGCACGGTTAGTCGATTATCTTCTTGAGTACACATGGCATCTGCTCACGCACAAAGGCCGCGATGGCCTTGGCCGCTTCTTGCGAAAACCCCGCTCTGTTTCAGTAGCTCAAAGTATTAGCGTGATTAATAACGAGATTGTGATCGATCCATTTGTCTCTTTTGAGAGTGATCCTTTAATCGGCTTACGTGCTGTAGCAAAAGCTGGGCAGTTAGGTCTACCGATCTCACTTGAAAGCTGCGCACTCATTACAGCATCACTCATAAATGGAACGGGAGTGCTACCAACGCCATGGCCACGTGAGGCGCGCGAAAACCTTATTGCATTAATCGGAGCTGGTGAATCCATGGTTCGAATCTTTGAAACGCTAGATCAAGAGGAGATTATCTTCTGGTGGATCCCTGAATGGCGCCCGCTCCGCTCACTTGCCCAGCGCAATGCTTTGCATCGTCACACAGTTGATCGTCACATGGTTGAAACAGCTGTAAAAGCTGCAAAGTTAACGCGTAAAGTTCATCGCCCAGACTTACTTCTTTTTGCCGCACTCTTCCATGACATTGGAAAAGGTAGTGAAGAAGACCACTCCGATAGGGGAGAGCGATTGATTGCCCCTCTTGCTGCGCGCATTGGTTTTTCTCCGGCCGATGTTATAACTCTGCAGATTCTTGTTAAATACCACCTCTTATTATCTGCAACAGCAACGCGGCGTGATTTAGATGATCCTGCAACTATTACTTCCATCATCGATGTTATTCCCGATTTAAATACGCTCGAACTTTTGCATGCCCTGAGCGTTGCAGATGGTGAGGCAACGGGCAGTGCTGGATGGAGTGATTGGAAGGCATCGTTGGTCAGTGATTTGGTGCATCGAGTGCGAGGCACAATGTCAGGATCAATGATTGCTGAACAGCCATCATTGAGCGAAGAGCAGTTATCTCAAGCACAAAAAGGTGTACTAACTCTTGTACTTGAAAAACATGCCAGCGGATATTCAATTGAAATCATTGCACCCGATAAACCCGGACTTCTCTCACTTGTAGCTGGCGTTCTCAATACTTCGCGTTTGGATGTTAAAGCAGCTCGTACTAAAACCCATGGGAAATCGGCTGTTATGAATTGGATCGTCTCACCAGAGCCCTATGCACCTGAAATCACACAACTCGGACTTCGAGATGAGATCGCTCGAGTTCTTGTGGATTCCAGTCAAGTAGAGGAGAAGTTATTGGCTCGAGCAAAGGCTTACGCATCGATTCCAACTATCCCATTTCCTGCACCAGAAGTTGTTTTCTTTAACGATGCAGCCACTGATGCCACCGTCATTGAAGTACGAAGCCATGACCGCCCGGGATTACTTTTCAGAATTGGTTCAGCTATTACACATGCAAAGGTAGATATCCGATCAGCGATCGTGACGACCCTTGGCGCTGAAGCGATCGATACCTTGTATGTCACCGAATTAAATGGCGGACCATTAAGTGATGCGCGGGCGCAGGAGGTCACGTCACAACTGCGTCTTGGCCTGAAGTAGGCTAAGCCCATCATGTTTGACTCTCTAACATCGCGCTTTAGTAGCACATTCTCCTCGCTGCGCTCTCGTGGAAAGATCTCCAAGAACGATATCGATGCCACATGTGCTGAAATTCGCCAGGCGCTCCTTGAATCTGATGTTGCTCTTGAAGTTGTTGAATCTTTTGTTGCACAGATAGCAGAAAAGTCAACAACTGCACTTGTAAGCATGCAATCTGGCACTAACCAGGCCAATGCAATCTTTGAAATTGTAAATTCATCACTCATTGAAATTCTTGGTGGCTCGGCACGCAGAGTGCGCTTTGCAAAAAATCCACCGACTGTAATTATGCTGGCAGGTCTGCAGGGTGCTGGTAAGACGACATTGGCGGGAAAGCTTGCAAAGTTTTACGCCGACCAAGGCAATACACCACTCTTAGTCGCCTCAGATTTACAACGTCCTAATGCCGTCACTCAGTTGCAAGTTGTGGGTGAGAGTATTGGTGTTCCTGTCTTTGCCCCTGAAGTAGGTAACGGAGTTGGGGATCCAGTAAAGGTAGCCAAAGCAGGAGTCGAGTTTGCTAAGGCTAAGCAGTACAACATGGTGATCGTCGATACGGCAGGTCGTTTAGGTGTAGATGCCGATCTTATGGCGCAGGCAGGTGATATCCGTGATGCGGTACATCCAGATGAGATTTTATTTGTAGTCGATGCGATGATTGGTCAAGATGCGGTGCGCACTTCGCAGGCATTTTTAGATGGCGTGGGCTTCGACGGAGTCGTTTTAACTAAGCTAGATGGCGATGCACGCGGTGGAGCCGCTCTCTCCATCGCATCACTTACGAAGCGTCCAATAATGTTTGCATCCAGCGGTGAAAAACTCTCCGACTTCGATATCTTTTATCCAGAGCGCATGGCATCTCGAATTTTGGGAATGGGCGATGTCGCAACCCTGGCCGAGCAGGCTAAAAAAGCATTTGATGGCGATACATCGCAAAAGCTTGAGGAAAAGTTTTCACGCGGGGAGGATTTCACATTAGAGGATTTTCTGGACCAACTCAGTGCAATGTCAAAGATGGGTTCGATGTCTAAACTCCTTGGGATGTTGCCCGGCTCTGCAGGGATGAAAAAGCAGATTGATAACTTTGACGAGGGTGAGATTGTTCGTACTAAAGCCATAGTTGAATCGATGACACCCATTGAGCGGCGTGATCCGAAAGTACTCAATGGCTCAAGACGATCTCGTATTGCATTGGGTTCAGGGCGCACAGTCTCGGAAGTAAATAATCTCGTCGATAGATTTAGCGCGGCCCAAAAGATGATGAAGCAGGTTCGAAATGGTGCAATGCCTGCAGGGATGGCCGGTATGGGTCTTCCCTCGATGCCGGCAGTAAAGGCCAGCATTGCCCCTAAGAAGAAGTCCAAGTCGGGCAATCCCGCTAAACGGGCGATAGAAGAGGCCCAATAGGCGATTTCGCGTATTAGCGGCCTAGATGGCAGAATAAGCAACCTGTTGGAGGGGCCCTCTATCCCCTAACAACATCCATACAACCGATAGTTGAATCGTTTTCACCACGCACCCCGCTGTGGAGAAAAGATATGACACACATATACAGGAGATACATTTCTTGGCTACAAAAATTCGTTTAATGCGCATGGGCAAGATCCGCACACCTTTTTTCCGCGTTGTTGTTACCGACTCACGCAAGGCGCGCAACGGTCTCTCAATTGAAGAGATCGGTCGCTATGTCCCAGGACAAGAGCCATCAATTATCGAGATCAACTCAGAGCGTGCTCTGTACTGGCTCGGAGTAGGTGCACAACCATCAGAGGCTGTAGAGGCACTTCTGAAGGTCACTGGTGATTGGCAGAAGCACAAGGGTCTTCCAGGAACTGAAGGAACTCTTCGCGTTGCAGCACCTCGCGTTGGCAAGCACGTTGCATACGAGGCAGCTGTTAAGAATGCAATGGATGAGCCTAAAGAGGGCGCGACAACTCTGAAGAAGAAGGCACAAGAGAAGTTAGCTGCAAAGGCCAACCCTGTAGCCGAAGCTGTGTCCGAACCAGTTGAGAATCTAGACGTGGCAGCGGTTCCAGTTGAAGTTGCGACTACAGAAGCAGTGGTTGAGACCGAAGTTGTGCTTGAAACACCAGCTGAAGTTGTGACTGCAGATGTTGTTGTTGAAACACCAACTGAAGAAGCGGCTGCCGAATAATTATGATGGATGAGGCCCTCGAGCATTTAGTAAAAGGAATTGTCGATAATCCTGATGATGTTGTAGTGACTGAAAAGACACATCGCCGTGGAACAACTCTTGAGGTTCGAGTCAACCCTGAAGATATCGGCAAGGTTATTGGACGCAATGGTCGCACCGCGAAGGCGTTGCGTACTGTTGTTAGCGCGCTCGCAGGTCGCACAGTTCGTGTTGATCTTGTCGAGACCGACGAACCTAACTAAGTAGCGATTGATTTAAGCCATGCGTTTACTCGTAGGGCGCATCGGTCGAGCCCATGGAATCCTCGGTGAGGCGACGATTGAAGTCCGCAGCGATGATCCAGATAGCCGCTTTGCCATTGGTGAAAAGCTACAAACTGATGAGCATGGAGTTTTGAGCATTACTTCAGGACGCGTACACAACGGTATTTTGTTGCTGGGCTTTGCTGGCTTTAGCGATCGAGATCAGATCGAAAAGCTACGCAATACACTTTTATATGCCGATGTTGATATTAATGAAGAGCGCAATGATGCCGATGATTACCATGTCCTACAGTTAATCGGCTGCCACGCTTTTCTTGAATCAGGCGAGCTCTTTGGTGAAGTCACCGATGTGATCAATTTACCGGGCCAAGATCTATTGGCTATTAAAACTCCAACACATGAGACGTTGATTCCATTTGTGCGCCAACTTGTGCCAGTCGTTGATATTAAAGCCAAGCGCCTTGTTGTGATTCCACCAGATATGGATGGATCCGTCATATGAAGATTGATGCCATAACTATTTTTCCCGACTACTTCGCACCACTGCAGTTATCGCTGCTGGGCAAGGCAAGTGAGGCAGGAATTATCGATTTTCATATCCATGATCTGCGCAGCTTTGCTAGCAATAATCACCATGCAGTCGATGACACACCTTATGGCGGCGGGGCTGGAATGGTGATGCTGCCAGAGATTTGGGGCTTAGCCCTTGATCCCTTGATGGTAGATAACACCGATTTAATTATTTTAACTCCTGCTGGAAAGCGCTTTGATCAGCCAATGGCAGCGAAGTTCTCCAGCGCTGCTCACATTATTTTTGCATGTGGGCGTTATGAGGGAATCGATGATCGTGTTCGCCAGCATTATTCGAGTGAGCAATACTCCAAGCGCAACATCCGCGTGCACGAGGTATCAATTGGAGATTATGTATTGGGTGGGGGAGAAGTCGCCAGCCTTGTGATGATTGAAGCTATTACGCGCCTTATGCCAGGTGTTCTTGGTAATCCAGAGTCACTGAGTGAAGAATCACATAATGAAGATGGCTATCTTGAGTATCCAAACTTTACCAAGCCATCGACATGGCGCGATATCGCAGTTCCTGAGATTTTATTAAGTGGAAATCACGGAGAAATCGCTAAATGGCGCGCTGCAGCGGCAAAACAGCGAGCGGTAGATAATCTATAACTAGCGAGTAACGCTAGTTCTGCCGTAGCGTATGGCCTATGACAAGTGATGCGGCATCGATTCAAGCTCGGTTAATCCGCGATCTCGAACCCGTTGTCGCCGTTGAACTTGAGCGACATTTAGGTGTGCAGAAGAACTGGTACCCACACGAGTATGTCCCATGGTCAGAAGGTCGCGACTTTGCTGGTCCTCTTAATGGCGATGCATGGGAGGCAAAGGACTCACGTCTTACACCCGTTGCTCAAGACTCACTTGTCCTCAATCTCTTAACTGAAGATAATTTGCCGAGCTATCACACTGAGATCGCAATCTCTATGGGACGTGACGGTGCTTGGGGAAATTGGATTGAGCGCTGGACCGCCGAAGAGGCCCGACATGGCATCGCGATTCGTGACTACTTAATGGCTACTCGAGGTGTTAATCCATACGAACTCGAAGATCTGCGTATGGCGCATATGTCACTGGGGTATCAGACACCATATGAGAACGACATGTTGCACACAATCGCATACGTCACTTTCCAAGAGTTAGCAACACGTATTTCTCACCGCAATACGGGCAAGATTTCAGATGATGCAATCGCTGAAAACATGATGCAGCGAATTGCATTAGATGAAAATCTCCACATGCTTTTCTATCGCAACACCTTAGGTGCTGCCCTTGAATTAGAGCCCAATGCAACTATGAGAGCCATTACCGATGTTGTCACTAACTTTGATATGCCCGGTGCCAATATGCCAGGCTTTGGTCGCAAGGCGGTACAGATTGCTCTGGCTGGAATTTATGACATGCAGCTTCATTTAGATGAGGTAATCGCGCCAATATTGCGAGCATGGAAGGTATTTGAGCGCACTGATCTATCGGGCGATGGTCTAAAGGCCCGCGATGAACTATCTGCATTCCTGAAAAAGACTGGCGATGATGCACTTCGATTTAATGAAAAGCGCGAACTGTATTTTGAGCGTTTGATTGCCCGCGGACAAGAGCCTCTGCGCATCATCAAGTAAGATACGGCCCATGAGTAAGCGCGTTATCTTCATTGAACACGACCATGCCAGTCCAGGTGGACCAATCTGGGTGCAGTTCGAGCGACGCGGCTATGAAATAACACGTTTCATTATCGTCGATAAGGACAATATCAACACACCTAACGTCACACCTATCTGGCCAGATTTACTCGACTTTGATGTCGTCGTTGTAATGGGCGCACAATATGCAGTCTATGACGAAGAGCGCATCGGCAACTGGTTATTGCCACAGTTAGAAAAGATGCGCGAAGTCCATAACGCCGGAATTCCAGTAATGGGAATCTGCTTTGGAGGCCAACTCATGTCTAGAGTTTTAGGCGGAAGTGTTTCACGCTCTCCGCATGCAGAGTTAGGATGGTTTGAAATCGATTCCGTTAATGAGGCTCTTATTCCGCGGGGACCATGGTTTCAATACCACTGGGATCGCTTTACTTTTCCACCTGGAGCTACGCAGATTGCACGCAATGAACTATGTCCGCAGGCTTTTGTTTATGGACGCACTCTAGGAACGCAGTTTCATCCTGAAGTCGATGCTGAAGTATTGGATATGTGGCTGGCGATGGAGGGTGGATGCGCCGAGGTTGAATCTGAGGGAGTTGTGGTCGAAGAGTTACGTGCGCAAACAAAAAGCATTGAAAAAGAGAGTAATCAGCGCGGCTACGATTTAGTCGATCAATTTCTTGATCACATCGCTACCGCACCGATTAAACTCATTTAGTCATTAGAGATAAAGACGTTTTTCACTTCAGTAAATGAATCAAGTGCATCTGGTCCAAGTTCACGTCCTAATCCTGACTGCTTGAAGCCACCAAATGGTGTCCAGAAACGTACAGATGAGTTGGAGTTAACCGATAAGGCTCCAGTTTCAATTCCGCGCGATACGCGTAGTGCACGGCCAATATCGCGAGTCCAGATAGAACCAGATAAGCCGTATTCACTGTCATTAGCCATTGCGATCGCCTCGGCCTCATCTTCAAAGCTCATTACCGATACAACTGGTCCGAAGATCTCTTCTCGCCATGATCGGGCCTGTGTATTTTTAGGAAGCAGAACAGTTGGTGCCATCCAGTAGCCAGGACCAGTTGGTGCGCTGCCTTTAAATGCAACTGGCTCATCTAAAAATGATTCAACGGCATCAAACTGCTTCTTTGAAATAAGCGGTCCCATTTCAGCCGTTGCAAGATTTGGATCCTCCACACGGAACTTCTTAACGGCAACTTCGAAGTGCTCCATGAATGTATCGAAGGCGGATTTTTGAACCAAGATACGAGAGCGCGCACAACAGTCCTGTCCAGCATTATCAAAAACGGCACCAGGTGCACCTGCAGCGGCCTTTGCGATATCGGCATCGGCAAAGATAATGTTGGAGCTTTTTCCACCGAGCTCAAGGGTGACACGCTTTACTTGTTCGGCACAGCCCACCATGATCTGCTTTCCAACAGAAGTCGAGCCAGTGAAAACAACTTTGCGTACCAATGGATGTGTGACAAAGCGATTTCCCACAACACTTCCCTTACCTGGCAAAACATTAAATACACCCTCTGGGATTCCTGCGATTAATGCTAATTCACCTAAACGAATTGCAGATAGTGGTGTGTACTCAGCAGGCTTTAAAACAACGGTATTGCCGGCGGCTAACGCCGGTGCAAATCCCCATCCTGCGATCGGCATTGGAAAGTTCCAGGGGACAATAATTCCAACGACACCGAGTGGCTCTTTGAAAGTGACATCGATTCCGCCGGGGACTGGAATTTGGCGCCCAAATAGACGTTCAGGGGCTGCGGCGTAATACATCAGAGTGTTTGCAACGTTGTCTGCCTCCCACAGCGCATTGCCACGGGTGTGTCCTGAGTTAGTAATCTCTATCTGGGCTAACTCTTCACGATGATCAGTAACGACCTGTGAAAAACTGCGCAATAAACGTGCACGCTCACCTGGTGCAATATGGCGCCAAGTATCAAAGGCTTTAGCTGCCTTTGCAATTACATCATCAGTGGCTGCTAAATCTAAGTGAGCAACGTTTGTAACTATTTCTTCAGTCGCGGGATTGATTACATCATATGAAGTAGACACGTTATATTTAAAACCTTTCGAAGTTTCGGAATAATTCCCAGTCAGTGATTGCTTTTCCATAAGCTGCAATTTCAATCTTTGCCATGTTGGCATAGTGCCCTTGAACTTCTGCACCAAAGACCTCTTTGACCCAGGCGCTATTTTCCCAGAGCTCTAACGCTTCAGGCATTGACGATGGAAGGCGCGCTGAATCTGATTCATATGCATTGCCTTGAAAAGCTGGCTCAAGAACCATCTTCTTTTTAATTCCATCTAGACCTGCGGCAATGATGCCAGCTACTGCCAAATACGGATTGACATCTCCACCGGCTACACGGTTCTCGAGGCGCAGTGATGGACCATGGCCGACTAAGCGAAGCGCGCACGTACGGTTATCGCGGCCCCAGCGAATTGCAGTAGGCGCAAATGAACCCGGCACAAAACGCTTATACGAGTTGATATTGGGTGCAAAGAGAAGGGTCATCTCACTCAAATGCGCGATCTGTCCAGCGACAAATTGGCGGCCCACATCACTCATTCCCTGCTCTTTGTCTTTCTCATCGGCCATCACCATCGATCCATCTAAACCACGGAAGGAGAGATGAATATGGGATGAGTTACCCTCTTTTTCATTTGGCTTGGCCATAAAGGTAAGTGCGTAACCCTCTTCAGATGCGATCTCTTTGGCACCATTCTTATAAATAACATGGTTGTCGCAGTTTGATAAGGCATCAGAGTATTTAAATGCAATCTCATGTTGACCAAAGTTGCACTCACCCTTGACCGATTCAACAACCATTCCAGCCTTTGCCATCGAAAGTCTGATTCGGCGCAAGAGGGGCTCGATGCGTGAGCCACCAAGGATCGAGTAGTCCACGTTGTATTGGTTAACTGGGATCAGATTTTTGTAGCCCTTGTCCCATGCCTCTTCGTACGTATCTTTGAAAACTACAAACTCAAGCTCAGTTCCACACATCGCCTCCATACCGGCTTCGGTGAGCGCCTTAACCTGTTTGCGCAGAATCTGACGGGGAGAGGCGACAACATCGGTGTGATCTAGCCACTGAACATCGGCTAAAACTAATACCGCTCCTGGCTGCCAATCGATTACTCGCAGCGTGTTCATATCTGGAACTAGGGCAAAGTCACTATAGCCGCGCTCCCATGAGGACATTTCATATCCAGCAACCGTATTCATATCAACATCAACGGCTAACAAATAATTACAGCCCTCAGTTCCGTGCTTTAGAACCTCATCTAAAAAGAACTGACCATGTATGCGCTTGCCAGTTAAGCGGCCCTGCATATCGGTCATAGCCACCACAACGGTATCTATTGAACCATCTGCCACGCCAGCCTTTAAGGCTTCAATCGACATTGAACTCATAGGGCGATGCTATCCATTTGCCAACGAAATCACCAGAAAGAGAAACCCCTGCCGCTTGCACGACAGGGGTTTCTAGTATTAGTTCTCTTTTATGAGTTGATATTGCTTCGTGGCCCAGTGAACCACTTCTTAGCCGACATATTCCACCATACCCAGAGGATTATTAACGCTCCACCAGTAATCAATGGCGCGTAATTAACTGCAGTCCAAGTGAAGTCTTTATTTCCTGGAGTTCCAGCGGGTGAGAACGGCAAGATGAAGTAAACAGAGATAATTGCAATCTCAGCAACTGCAACAGTGCACATCCACTTGTATTTTGATCCAAGAGTCCACGCACCAGCTTTGAAAGAATTGCCAGCTTTGAGTCGTAGATAAATAGGAATCAAGAATGCAAGATAGAGAGAGATTACACAGACCGATACAACTGCATAGAAGGCAGTTGGCGCACCAGTTGGGCTCTTCCATAGAGCTGGCAGAGTCATAATGATTCCGCCAAGAGAAGATGCCAACACGGCATTTAATGGAACGTGGTGCTTGTTGACTTTCTTCCACAGGTTACCCCCGGGGACTGCGCCATCTCGTGAGAACGCGTACATCATGCGTGAACATGAGGTTAAGCAGGCAGTAACACAGAATATCTGACCTGCAGTGGTGATAATCATGACGAGCTTAAATGCTACGCCACCACCGAGTGCGCTGTAGAGAACTGCGATAACCGATCCACCACCGAATGGATTGATCTTAGGATCAAATGAGCTAATCATGTCGACCTTAGTTGCAGCAAAGAGGAATGCCATCAGAAGGATATATCCACCAATTGCTGAATAGAAGATTGACTTCCAGATTCCCTTAGCGGCATTGATATGTGCATCATGTGTCTCTTCTGAAAGGTGAGCCGATGCATCAAAGCCAGTAATTGTGTACTGAGTAAGCAAGAAACCAAGTGGCAGCACATATAGCCAGTATGAGTTATCGCTAAAACCAGAGCTATTGATCTTGGTTGTAAACATCCAAGAAAGTGTCTGGTGCTCAGAAGGAACGAATAGAAGGATTCCGATAACAATTAGTGCACCAAAAACGTGCCACCATACTGAGATATTGTTAAAGAGAGATAGTAGATGTCCACTATAGATATTAATTAAGGTTACAAGGAGAATAATCATAATAAAGAGGAAGAACTGTTGCTTTATATAGTCGCCACCAAGGAAGTCAGTTGCATAACTTGGCCACTGGCTTCCAAGAATTACATTCAAGAAGCTTGCAGCACCGTAACCTACTGAGGCAGTAACTGATACAAGACCAATTAAATTAAGCCAACCGGTGTAGAAGCCGGCCTTGGGTCCGCCGAGCTTTGATGCCCACCAATAAATTCCACCCGATGTTGGATATGCCGAGGCGAGCTCTGACATACAAAAACCGATGATAAGAATAAACAGTGAGATAAGTGGCCAGCCTATTGAAATCGCTACAGGTCCGCCGTTGTTCCATGCCTGAGCAAAGGTTGTGAAGCAACCTGCCAAGATTGAGATGATTGAGAATGAGATTGCGAAGTTTGAAAAACCTGACCAACTGCGATTTAACTCTTGTTTGTAACCGAGTTCAGCTAATCGTTTTTCGTCGTCATTTGTAATTGCCAAGATGTACTCCTCCTTGAGCCTTTGGGGTGTAGCATTTCTACTCCTAGTGTGACGTAAGCGAAAGGGGTTTTCGCAAAAATGTGCCGATTAATGGGCTATGTGTCGCCGAATAAAACCTCTTTCCCCGCCATTGTGGGAGATTATTTCTCTGATTTTGTCGCTCTCTCCTCGGTTCACTGTGATGGCTGGGGACTTTCCACCATTGATCAGAGCGGTAGCGATATTGTCTTAAATAGAAAGGTCGAAGCTGCGGCAGAGAGCAGTACTTTCGATGCAACGGTTGCTAAAAATATTGCAGATGGCGCGCTGCTTCACCTGCGCTGGGCTACCAAGGGCTTGTCTATTAGCGAAAATAATACACATCCATTTATGTATGAAGATTATTCATTTATTCACAACGGTTCAATTTTCCCGCCCGATGCAGTCGCGCAATTTATCGATCCTAAGTTTAATCCACTTATAGTGGGTGAGACCGATAGCGAGCATTACTTTTATTTAGTCATGACAGAGGTGGAAAAACTAGGTTTAGTGGCCGGTGTTAAAAGTGCGTTAGCAATAATTAAGGAGCATGGAGATACAACGAGTTTAAATTGCATGCTCATGAATCGAGATTATTTTCTTACCGTGAGCGAGCACGATACGGCCCGCAAGCCCGATTGGGCCCCTGATGATTACTATGAGATTAAATACCTACCCACCCCTGAAGGCGTTCTCTTTGCCTCAAGTGGTTGGAATCAGCCAGGGTGGACGACGCTAGAGAATCATCATGCTGCCCTCGTTAACCGTTCGAGCTTTGAGATTGAAGTTATCGCAATCTAATTAAGGCTCTACGATAGGCACATGAACCGCACTTACACCGTTGAAACTTACGGCTGTCAGATGAATGTTCACGACTCCGAACGCATTGCAGGATTATTAGATGAGGCTGGGTATCTGCCAGTTATCGAAGGCGAACAGGCCGATATCGTCGTTTTTAATACTTGTGCAGTGCGAGAAAATGCTGACAATAAACTCTATGGAAATCTCTCATTTTTAGCACCGATTAAGAAGTTAAATCCCTTGATGCAGATCGCAGTCGGGGGTTGCTTGGCCCAAAAAGATCAAGCCATGATTTTGAAAAAAGCTCCTTACGTTGATGTCGTCTTTGGTACTCATAACGTTGGTTCACTGCCAGTCTTGCTCGAGCGCGCACGCATCGAAGAAGAGTCACAAATTGAGATTCTGGAATCCCTTGAGCACTTCCCATCAACCCTTCCCGCGCGGCGATTATCAGCGTTTTCATCCTGGGTCTCAGTATCTGTGGGCTGCAATAACACCTGCACTTTTTGTATAGTTCCCACACTGCGCGGAGTTGAAAAAGATCGCGGTGCCAAAGAGATCCTCGCCGAAGTACGTGCCTTAGTTGATCAAGGTGTCATAGAGATAACGCTGCTTGGCCAAAACGTTAATGCCTATGGTGTGGACTTTGGGGACCGACATGCCTTTGCTAATCTCTTGCGCGAATGTGGAAAGGTCGATGGCCTCGAGCGTGTGCGCTTTATGTCTCCTCATCCACGTGATTTTACCGATGATGTCATTGATGCCATGGCCCAAACTCCCAACGTAATGCCACATCTGCATATGCCATTGCAATCGGGATCTAATGCAATATTGCAGTCGATGCGCCGCTCATATCGCACCGATAGGTATCTAGGAATTCTAGATCGTGTGCGAACTGCCATGCCGCATGCATCTATTACAACCGATATCATCGTCGGTTTTCCAGGGGAGAGCGAAGCTGATTTCCAAGCTACTTTAGATGTGTGCACACAAGCTAGATTCGCCGCAGCTTACACATACCAATACTCGATTCGCCCAGGAACTCCTGCTGCAACTATGCCCGATCAAATTTCAAGTGAGATCGTAGGGGAGCGCTATACGCGCTTACACAATCATCAGCAGTTGATCTCGTTATCTGTCAATAGGGAGTCAATCGGTAAGAGTTTTAAGGTCTTAGTTGGCGACTATGAGGGCCGTCGAGATAGTGTCCAAGAGCGCCTGACTGGTCGAAGTGAGGACTTTCGATTAGTGCACTTTGATAAGAGTGCAACGGTTCGACCGGGCGATGAAGTAGAAGTAGCGATTACTGATGCATCTGCCCACTATTTAATCGGGACACCAGGTGCGGTTCGCACAACCCGTGGCGGCGATGCTCACGCCGACCGCAGCGCTGAAAAGGTTAAGAGTGCAATGATGCTTGGAATGCCGACACTATCTAGATGAGTGTGATTGTTGTATGCGGGGCAACTGCCACTGGTAAGAGTGAGTTAGCAATATCTATAGCACGCCACTTTGATGGTGAGATTATCAATGCCGATTCGATGCAGATTTACCGCGGTATGGATATCGGAACGGCTAAGTTAACAGTGGAGGAGCGCCAAGGGGTGCCGCACCATTTATTGGATGTTCTAGATGTGAATCAAGATTCAACCGTCGCTTGGTATCAAAGCGTGGCACGGGCAGCAATTACTGATATCCAGTCTCGCGGAAAGCGTGCAGTAATAGTCGGGGGCACTGGCCTCTATATTAAATCGATTTTAGATGAACTCAACTTTCCAGATACTGATCCTGCTGTGCGA
>Ga0209596_1001654_pt1 | contig 18984 bp, 14 predicted proteins | sample M_130807_MF_Meta_FD_187314 | JGI IMG/M metagenome (GOLD analysis project Ga0209596, IMG submission 187314) | Freshwater microbial communities from Lake Montjoie, Canada to study carbon cycling - M_130807_MF_MetaG (SPAdes) (version 2) | ecosystem: Environmental > Aquatic > Freshwater > Lake...
CTTGTGATTATTGGTGGTGTTAATATTTGGAAATCAACAAATGGTGGAACAGCCTGGACATTAAATGCTGAGTGGACAGGTACGGGCGCTCCATACGTGCATGCTGATGTTCATGCATTGGAATTCATACCTGGCAGTGCAACGACTTATTTTGCGGGTTGTGATGGAGGATGTTTCAAAACAACTAACACAGGTGCTGCGTGGACCGACCTTAGTAACGGGTTACAAATTTCCCAAGCTTATAGAATTGGCCTATCTGCAACAAATGTAAATCTTTTAAATACTGGTTGGCAAGATAACGGAACAGCAAGATGGGCGAGCGGTTCAACATGGAACAGACCATTGGGCGGAGACGGAATGGAATCGCTGATCGACTGGTCGAACGCAAATGTGCAATACGGGGAATTATATTATGGAGATATTAGAAAAACAACAACAGGCGGAAATTATACAACACAAATTGTTGCGAGTGGTGGTACTGGAGTTAATGCCGATGGAGATTGGGTAACACCATATATTGAAGCGCCTAGTAACGCTGCTACATTGTTTGTAGGGAAAGCTCAGGTGTATAAAAGCACAAATAGTGGAACAACATGGACGCAAGTAGGAACAGTTTCCGGTGGAACAGGAAACATCATCGCGTTAGCGAATGCCGCGTCTAACATCAATTATATTTACGCTGCAAAGATTGATAAGTTCTATGTGTGTACCACGGGTGCGGCCTTTGTTGACCGCACAGCAGGCTTGCCTACAGCAGCAGCAGCGATATCTTATATTGCTGTTGACCCTTTAAATGCAAACAGAGTGTGGGTCACTTTCTCAGGATATTCTGCAGCAAATAAAGTATGGTACTCTGCCGATGCAGGAGTTACCTGGACCAACTACTCTACCGGCTTACCAAATTTACCTGCCAACTGTATTGTATATCAGGCAAGCTCTACCAACGATCCACTGTATGTTGGAACAGATGTAGGTGTTTATTACAGAGATAATACGGCCGGATCATGGACATCCTACAGCACCGGCTTACCGAATGTATCGGTAAGAGAATTGGAGATTCAATATACCGCATTAAAATTAAGAGCAGCTACTTTTGGTCGAAGCATCTGGCAATCGGATTTATATTCACCAGGAGCAGCAAGCCCTACAGCTGATTTTACTGCAAACAAAACAAACATATGTGTAGGCGATTGTATTGATTTCACGGATCTATCAGCAGGTTCTCCTACGTCATGGGCTTGGACATTTACCGGTGCAGCAACGGCATCATCAACGCTTCAAAATCCTACAGGGATCTGTTATAATACAGCAGGAACCTACCAAGTATCAATGACTGCAACAAACATAAATGGTAGCAATACCATGACAAAAACAGCCTACATCACTGTTTCCCCAACAGTGGCTTTACCATTGGTGGAAGGTTTTGAGGGAACCGTGTTTGTTCCTGCAGGAGGTTGGTATTTGAATAATCCGGATGCAGATGCGTATACTTGGGTATGGCCATCGGTAACCGGAGGATTTGGAACAAGTGCAAAATGTACATCCATAGATAATTATAGCCCTGCCGCCTCTACTGCCGGAAATATTGATGAACTCAATACTCCGAAATATAATTTTTCAGGTTTATCTGCAGCAACCATGACCTTTGATGTAGCGTATGCTCGTTATGGTCCAGGGACCGGTGGAGTAATGTATGCAGATTCATTAACAGCCTTTGTTAGTACAAATTGCGGTTCTACGTGGACTGCTGTCTATGCAAAAGGAGGGTTCACTAACTTAGCGACCGCTCCCGACAACGGGGCATCTGCATTTGTCCCTACAGCTGCTCAGTGGAGAACAGAAACTGTAAATATGACTCCCTACGCAGGACAAGCCAACGTAATGGTAAAGTTTCAAGCAAGATCTGGTTGGGGGCAATGGTTATATCTAGACAATATTAATATAACAGGAACTCTATCTCCAGTAGCTAGTGTTGCAATAGCGCTTACAGCAGGAAGCAATCCTTCTTGTGCTGGTTCATCCGTAACATTTACAGCTACACCCACAAATGGTGGAACAACACCAACGTATCAATGGCAGGTGAATGGAGTGAATGTGGGAGGCGCAACAGCAGCTACGTTCACAACCACAACATTAACAACAGGACAAATTGTTACCTGTGTGATGACATCCAGTTTAGCGGGTGTAGTTGGCAGTCCAGCAACCTCTTCGGGAATTACAATGACCATCACTGCGCTTCCTGCAACGCCTAGCGCATCTAATACAGGACCATATTGTGCTGGCGCTACCATCTCATTAGCCACACCAACTGTTGCGGGTGCAACATATAGCTGGACAGGACCGAGCGCATATACATCATCTACTCAAAACCCAACCATTGCAAGTTCAACAACAGCAATGGCAGGGACTTATTCTGTAACTATTACGGTTGGCGGTTGTACCAGTTTAGCAGGAACAACAGCAATTGTTGTGAATGCATTGCCTGCAACACCTGCTGCATCTAATACTGGACCCTACTGTGAAGGCGCTACTATCTCATTAGCCACACCAACTGTTGCGGGTGCAACATATAGCTGGACAGGACCGAGCGCATATACATCATCAACTCAAAACCCAACCATTGCAAGTTCAACAACAGCAATGGCAGGGACCTATTCTGTAACTATTACGGTTGGCGGTTGTACCAGTTTAGCAGGAACTTCTTCTGTTGTGATCAACGCTGCGGTTACCCCTTCGGTAACAGTTGTTGCAAGTCCGGCAGGGGCTATTTGTTCAGGTACCTCAGTAACATTTACTGCAACACCAACCAACGGAGGGGCAACACCAACCTACCAATGGCAGGTGAATGGAGCGAATGCTGGGACTAATATGTCTACCTTCAGCTCATCAACTCTGAGTAATGGGGATGTAGTAACTTGTATCCTTACTTCAGATGCCGCATGTGTTAGTCCGGCTACGGTGACAAGTTTGGGTATTACCATGACTGTAGACGCAACCCCTGCAACAGCAACAATTACGCAAGCAGGTTCTGTATTGACTTCTAGTTCCCCAACAGGGAATCAATGGTACCTGAATGGTGTGTTGATCCCGGGAGCAACAAATCAGAACTATACCATCGCTGCAAATGGAACATATACAGTTATTGTAACGCTAGGTTCATGTTCTTCCGCCTCTTCTGCACCAACAGTAATTATAAGCGCAGGAGTAGAAGAAGCAACTAACCCTTGTTTGTTAAGCATCTTCCCTAATCCAAATGATGGAAACTTTAATGTATCCTTCAATGCTTTAGAAAAAGGAACGTATCGATTAGAATTGACAAATGCATTGGGTCAGCTGATCTTTAAAGATGAAGTAAAAGATTTCACTGGAACATACACGAAGAAATTAAGTGTGGTAGATTATGGAAAAGGAATTTACACAATCTCATTGATCAATGCAAAGAACGAAACAGTAAAGAAGATTTTAGTATATTAATTAGTAAATAGAAAATTAGTGATAACCGCTCCGTAAATAACGGAGCGGTTATTTTTTTAAACAATTAATTTTGGATAAACGAGAATTGTTTGTTTACTTCGTAAGAATAATTTCCCTAAACGTGAACATAATTATAAAAAAATGACCCCAACCAATAAAATGAAGATTCGCTTTGCTTTTGCATCACTGGCCTGTTTTGGAACATTCAGTATGTTAGCGCAACAAACAAAATTAAACCTTGGAGCTGCAACCGTTGTGAGCACAAGTACTTACACCAACCTTCCAAATTTCATAAAATTTAATCCTGGACAAAACATTACTGAAAGTGATTTTTCTAAATGGGCGGTTGATGCTTTGGGTTTATCAACTACCATTTCGTTCAGGTCGTATGATAGTCAGAATGATCAAATCGGACAAGTGCATACGCGCTTTAAAGAGTATATCAACAACATTCCTGTAGAAGGGACAATGCTCATTACACATAGTAAAGCCGGCCGTATCGAAATGGTAAATGGTGATTATTATTCCGATTTTGCTGCGCCTGCTTCTCCTGTTATTTCAGAACAAACAGCACTTACGCAAGCATTGAAAAAAGTGAATGCCGAAAAATACAAATGGGAAAACAGGCAAGAAACACAAGCGATGCGTGATGCGCTTCATCAACCTGATTTTTCCTATTTTCCGAAAGGAGAAATAGTTTTAGTGCACAAAGACAAAGCAGATTATAAGGCGTCAAATATGCGCCTGGCTTATAAATTCAACATCTATGCAGAGAAACCGTTGTCGAGGGCATATATTTTTGTCGATGCAACAACAGGCGAAGTGATTGCGCAGCAGCAGATCATTCATACTGCCGATGTTGTTGGAACAGCCAATACAAAATTCAGCGGATCGCAAACCATGACATCCGATAATTACGGTACTGCCACCCAATACCGCTTGCGCGAAACAGGAAGAGGGAACGGAATTCAAACCTACAACTGCAACACCGGGACTACTTATACCAATACCGATTTTACAAACACTTCAGCCACCTGGAACCTCACAGGAACAAATCAGGCAGCGACAGATGCGCATTGGGGTTCAGAAAAAACCTACGACTATTATCAAACCGTTCATGGCCGCAACAGTATTGATAATGCAGGTTATAACTTATTAAGTTATGTTCATTACAATGTGAATTACGCCAACGCCTTCTGGGATGGCACACGCATGACCTATGGCGACGGGGATGTGAGTGTCGGGTTTTTGATCATGACAGCCTTAGATGTATGTGGTCATGAGATCACGCATGGGTTAACCTCTTTCACAGCAAATTTAAATGGTGGAGGAAGCGGAGAGCCCGATGCACTAAACGAAGGCTTCAGTGATATTTTCGGTACAACAATCGAGGCGTATGCGCGCCCTTCACAGAATGATTGGATCATGGGCGCTGATATCACCTGTACCGCTGCTGGAGTTCAGGATCATATTGGTATTCGCGACATGTCGCGCCCTTCCAATCTAGGACAACCTAATTGTTATTTGGGACCAAGCTGGAGCGCAGCAGGAGAGCCTCACACAAATGATGGCCCGAGTATCTGGTGGTACTACTTGCTTTGTCAGGGAGGTTCCGGCACCAATGATTTAGGGAACACTTATTCTGTAACGGGCATCACTATGGCTGAAGCAAGGTTGATTGCTTTTCGTGGGCTGACCAATTATTTTACATCCAGCACCAACTATACAAATGCGCGAGCGTTAACAATTCAAGCTGCTATGGATCTTTATGGTGGCTGTTCGCCTGAAGTAATTGCAACAACCAACGCATGGCATGCTGCCGGTGTGGGTGCAGCATACGTTGCAACACCTACTACCGCTGCTTTTACAGCAAATTCAACAAGTGCATGTTCTCTTCCTTTTACTGTAAACTTTAGCAATACAAGCGTAAATGGAACCTCTGCCATCTGGAATTTTGGTGACGGTTCAACAAGCACCGTTTATAACCCTTCTCATACGTATACATCTGCAGGCACGTTCAATGTCCGCTTAACCGTAAGCAGTTCTTGTGGTACAGATTCTGTTGTTCACTCCTCCTATATTACCATCACTTTGCCAACAGCACCGTCAACTTCAGCTGCATTCAGTTGTACCGCTCCAGCTACTGTCACACTTGGAGCCAGCGGAGGAGGCACTTTGAACTGGTTCACAGCACCAACTGGGGGCACAAGTGTTTATTCAGGAACAACATATACGACTCCATCATTAAGCACGACCACCTCTTATTATGTGGAAAGCCAGGTCCCAGGTGCAGCAGGCAATGTAGGACCAACCACCACTACATTTGGTACGGGATCCTTGCATAACAATACGTCTACTCAATATTTGATCTTTGATGTATTACAGCCTTGTACCATACAAACAGTGCTTGTCAACTCAGGTGCTGCAAGCACCAGAAATGTATTGTTATGGGATAACACAGGAACATTATTGCAAACAATTCCTGTTGCATTTCCAAGTGGAAGCGCCACTGTATCGCTTAACTTGCATATGAATCCAGGCACAGGCTACCGTCTAGGCGGAATTTCCATGAACTTGTGGCGCCAGAATTCAGGACCGGCCTATCCTTATACATTAAGCGGAGTCATTAATATTACAGGCTCTTCGGCAGGGGCATCCTATTATTATTTCTATTACAACTGGCATGTTGTGAATGATCCGTGTGTCAGCGCTAGAACACCTGTTACAGCCTCTATCGGAGGTCCCGCTGTTACATACTCTGTAGCAGCGTATGATACGGTATGTGTTACTGCGTCCGCATTCCCATTAACAGGAGGTTCTCCCGCAAGCGGAACGTATTCGGGAGCTGGAGTAAGTTCGGGTTCTTTTGACCCAGCTTTGGCAGGAGCCGGAACACATCCCATAACATATTCATTCACCGATGTCAATGGGTGTACAAACACCACCACTCAAAATGTATACGTTGATCCAAGTTGTATTGCTTTGGGAATAGCGTCGACAAGCACATCCAGTGGTGTGGCAATTTATCCGAACCCGACGAATGGAATCTTTACTTTAGAGCTCGGCTTATCACAAGGCGAGAAAACGGAGATTAAAGTGATCAACGCCATTGGACAAACAATTCTTTTGCAGAACCACAATTTCATTTCGGGAAATAATAAAACAGTCATTGATCTCAGCGGAATCTATAAAGGAGTTTATTTTGTGGAAATAAAAACAAAATCAAACGTGCGAATACAACGAATAATTCTGAATTAATTTCAGCGGATTTTCTCAATCCATAGTAAGAACGCCCTCGATTCATGCGGGGCGTTTTTTTATGCTGTTACTTTATTAATTTGAATTTTGTCTAAATAAGACAATAAGTATACTGCAGTGTATATAAAACATTAAATTTGTCAGTGAATTTTGGTTTATTTCAAAAGAAATACCTAAAATTGAAGTCGAAAAACAAAAACTAAACGTGTCTGTATGTTGTTAGCTGTGCAAAGTTCCCCTCTCGATTTTATTCCGATTGCTTTAATGTTTATTGTAGCCCTTGGTTTTGTTGTGTTCGTTTTGTTTGCTACCCATCAATTGGGGCCCAAAAAGAAATCAAAGATCAAAAGCGACACATTTGAGTGCGGTATTGAAGTTCAAGGGAATGCTCGTCTTCCTTTCTCTATTAAATATTTTCTAGTAGCCATCTTATTTGTATTGTTTGATGTGGAGGTGATTTTCATGTATCCTTGGGCTGTAAATTTTAAACAATTGGGATTACAAGGTTTTGCAGAGATGTTGACATTTGTAGCATTTTTATTAGTAGGGTTTTATTATATCATTAAAAAGGGCGCCCTTAAATGGGAATAATATTAATCCGGTACCCAAGCAAAAGGAAGAAAAAAATTTCATCCTATTGTTGCTGACTATTCTGATGATGTAACAAAAGATAACTAGGAATTGAAAGTGCCGCGAATCACGATTAAATTAAAATAGCTTTTAAGCTGTGAGAAAAAATAGAAGATGAGTACAAAAGAAAAATCAAAAGTGGAAACAGCAGATGCACCTCCGGGAATTGAAGGACCTGGATTTTTTGCAACTCGTATTGATAAAGTAGTTGGAATGGCTCGCGCAAATTCGTTGTGGCCATTGCCATTTGCAACATCTTGTTGTGGAATTGAATTTATGGCAACAATGGCATCTACCTACGATTTAGGTCGTTTTGGTGCAGAACGTTTAAGTTTCTCACCTCGTCAGGCAGATCTATTAATGGTTATGGGGACCATCTCTAAAAAAATGGCTCCAGTTTTACGTCAGGTATATGAGCAAATGGCAGAACCAAAATGGGTGTTGTCTATGGGGGCATGTGCATCAAGCGGTGGTATATTTGATACATACAGCGTGTTGCAAGGGATTGACAGAGTAATTCCTGTGGATGTATATATTCCAGGTTGTCCTCCGCGTCCAGAACAAGTGTTGGATGGCATATTGCAAATTCAAAAATTAGTAGAATCAGAATCGATCAGACGTAGAGATACTCCTGAATATAAAGCATTGTTGAATAAATACGGTATGGAGTAGTATGGAAACACAAGCATTGTTAACTGCTGTTGAGCAAAAATTAAAAGCGCAATTTCCTGAAGGATATGTTTCTTCAGAATTGATAGCCGATTACCCGACATTTATTGTGAAACGCGATAGTATTTTGGATGTTGTAAAGTTCCTTTACAATGATGTGGACACGTCGTTTCAATATTTAACTACATTGGCTACCATTCATTATCCTGATCATACAGGACAAGAATTTGCAGTGATGTATCAATTGCATGACCTTCGGAAAAATTTGAGAATCAGAATAAAAATATTTTTCAGCAGCAGCGATACACATGTGCCATCTATCACTTCTGTTTTTTCAGCAGCCAACTGGATGGAACGCCAGGAGTTTGATTTTTTCGGAATTATTTTCACAGGTCATCCAAACTTAAAACGTATTTTAAATATGGATGAAATGACCTATCATCCAATGAGAAAAGAATATGCTTTGGAAGACGGAACGCGTGAAGACAAGGACGATAAAATGTTTGGCAGATAATTGAACGGATAAAAACAGAATTGAATTTACAGATGAGTAAAGACAAAAATACAAGTAAAGAAATTGTTGAGAAAGAATACTCAACACTTAACCTTGGTCCTACACACCCTGCAACACATGGGATTTTCCAGAACGTGTTGAAAATGGATGGAGAGATCATCATGGATTCTGAATCGACTGTTGGCTACATTCACCGTGCATTCGAAAAGTTGGCAGAACGCAGACCTTATTATCAGATCACTCCAATAACCGATCGTTTGAATTACTGTTCATCACCAATCAATAACATGGGATGGCATATGACAGTTGAAAAATTGTTAGGAATAGAAATTCCGAAACGTGTTCAATACATGCGTGTGATCATAATGGAGTTGGCTCGTATTGCGGATCACGTAATTTGTAACAGCGTTATTGGTGTGGATACAGGAGCAATGACCGGCTTCTTATATATCTTCCAGATGCGTGAACGCATTTATGACATCTATGAAGAATTATGCGGAGCTCGCTTAACAACGAACATTGGTCGTATCGGAGGATTAGAAAGAGATTTCACTCCTAAAGCATGGGCCTTGTTAGATCAATTTTTAGTAGACTTTCCTCCTGCATTAAAAGAGTTTGAAAACTTATTAATGCGCAATAGAATTTTTATGGACCGCACAATTAACTGCGGACCAATATCTGCTGAAAGAGCTTTGAATTATAGCTTTTCAGGACCAAACTTAAGAGCGGCAGGAGTTGATTATGATGTACGTGTCGCAAACCCATATTGCTCTTATGAAGAATTTGATTTTATCATTCCGGTTGGAACACAAGGCGATACTTACGATCGTTTCATGGTGCGTCAAGGAGAGATGTGGGAAAGTGTGAAAATTATTCAACAAGCAATCGCTAAAATTAAAAAGGAACCGGCAGGCATCTATCATGCCGATGTGCCGGAATTTTTCCTTCCTCCGAAAGAAGAAGTATACAACAATATGGAAGCATTGATCTATCATTTCAAAATAGTGATGGGTGAAACAGAGATTCCTAAAGGAGAAGTATACCATGCTGTAGAAGGCGGAAACGGAGAAGTGGGTTATTATTTGATTAGTGATGGTGGCAGAACACCTTATCGTTTGCATATGCGCAGACCGTGTTTTATTTATTATCAGGCTTACGCAGAAATGATCAGAGGCGGGCTGCTTTCTGATGCAATTCTTACCATGAGCAGTATGAATGTGATTGCAGGTGAATTAGATGCTTAAATAATCAGCTTAAATCACTAACTATAAAAAGAAGTATGAAATCAGGATTGAAATTAATTGTATTAGCAGCAGTAGTCTTATTGTCTTCTTGTTCCAGCAACATGTTGATCGTAAAAAGAAAATACAATAACGGATATTATGTAAATGCCGGAGGGAAAGTAAAAAAACAAGAACCTGTTGCAGCCCAATCCGAGGCCCTTCAAAAGACAGACATTCTAATTGCCGAACAACAAGATGTTGATGTAACAGCAGAAATGCCGGTTACTGCAAGTGCCGATAATGCAATTGTTGTTGTTAACAAACAAAATGCATTTGCCCCCCATCAAACTGCAGCAGCAACAGAAAAATCCACAGAAGTTGTTTCATTAAAAGAACAAAAAGAAATTACAAAAGCTGAGAAAAAAACAAAAAGAGCAGAAATCCAGTTCGCTAAAAAACAAAAAAGTGCAGGTGATGCAGATGCGCATCTAATTTTATTGGTGATTTTTTCGCTCTTCCCATTTTTTGCTTTGCTTGCCATCTATCTTAAGGATGGGAAAATGATCACAACTAATTTTTGGATTGATTTATTATTGCATTTAACGGTAGTTGGATATGCAATTTATGCGTTATTGGTTGTATTTGATATCGTGAATTTAGCTTAGCAAATAATAAAAATTGGCAAAAGCAAAAAGCGTATTTGTGCGTATGTTAATTGTTTTACCCGCGTCATGTGCAGAAAATGTGTCGATTGTAAAACAGAAAAACGAAAGCGGGATTTATTAGTACTTGAAATAAAAAGAAAAAAATTGCATCACCTATTTGTATGATATGTTCAAATGTTTAAAAGATGAGTAAAGAAATTAAATTTAGTGAAGAAACGCTTGCCTTGGTTCACAAGATGATTAAGCGTTATCCTGAAGGAAAACACAAGTCTGCTTTGTTGCCGATCTTACATGTTGCGCAAGCAGAATTTGGCGGATGGCTAAGTCCTGAGACGATGGATTATGTGGCATCTGTATTGAACATTAAACCGATAGAAGTTTTTGAAGTGGCATCGTTTTATTCGATGTATAATTTAAAGCCTGTAGGAAAATGTTTGTTGGAAGTATGCCGTACTTCTTCCTGCTGGACGCGTGGTGCAGAAGATGTGGTGAAACATTTAGAAAAAAAATTAGGAATCAAAGAAGGGGAAACAACTTCAGACGGAATGTTTACCATAAAAACAGTTGAATGTTTGGGCAGTTGCGGAAGCGCACCCATGTTACAATGTGGAGCTTCTTATCACGAAAATTTAACATTAGAAAAAGTAGATGCGTTGTTGGATGAGTATCGTGCGGCCGGAAAACAAAGAAGTTATACAGACATGGATTATAAGAATACTTTATAGTTTGAAAGATGAGCAAAAAATTATTAATACATAACGACAAAATTGCAGGCATTGCTTCTCTTCAAGTATACCGTCAGTATGGTGGTTATGCCTCAGTGGAGAAAGCACTGAAAACAATGACACCGAACGATGTTGTTGAAGAGGTAAAAAAATCAGGACTAAGAGGTCGTGGTGGCGCAGGATTTCCAACAGGAATGAAGTGGAGTTTCCTAGCAAAACCAGAAGGCGTTGAGCGTTATCTTGTTTGTAATGCAGATGAGTCGGAGCCAGGGACATTCAAAGATCGTTATTTGATGGAAAAAATTCCTCATGCATTAATTGAAGGAATGATCACATCCAGCTACGCATTGGGTGCAAAAACATCGTATATCTATATTCGTGGCGAATATTTTTATGTTGCACGAATCCTTGAACAAGCAATTGAAGAGGCTTATGCAGCAGGCTTGCTTGGAAAAAATATTTTAGGTACTAATTTCTCACACGACTGTTATGTGCAAGTGGGTGGAGGGGCGTATATCTGCGGTGAAGAAACGGCTTTGTTAGAATCATTAGAAGGGAAACGCGGGAACCCTCGTATCAAACCTCCTTTCCCAGCTATTGCTGGTTTATATGGTTGTCCGACTGTGGTGAACAATGTTGAAACGATTGCAGCAGTTTGTCCTATTATCAATATGGGTGGCGATGAATATGCAAAAATCGGAATCGGTAGAAGCACAGGTACAAAATTAATTTCAGCTTCCGGGCATATCAACAATCCGGGTGTTTACGAAATTGAATTAGGATTACCCGTTGAAGAATTTATTTATTCGGAGGAATATTGTGGCGGTATCATCAATGGAAGAAAATTAAAAGCGGTTGTTGCAGGAGGATCTTCGGTTCCTATTTTACCTGCAGAATTAATATTAAAAAATGATAAAGGTGAACCACGCTTAATGAGTTACGAATCATTAAGTGAAGGAGGTTTTGCAAGCGGAACAATGCTGGGTTCAGGCGGATTCATCGTGTATGATGAAACAACGAGTATCGTAAAAAACCTCTACACCTTTGCACGTTTCTACCATCATGAAAGTTGCGGACAATGTTCGCCATGTCGCGAAGGAACAGGTTGGATGGAAAAAATTCTTCATCGTATTGTGGAAGGACATGGTAAACCGTCTGATATTGATTTGTTGTGGGACATTCAACGCAAAATAGAAGGCAACACAATCTGTCCTTTGGGTGATGCAGCTGCATGGCCTGTGGCAAGTGCGATCCGTCACTTCCGTGCAGAGTTTGAAGAATACATCCATCATCCGGAAAAAATAAAAGATGTTAAACATTATTACAGCGTGCACCAATTAGCTGGGGTTTAATTGTAAAAGAAATAAAAATGGCGAAGGTTACTATAGATGGTCATACGATAGAAGTTCCAGATGGAACGACAATCCTGCAAGCTGCAAGGATGATTGTGCAAGACAAAAATTATGAAGGAGAGAATATCGCTCCTCCAACAATGTGTTATTATTCAAAACTTAAGACGAGTGGTGGTTACTGCCGTACGTGCATTGTAAAAGTTACGAAAGGTTCAGAAAAAGATCCTCGTCCGATGCCCAAGCCTGTTGCTTCATGCAGAACAACAGTGATGGACGGAATGGAAGTGGTGAATATTACTTCTCCGGAAGTTTTGGAAGCGCGCAAGGGCGTTGTAGAGTTTTTATTGATCAACCACCCATTGGATTGTCCTATCTGCGATCAGGCCGGCGAATGTCATTTACAGGATCTTGGCTATGAACACGGATTATCAAAAACACGTTACGACTTTACGCGCAGAACATTCAATCAGATTGATATTGGCCCTTATATAAAGTTACATATGACACGTTGTATCATGTGTTTCCGTTGTATCAAAGTGGCAGATCAAATTACAAATAACCGTTACCAGGGAATGTTATTCCGTGGGGATGCTTCTGAGATTAGCACGTATATCTCGAAGGCAATTGACAATGATTTTTCAGGAAACGTGATTGATGTTTGTCCTGTTGGAGCATTAACAGACAGAACTTTCCGATTCAAAAGTCGCGTTTGGTTTACTAAGCCAATGGATGCACATCGCAACTGTACAAAATGTTCAGGGAAAGCAGCTGTATGGATGAAAGGAAATGATATCTTAAGAGTAACAGCTCGCAAGGATCAGTGGGGAGAAGCAATCGACTGGATCTGCAACGAGTGTCGTTTCGAGAAAAAAGATGCGAAAGACTGGATCATTGAAAAGCCTTCGCACATCGATCGTCATTCTGTCATTTCTCAAAATCATTATGAGAATTTAGCTCAGTTGAAATTAGATATCGGAAAACAACAAAAACAATTGGTGGTAAAGAAAAAATAAGCGACAATCATGACAATAAGTTTTCTAATATACAAAGCAATACTGGTACTGATCATTTTTTCGATCACACTTTTGGTTGCTACCTACAGCACATACGCAGAACGAAAGGTGGCTGCCTTTTTACAAGATCGTCTCGGACCAAACAGAGCAGGACCATTCGGTATTTTACAACCACTGGCCGATGCCGTGAAAATGTTCATGAAGGAAGAAATGATTCCAAATGTTTCTAACAAAGCATTATTTATCATCGGTCCCGGAATATGTATGCTTACTGCTTGTATGACAGGCGTAGTGATTCCATGGGGCACATCGTTGAACATCGGAGGAACAAATTATTCCATGCAGATCACCGATGTAAACATTGGTATTCTTTATTTATTTGGTGTTGTTTCATTAGGAGTTTATGGAATCATGATTGGCGGATGGGCGTCCAATAACAAATATTCTTTACTTGGTGCCATCCGTGCCTCTTCTCAAATGATCAGTTATGAAGTTTCTATGGGACTTTCTATCATCGCATTGGTAATGGTTACAGGAACATTAAGTTTAGGAGAAATTGCAGCTCAGCAACATAGTTATCATTGGAACATTATTCATCAACCATTAGGTTGTTTGATATTTGTGATTTGTGCTTTTGCTGAAACCAACCGCGCCCCTTTCGACCTTCCTGAATGTGAAACAGAATTGGTTGGTGGATATCATACAGAATACAGCTCTATGAAATTGGGCTTGTTCTTATTCGCAGAATACATCAATATGTTCATCTCTTCTGCTGTGATCGCTACATTTTATTTTGGTGGTTACAACATGCCGTTCATTGGTCGTTTTGTTCATTCACCAAACGCACTAGCGATCTTAGGATTTGTATTTCTTTTCATGAAGATAGTTGGATTCATCTTTTTGTTCATGTGGGTTCGATGGACTTTGCCACGTTTCCGTTATGATCAATTGATGAATTTAGGGTGGAGAATATTGATACCATTATCCATTTTAAACATGGTTGTAACAGGTGGGTGGATCATGCGTCACGAAATAATAACATATTTATTTAAGTAAAATAAAAATGCAAGCATTAACAAACAGATCAAAAGTAGTTTCTAAAAAAGAAATGTCTATGATGGAAAGAATGTATCTCCCTGCTATTTTCAGCGGAATGATCATTACTTTAAAACATCTTTTTAGAAGACCAGCAACAATTCAATACCCGGAACAAAAACGCGAATTCAGCAAAATATATCGCGGTCAACATGTATTAAAACGTGATGAGGCGGGTGCTGAACGTTGCACAGCATGTGGTTTATGTGCGGTTGCATGTCCTGCAGAGGCAATAACAATGACTGCTGCAGAACGTAAGCCTGGAGAAGAAAAATTGTATCGCGAAGAAAAATATGCTGCCAAATATGAAATAAACATGTTGCGTTGCATATTCTGTGGCGACTGTGAGGAGGCTTGTCCGAAGGAAGCAATCTTTTTAACCGATAGAAAAGTAGATAGTTTGTATACACGAAAAGAATTTGTTTTTGGAAAAAGTATTTTGGTTGAAGGAATAGAAAAAGACAAACGTGTGGATGTAAGTATGCGTGAAACAGCCCACGTTGCTGAGTTCAAGAAGCATGGCGAGTTTGCACACAACGAAATAGTTGATAAAAATAAAAAAGTTAAAAAAGCTGCACACTAGTTCATTATAACGAATAGCATAAAAAACAATAAATGATTATGATCACAACTTACTTGTTTTATTTACTTTCCTTTTTGGCGATCATGTTCGCATTAATGGTGGTGTTTTCTAAAAATCCGGTACACAGTGTATTGTATTTGGTGTTAACATTTTTTACAATTGCTGGACATTATGTTTTATTGAACGCGCAGTTTTTGGCGGCTGTCCATGTTATCGTTTATGCAGGCGCCATTATGGTTTTATTTTTATTCGTGATCATGTTGATGAATTTGAATAAAGAGACGGAACCTCATAAAAGCATTTGGTTAAAAGCCTCCGCTGCTGTTGCTTCCGGTTCATTGTTAGTTGTAATGGTAGGGTCCTTAAAAGGAGCTGCAAGCATTCAATCAACACAAGCATTTGATCCGGGAATTGGGTTAATCGAAAACTTAGGACAAACATTGTTTCACGAATTTTTATTGCCGTTCGAAGTTTCTTCAATTCTGCTGTTAGCAGCGATGGTAGGAGCAGTTATGTTAGGTAAGAAAAGTATTAAATAGAAATTAAAATGAGCGCAATACAAATTATTCCAATACAGTGGTATTTATTATTAAGTACAGTCCTATTCACAATAGGCGTTTTAGGTGTGCTTTTCAGAAGAAATGCAATCATCATTTTTATGTCAATTGAGTTAATGCTGAATGCGGTTAACTTATTGCTAGTTGCTTTCTCTAGTTATTTATCTGATAGCAAAGGACAGGTTTTTGTGTTCTTTATTATGGCGGTAGCTGCAGCAGAAGTTGCTGTTGGCTTAGCAATTCTGATGATGGTGTATCGTAATTCAAAGTCATCAGATATTCATATGTTGAACAAATTAAAATGGTAATAGATCAGGAGCGTATCCTGGGTTTTATAAAATAAAAAGAGTATGATAAAATTAGTTTGGTTAGTTCCCCTTCTTCCTTTGATCGGCTTTATGATCTTAGGATTGTTTGGAAAAAAATTGCCGAAAAGTGTTGTCGGTATCATTGGTAGTGGCTCTGTTTTAGGCGCGTTCGCCATCGCGTTAGGGATGTTCTTCGAGTTGAAAGGCAGTGTTCAAAAAGAATATACGATCGATCTGTTTAATTGGATCTCCGCTGGAAAACTTTCTATTCCATTTTCTTTTCTGATCGACCCTTTATCATCCTTGTTTTTATTGATCATAACAGGTATCGGATTTTTGATCCATTTGTATTCAACCGGATATATGAGTCATGACGAAGGCTTTGCTCGCTTCTTCGCCTATCTGAATTTATTTATCTTCTTCATGTTGCTGTTGGTGTTAGGCTCCAATTATCTGATCATGTTTGTTGGTTGGGAAGGCGTTGGATTATGTTCTTATTTATTGATCGGGTTCTGGTTTAAAAATACCGCATATAATAATGCTGCGAAAAAAGCATTCATCATGAATCGTATCGGCGACTTAGGGTTTCTGTTGGGAATCATTTTGATCTTTGTAACATTTGGAAGTATTTCTTATCACGATGTATTCACTCAAGCAAGTCAATACGCAACTGGAACCCCGGTATTGACAACCATTACCTTATTACTATTTGTGGGGGCAATGGGAAAGAGTGCACAGCTACCATTGTATACCTGGTTGCCAGATGCAATGGCAGGCCCTACTCCTGTATCAGCATTAATCCATGCTGCTACCATGGTAACTGCGGGTATATATATGATCGCTCGTTCTAATATTTTATATACGTTGGCTCCTTTCTCTTTGGAAGTGGTTGCAATCATTGGTGTTTGCACCGCATTGTTTGCAGCAACAATCGGCTTGGCACAAAACGATATTAAAAAGGTTTTAGCGTATTCTACTGTTTCTCAATTAGGGTATATGTTCCTTGCATTGGGAGTAGGCGCATATACAGGAGCGGTGTTTCATGTGATGACACATGCTTTTTTTAAAGCATTATTATTCTTGGGTGCTGGAAGTGTCATTCACGCTATGGGAGGCGAACAAGACATCCGTAAAATGGGTGGATTATCTAAAAAAATTCCTGTAACACACATTACCTTCTTACTTGGAACATTAGCTATTGCAGGCTGTTTCCCTTTCTCTGGTTTCTTCTCCAAAGACGAAATCTTAGCACATGCGTATGAGAACAATAAATTATTGTGGTTCTTAGGATTATTAGGTGCTGCAATGACTACTTTCTATATGTTCCGTTTATACTTCCTGACGTTTAAAAATAAATTCAGAGGAACACACGAACAAGAACACCATTTGCATGAATCACCAAAATCGATGACCATCCCATTGGTAATCTTAGCAATTCTTTCTGTTGTTGGTGGCGTAGTTGGTATTCCTGAAGTATTTGGCGGAACTCACTTTTTAGAAGAGTTTTTAAAACCTGTTTTTTCAAATTCAGCTTCACGTATTATTTTCCATTTACCTGAAACAACAGAATTCATGTTGATGGGTATTGCAACAGCAGTAATGATTGCTGCCATTTACTATGCCTACACTGTATACGTAAAAAACAATACTGTTCCTTCAAAAGAAGAAGAAGTCTTGGACCCATTGCATAATTTAGTGTATCATAAATATTGGATCGATGAGATTTATGAAACATTCATTACGAAGCCTCTGAATTTAATAGCTGAAGCGTTACACAAATTAGTAGACAACCAAATCATTGATGGAATTGTTAACGGAGTTGGAAGCACTGTAAATTGGTTAAGTGGAACAATTCGATTGGCTCAAACAGGGAATACCGGATTCTATGTTTTTGTTATGGTAATAAGTATTGTATTGATTTTGTTTGCGCAGTTATTTTAAAATTTCAAATTAGAGATTAGAATTTATAAAGATATGATCACAATACTATTAATATTTTTTCCTTTACTAGCGGCTAGCATGCTGTTATTAATGAAAGGTGAGCAAGTAAAGAAATTTGCTTTGGCAGCGTCAGTGGTTGAATTCGCAATAGCCATTTTTGCATTAACGCAATTTAAACACGATGCCTCAACACAGTTTCAAGCAAGTTTTGCATGGATCAACTCCTTGGGAATAACCTTTCATGTAGGAATGGACGGGATCTCCATGTTGATGGTGTTGTTAACTACGTTCTTGGTTCCAGTAATTATTTTAACATCTTTTAAAACACCGCATACGAATCCTTCTGTTTTTTATGCATTGATATTAGCAATGCAAATGGCATTGATCGGAGTGTTTGTTTCTCTTGACGGATTTTTATTTTACGTCTTTTGGGAATTAGCATTGATTCCAATTTATTTCATCTGTTTGTTGTGGGGTGGTGAGAACAGAGCAAAGATCACATTCAAGTTTTTTGTTTACACACTCGCAGGAAGTTTATTCATGTTAGGAGGATTGATCTATTTATTCCTTCATACTTCAGGAGTGCACAACTTTAGTATTGCTGCTTTATATGCTGCCGGCCAGCAAATGGATGTGGTTCACCAAGGATATGTTTTCTGGGCTATGTTCATCGCATTCGCTATCAAAATGCCGATCTTCCCTTTTCATACTTGGCAACCCGATACCTATACCACTGCTCCTGCTCAAGGAACAATGATGCTTTCCGGAATTATGTTAAAAATGGGAACTTACGGATTGGTTCGTTGGTTGTTGCCTTTAGTTCCATTAGGCGTAGAACATTATGCACACATGGCCATCACATTATCAGTAATCGGGGTGGTTTATGCTTCATGTATCGCAATTGTTCAACATGATTTCAAACGATTGATCGCCTATTCTTCTATTGCTCACGTTGGGTTAATCGCAGCAGGAATATT
>Ga0209596_1001657_pt1 | contig 18940 bp, 37 predicted proteins | sample M_130807_MF_Meta_FD_187314 | JGI IMG/M metagenome (GOLD analysis project Ga0209596, IMG submission 187314) | Freshwater microbial communities from Lake Montjoie, Canada to study carbon cycling - M_130807_MF_MetaG (SPAdes) (version 2) | ecosystem: Environmental > Aquatic > Freshwater > Lake...
GGGTGGTTGAAGAACTCCTTAAAGGAAGTACGCCTACTCAAATCGCCACAACTACTGGAATCCAGCGCAAAGAGGTACTTGAGCTAATTGACGACTGGAAAGATGTTGTACATAATGATAGCAATATTAGAGATCGAGCCCGAGAGGCCATCTCGGGGGCCGATCAACACTACGCTATGCTTATCAAAGAGGCCTGGAAAACAGTAGAAGATGCAGATCAATCTGGCCAATTAGGAATAAAGTCTGGCGCATTAAAGCTTATTGCAGATATTGAAACCAAAAGAATTGCAATGTTGCAGTCCATAGGCGTACTTGAAAATAATGAAATTGCATCACAAATTGCAGAGACAGAGCGCAAGCAAGACATTTTGGTTAGAATTTTAAAAGAGACTACATCAATATGCCCAAAGTGTAAGATGGAAGTAGCAAAAAGATTATCCCAAATCACTGGAGTAATTGAGTCAGTCCCAGTAGAGGAAGCCGATGTCGTTTGATTTTAATGACCTTATCGACATGCTTGATGGAGAGGAGTTTGATGAAAAACCAGTCGATCTTAAAACGTTTGTTAGAAGTCCAGAATACCTTGGGCTTCCAGAACTTTCCGAATATCAGTACACGCTTATCGAAAAAAGTTCGCAGATCTATAAAGAATCAACACTCATCAAATTGTTTGGAGAAGAAGAAGGAAAAATAAGGTTTAAACAAACCGCCAATGAAGTAGTCGCTCAATTAGGAAAAGGGTCGGGAAAAGATTACTGCTCAACTATTGCAACTTCATATATAGTATATTTACTATTGTGCTTAAAGGATCCAGCAACATACTATGGAAAGCCTCCAGGGGACAGCATTGATATTATTAACATTGCTATTAACTCACAACAAGCAAGCAACGTATTCTTTAAGGGATTTAAGACAAGAATTGAAAAATCCCCTTGGTTTGCTGGGAAGTATACAGATAAAGCTTCCGAGGTTAAATTTGATAAAGCCATTACGGTACACTCAGGACACTCAGAACGTGAAGCCTGGGAAGGCTATAACGTAATTGTAGTTATCCTTGATGAAATCTCAGGCTTTGCAATTGAAAATACAACAGGGCACGAGCAGGCAAAAACAGGCGCAGCTATATATGATATGTACCGTGCATCGGTAGATTCTCGTTTCCCAGACTTTGGAAAAGTAATTTTATTGTCATTCCCTAGATATAAGAATGATTACATACAGCAAAGATATGATGCCGTAGTGGCTCAAAAAGAAACTATTGTCCGTGATCATAAATTTAAAATGGATGAAGACCTGCCAGATGATACACAAGGTAATGAATTTAGTGTGGAATGGGAAGAAGATCATATTCTTTCATACAAAATTCCTAGAGTTTATGCTCTTAAAAGACCCACCTGGGAAGTTAATCCAGTAAGAAGTATTGATGATTTTAAAGTAGCATTTTTTACTAACCCACTGGATGCTTTATCTAGATTTGCATGTATGCCACCTGATGCTGTTGATGCATTTTTTAAATCAAGAGAAAAAGTTGAGAAAGCTTTTAATAAAGGCCATCTTGCAGTAGATAATTTTGGCAGACTTGAAGACTGGTTTATTCCAGATCCAGATAAGGAATACTTTATTCACGTAGACCTAGCTCAGAAACATGACCATTGTGCGGTTGCAATGGGCCATGTAAACAAATGGGTTAACATTAAAGTTACTGATACATATTCTCAACCAGCACCTATTGTTGAGATCGATGCCGTAAGATTTTGGACACCAACAAAGGATAAGTCTGTAGACTTTACTGAGGTAAAAGATTATATTCTTTCATTAAAAACACGAGGATTTAAAATTCGTGTTTGTACTTTTGATAGATGGAACTCTCACGATATGATGCAACAACTAAAACAATACGGCATAAATACAGAAATTCTATCTGTTGCTAAAAAGCATTATGATGATATGGCAATGATCGTGGCAGAAGAAAGATTGTCTGGACCACACATTCAGTTGCTTATAGATGAATTGCTTCAACTTAAGATAATGAGAGACAGGGTTGATCACCCAAGAAAAGGCTCAAAGGACTTGGCGGACGCAGTTTGCGGAGCTATTTACAATGCTATTAGCAGAAGTAAGTTTGATACAAATGAAGAGATAAACATCCACACATATGAATCTATGAGCTACGATAACGATTTTGGAACAAAAGATGACGGAGAGACCAGTTCATACAATATGATTAGGGCCCCAAGAATGCCAGAAAACTTAAGAGATGCGATGGACAGGATGACAATAATATGAGCACTTATCAAGAAAAAGCTAAAGAATGTAAATGCTGTGGCAAGCATGTTCCGCTGCCGACTGTATTAAAAGAGTATAATGGAATAGTATTATGCCCAACTACATTTACTAATGTAATTGAATATAAGCGGATTTGGAAAGCTGCTGGATACAGGCCTGTGGGCAGTATAAGAAAACATTTTTCTGAATATGTACAGCAGATAGTAGAAGAAACTATTGACAAGAATGAAGACGGCACGATACAATAGATCACTAAGCAACAATAGCTTAGTTTGTTAAAGCCCCGAACTCATAATTCGGTAATCGTAGGTTCAAGTCCTACTTGTTGCACTAGGAGACCGCATGGATGATGATGAGAAGCTATCAATGTATATTGAAATGGGTGCAGTTGAGTTAGCAGGCATGGATGAAGATGGAGAATTTATTTTCCAAATTACAGAAAAGGCAAAAGAAATTGCTCCAGAATTGTGGGAGGCTCATCAAGAGCATGTTGATAGATCATTAATTCAATTGTATGAGGCGGGCTTAATAAATGTAACCTACAATGATAATCTTGAAGCAACAATAGAAATGTCACAAGAAGGACATAAAATGGCAAAAGATTTAGGATTGGTAGAGATTAATATGCATGAAGAAGATATCCCAAATGATTAGTTAAATGCCTTCGTAGCTCAGGGGAAAGAGCGAATGCCTTCTAAGCATTAGGCCGCAGGTTCGATTCCTGCCGAGGGTACAATGCGGGTGTAGTTCAATGGTAGAATCTCAGACTTCCAATCTGATTGTGCGGTTTCGATTACCGTCACCCGCTCAAATAAGAAAAATGCTATACTATGAGTATAGTCAACTATAATAAAGGAGAAACAAAATGGCAGACGTAAGACACCCACTAGCGGTAAAAGTTTTAGCAGCAGCAAAAAAGTATGCTGATGAAGGATACTCAGAAGGACCAAACAACGATACAATTTTTGGCAAGCGCTATGGAATGAATAATCAACCATGGTGTGCAATGTTCGTTTCAGGATGCTTTGATGACGCAGGACTAGTACACCTAGTTGCAGCTTCAACAAAGAAGGGCTTTGCATCTTGCGATGCAGGAGCACAATGGTTTGCAAAGAACAAGAGAATTGTTCCAATCGGACAGGCACAACCAGGGGACGTTGTATTCTTTAACTTTGATAAGACACCGACAGACACAGAGCATGTTGGAATTGTTTACAAGAATGATGGAAAGAACCTACATTGTTTTGAAGGAAACACTTCAGGTAATGCAAAAGGATCACAGGCAAATGGAGATGGCGTATTTCTTAAGAAGAGAGCCTATAGCCTAGTTATGGCAGTTGCTCGCCCAGATTGGGATGCAGCAGCACCAAAGGCTGCACCTACAAAGAAGGCGGCCCCTGTAAAAAAGGCGGCAGTAAAGAAAAAGTAATGTACGAATACCACGTTAAGAAAGTAACTAATGTTGTAGACGGAGATACAATAGACGTAGACATTGATCTAGGTTTTGATATATCATTTAGCTCAAGAGTTAGATTAGCTGGAATTGATACTCCAGAAAGCAGAACAACTGATAAGGCCGAAAAAGTTTTAGGGCTTGAGGCTAAAGAGTATATAAAGTCTAAGATTAAAGACGCTAAAGATGTTGTCATTAAGACAGAAAAAATGGACTCATCAGAAAAATACGGACGTATTTTAGGTTGGTTATTTCTAGATGGATCTAAAGTATCAGTCAATGAACAAATGATTGCCGAAGGATATGCCTGGGGATATTTAGGGGATACTAAGGTAAAAGACTTTGAAGCACTTGCAAAAGTAAGGGCTAAGAAGAAGTAGACAAACTAGAAATATTTTGCTATAATAATATATGGATCGCTCATTAGAGGGTCCATATATTAATTTATTCGCTTGAAAGGGGAATATAATGGTAACAACAACACTGGATTTTTTTAATGATCCATTTTTTATTGGTTTTGATCGCCAAATTAAAGATCTACAAAACATAAATAGAAACACTTCAAACTATCCACCTCATAGTATCTCTAAGGTTAAAGGCCCAGACGAGATGTATGTTATTGAGCTTGCATTAGCAGGATTCAGAAAGGAAGATATTGAAGTAGAACAAGATAAGAATGTTCTAACAATTAAGGGCGCCGCTCACGAAGACCCACTTAAAGAATATCTTTATAAGGGAATTGGGGCACGTTCATTTGTCAAAACATTTTCTCTTGCAGAATATGTAAAGGTTAATTCCGTGATTATTTCAAACGGAATCTTAATGGTAGGGCTAACTAAGTTCATTCCAGAAAGTGAAAGACCAGTTAAGTTCGATATTCATGACTTTGATTCAGCAGAAGGATTTGAAGATCTTAGAGATACTGAAGTAAAGACAAAAAGAACAAAGAAATAGTATAATAGAAATCTGCACCCCTTCATCGGGGAGTCGCAGATAGCGGGCCGCTACCCGCAGGATGGACCTGAGTATGTCCCCAAACTGCTCATTAACATTTAAGGATAAGTAATGCCAGTATACGAATACAAATGCTCATACGATGACGCACACCCATTAATGTCAACGCATAGATCAATTATGGACCAAGATCCAGGTTACACATGTGTTGAATGTGAGTCGGAAATGACAAGAACATTTACACCTTTTGGTATACAGTTTAAAGGCAATGGGTTTTATAAAACGGATAATCCAAAGTAATTTAAAATAACATTCTGCTATAATTACTAAGTAAACAAAAATATTGTTTTACTTAGGAGATACCTAGTTGACTAGAAAGATTCAATACTTTTTAACCAGCCTGTTTATTGTGGGCTGGCTTTTTCTTTTCGGGTCAAGTGTTGCCCATGGCGATGAAGTTCCAGCACCCGCCGAACAAGTTGTAGTAAGTCCCGCACAGGCTGCAGTCAATACAGCGCTTGCAACAGCAACCACAGAAGTAGCGCAAGCATCACAGGCCTCAGATACAGCAACAGCAACTATTGCAACTGCAGTACAGGCAGTAACAACATCTAACACAGCCGTGGCTGCAGCAAATACTGCAGTAACTGCAGCTACTACTGCGGTGGCGGAAGTATCAAATGTATCTACCGCAGTGGAAACAGCAACTGCGGTTACACAAGCAGTTACATCAACCGTAACGGCTGTTACACAGGCAGTAGCGGCAATCCCAGTAAGCTCTACAACTCAAACACCAGAGGTTGCTACAGCACAGGCAGCCGTTACAGCAGCAGTGCCTGTTGTTGAGTCTGCAATTACAACAGTTATAGCAACAGCAACCCCTTTAATGACAGAAACGCCAACCACGGTTGCTCAAGTAGCCACGGCAATTGCAGTAGAAGTTGCACAATCAGAGACTGCAACAACTTTAATTCAAGCAGCACAAACAGCAATAGATACATCCACAGCTACAATTGCAACGGCAACTACTGCGGTGGCAGCAGTGACTCCTGCAAGGACAGAGGCACAAACACAATTAACTCAGGCAAATGTTGCTATTAATAATGCTCAAGATGCAGTCAATGCATTGGTAGCAACAATTGGAACAACATCAAATGTTTTAGCAAATACAGATGATGCTGGTGTTCGTATGAACCTACCTTTTAACTTACAAATGGGTGGAGTAACATATTCAAACGTGTACGTGGGTTCTAATGGAACAATTATGTTTGGCGTAAACCAAGGTACAAACTACTCTTCTACACCAACCGCCCCATCAATTTCTGTAGCAGGCTATGACTGGACTACATGGAGTAATGGCTCTGGAGTTACTTACTCAACAACAACTAACACTCTTTCTGTGGCCTGGGATGTTCGTCCGTATCCACAAACTACAGCCGACACTCAGATGACGCAGATTAGATTTAATGCTGATGTAAACCCTGCAGATGGTGCATGGGCAGCAGATGTCAGCGTAACTGGACCTATTCCTAATGGTGCTCGCTTTAATGTTCGTACCACTACTAACGGAACAGTCACTGCTATTACTGATACAAATTCTGGGCCTGGATTCAACGGAACAATTAGTCAAGGAGCACCATTTGTACCAGTCCCAGACCCAAGTACTGCAGTAGTACAAGCAGCAATTGATACCGCTAATGCACAAATTGCTACGTTAAATACCGCTATTACTGCAGTTGTTGCTACAAACACGGCAACTGCAACTGCCGCAGCGGCAATTCCTGTAATCGCTACTGTTTCTGCAAATACTGTAACTGCATTAGCAACAGCAACTACAACATTAACTGAAAAAGTAACGGCCCTTGCTACAGTTTCTGTTGCAGTTGAAACTGTAGCAACTGCTCCAACAATAATTGCAGCAGCACAAACAGTAATTGAGTCTTGTCCAGCACCTATTCCAGTCTTGCCACCACCACCTCCCCCAATACCCGACCCAACACCAGATACATCAGCACAAGATGCAGCAAATGCAGCGGCACAAGCTGTACAGGCGGCCGCAAACGCAGCAGCAGAGGCACAAGCAGCTCAAGCAGAAGCTGCGGCACAGGCTGCAGAAGCTGCGGCAACAGCACAGGCTGCAATAGATGCCCAAGCACAAGAAGATGCTCAAGCGGCGCAAGCAGCAGCAGAGGCGCAAGCCCAGGCAGATGCACAGGCTGCACAAGAGGCTGCAGAAGCGCAAGCAGCAGCAGAGGTGCAAGCCCAGGCAGATGCACAGGCTGCACAAGAGGCTGCAGAAGCGCAAGCAGCAGCAGAGGTGCAAGCCCAGGCAGATGCACAGGCTGCACAAGATGCAATCGCAGCACAAGAGGCAGCGGATATACAGGCAGCATTAGATGCTCAAGCACAAGCAGATGCACAGGCTGCACAAGAGGCTGCTGATGCCCAGGCTGCAATAGATGCACAGGCTGAAGCAGATACACAGGCTGCAGAAGAAGAACAAGCGGCAATTGATGAGGGTACACCAGAGGCAGTAGACAACACCGTAACAGATGCATTAGTAGATGGAAAAGTAGATTCAACAGAAGTAGCAGCAATTGCAGAAGTGATGGCAGCAGATGGGAAAGTTGACGCAAAAGAAACTAATCAATTAGTTGAAGCATTAGCAGCAGATGGAAAAGTTTCAATAGCAGATCAACAATCTGTGTTAGATGCTCTTGCATCAGATGGTAATGTTTCAAAAGAAGATATTGCAGCAATTGTTGCGTTGGCAAGTTCAGACGGCAAATTATCTCAGGCAGAAAAAGAAATTGTTGCTGATGCACTAATTCAATCAGTTGCACCAGGTGAAAATCTTACTAAGGAACAGGTTGCAGATGCTGGAATTAAATTAGCAGACTTGCCACCACAAACACCAGTAGACGTTCGCACATCTGAAAATGGTGATTCAGTTGTAATTACAGCAGAAGTTGCAGTTCAAGTTGAGTTAGTGTCAGACCCAGCAGCCTTTGCAGCAGAATTATTTAATGATCCAGGAGCAGCATTGGCAGCACTTGGAAGCATTGGAGCAGATATGACTCCAGGCGAAAGAGAAGAAGCAACAAAAATGGTTGTGGCTACAGTAGTAGCAACAGGAGCAGCATTAAATGCTGTTGGCGCCGTAGCAGGCGCATCCACTGGAGGATCTACAGGAGGCTCTCGCTCAGGCGGGGGGAACTCAGGTGGTTCAGGTGGAGGAGGAGCCTCTGGTGACTCCAAAGGAATGAGGAGAAGAAAGAATGATTAACTATATCAAAAAAGTAATTCAAGATATGATCGATCAGCTTTGGACTCTATTAGGAATGTTTATAGCATGGGTTGTTTTGGACGGAAGTGCAAAAACAATTGTTGGTTATGCAATTATTTGTACATTAATTGCATGGGCTATAACCTATCCAATCAGAAATAGAGATGATAAATAATGGCAAAAGCATATATCGAAGAGCCAACACAGGTAGGATCAGGAGCAATTGCAAACATCAATAATATTCTAGCTAGAATTATTGCTGTATTTGCAGCATCAGGATTATCTGTAATTGGAGCAGGAGCAATTGTAGGAATTGAAACCTATAAAGCAGTTATATTAGCTGGAACACTAGGAGTTGCAACAGTAGTTGAAAAACTTGCTCGTGGATTTCTAGATGATGGTAAATTAACTGTAGCAGAAATTAATGCAGCATTTACTGCAGTAGATAAAAAAGCACCTAAATAGCTTTAAAAGTGATATAATAGAGTATGAACACTTACAAAGTTAAAATGGACGTAGAGTTAGAGGTCACCGCCTTTAATGAAACTGATGCTAGAGACTACGTAGGAGATATATTCAATATAGACGATGAAATTAAAAAGGTTAATATAGTCAAAATAACAGAAAAAAATAAATAAAATCGTTGACAGAGCCGTAGTTTTTACTGTATAATAATACATAGAAGCTACGGTTTCTGCTTTGGCCCATAGCTCAGCAGGCAGAGCGGGAAGCTGTTAACTTCTAGGTCCTAGGTTCGAATCCTAGTGGGCCAGCAAAGCAATCTAGGCGGACTTACTAGATAGGAAAGAAATGCTTAACCTTACACTCAAAGGTGTAGAAGTTTTTATACAAAGGTCTAAGACAAAAAGTCAAGAATCATATTGGGATAATTATGATTTATTAATTTGGAAAGAAACCCCAGGCGGCTTTACTAATATAAAAGGGATGTTCCGAAAAGATCAGTGGGGCGTTGCAGAAAGAATTCCTGCTAACGAACAAGGAATCTGGAAGCTGCCGATAAAATATGTCAAACATTTTAAATGAACTAGGTGTAGATAAAGATGATTTAGATTGGTTCCACCTTGGCATTTGCAGAGGAATGGATACAAATTTATTTTATGACAAGTATGAGGCGGATGTTAATATAGCAAAAAGTATTGATGAGGCTTGTTTTAGTTGTCCAGTCTCAAAGATGTGTTACCAGGCAGGGGTAGAAAATGATGAGCAAGGAGTATGGGGAGGAATTTATTTGAATTCTGGATCCATTGATAAGACAAGAAATCTACACAAAACACCAGAAGTTTGGAAAAAGATTAGGACTAAAAATGGAATTCATAAATAAAGACAAAGACCATTTTAAGTATGGTGTTAATGAGTGGACAGGTGAACCAAATAAGCCTGTTTTTTATACACCAGAAATGGCAAAGAGAATTAGGGAAATTAAAAAACCTGATACAAGTTTACAGATGGACATAGCAAGGTACCCAGATTTTTTGGCAATAAGACTATATGAAGACAATTTTTTGAAATACGAAGGTATGAAAAAAGAAATGGTAATTGATTATGTTGGAAAGGTTAAAAAGCTAATCGAATCTTACGGAGTAAGATGCGTTCTGGAAGGGGTACCAAGTGCGAGAATATTACGAAGTAATTAAGATCGTTTTTATTCATGCTGAAAGAATATATGGATCAGTCGAAAGTCTGGGCATATATGCGTCAAAAGTTAAATACCAAAAAGATGGTATTGAAATAGAAGAAGTGCTAGAAAATGATGAGTTCACCATAATGGATGAAATTGTTTTTGAACACATAGAGGAATCTAATTAATGGAAAAAATACTATGTTACTCATGTAACAAGACTAAGAACAAGCTTAATGTAAGAAAATCAATTTTAATTCCAATTAACTTGTTAATGTGTGAAACATGCATAACATCTAAATTTGAGCCTAGGTGGGTAGTAATTTTAGCAGGCAGGCAACTAGGATCAGACTCAGTTAAAGAATTTATTATTAAAAAGAGATACTGCGGAAATGATATAGCAGCCTCAGAATTGCTTGTATAATTAAGTATTAACACTCATATTGGGGTATAATTAAACTATTATGAGTATAGACGCTAATTCTGTTATTATTGTTATTGTAGCCTCAATTTTGAGCGGTATGGGCACAGCCATGATTAATGGAATAAAAGAGTCTAAAAGAGAAAAAAATAGACAAATTGAGCGTGAACAAGATATGCTCAAAATGGAATTAAAAGACCTTGAGATTAAACTGTATAAATTAGAAAAAGATTTAGCAGAATGGCGAGATAAGTATTATGCGGCAGTTCAAGAGCTTATTGAGGTTAAGAGTGAGCTTGAAAACTGCTTAATTGAGTTAAGTCATATTGTTCATCACGAGGACTAGCGTTTCGAATTTATATTTAGTATACTGAGAGTATGACCTGTATAGTAGCAATTGCCCAAAACGGTATCGTTTATATGGGATCCGACCATGCCGCCTCAGATGATAAAACGGGCTGGATACTTGCAAGAAAAGAACCTAAAGTATTTAAAAATGGTCAATATGGAATTGCCTTTACAGATTCATTTCGTATGGGACAGATCCTTCAATACATGTGGACCCCTCCAAAATATACACCAACCAAAACTAACTCAGGCTTGGATAAGTTTATGAGAACTAAGTTTATTGATTCCGTTAAACAAGCATTTAAAGATCACGGATACGGAAGTGTTGGATCTGCATCAGAAGAAGATACAGGTGGAATTTTTATAGTTGGAATATGTGGAAGGCTTTTTACCGTAGACGAAGACTTTCATGTTGGAGAAAACATAGTTAATTATATGGCGGAAGGCAGTGGTGGAATGGTGGCCCTAGGAGCATTACATGCAACAAAGAAACAGCAAAACCCAAAGGTACGCTTAAAGGCGGCATTGGAAGCAGCAACTGAGTTTAATATGAGCGTGTCTGCTCCCTATACATACATCCAAGTTTAAGGTATAATAAGAGTATGAAGTGGCTCATAGTTATTGCTGTTACATTAATAGTATATACCTGGGCAAAAAGACTTAAAAACAATATCAATCTGTTTCTAGAAAATTATGAGATTGCAATTATAGAAAAAGAAGATGTTGAGCGAGAAGGAACACATACTGACGATATCCTAAAGCTTCGTCCAGAAACTTATGATAAGTCTATTGATTTAAGAGGTACGCCAACTCACTTATGTCCATGCGGATCTAACATATGGAGCCTTAAGGTTATTTTTGAAGATTTTGAAATTGCTACATATTTCTTAGATATGGAATGTGTTAGTTGTGGTAGTGTTGCCACGGCACCTACCCGCGTAGATAGAAAGGAATAATGATGAGAAAGTCAGAAAGACTAAGACTGCTAGAAATGCAGGTAGTCAGACTTGAAATGATGGTTGAGTTGTACTCACAAAGTATAACTAATCTATTAGAATCTCAGGGCCTACAAACACCTAACCAGCTTGACGCTGGAAAATGGTACAAGGCTAAATTAGATACACTAGACAACGAATAGGCTATTGACAATCCGTCAATATTTAGTAGAATAGGTACTATGAATAAAAAAATAATCACGGCTCTAGTAGCCTTAACACTTGTTTTACCTACAACTGCTCACGCAGCATTAAAGAATCGTACTATTGATTCATCGCCAGCATTGGCAATTATTGATACAGCGCTAGATACATCTATTCCAGAATTTGCTGGTAAGATTGTTTACGAAGTGTGTTTTATTGAATGGTCAACATGTCCAAACGGAAAAACTTTTATGGAGGGCCCAGGATCTGCTGGAATGCCATTAGATTTTATGAAGAAAAATGGATTTGATCATGGTACACAAATGACATCTGCTGCTCTTCAAACTAATAATAATATGAATATTGTTTTTGTTCGAATTGTTGGCAATACAGTAAATGGTTCACGACAAGTAGTAAATGAGTCAGTTTTAAACTCAGCATTAAAATGGGTTTATGACAATAGAACAAAGTTTAATATTCAAGCTTTATCTATGTCTCAGGGTACACACACACTGCTAAGTGGTCCACAGTATTGTTTAAATACACCCAACACATCTTCTGCTATAGGATTGCTAAAAAATGTTGGTATTCCTTCATTTTTTCCAGTAGGGAATGCAAAAGATTATAAAAGAATTGATTGGCCTTCATGCATACCAGACTCAATTGCAATCTCATCAACCATGCCAGGAGACGCTATAGCAACATATGCAAATTTTGATCCTTTGCTAACAGACTTTTTTGCTCTAGGATCTTTGAGTGTTAAGAATCCAGGAAACTCTGCCGTAAATGGTGCTGGAACATCTATTGCTGCACAAGTTGCAGCAGCAGCTTGGGTTGGAGTAAAGTCAAAAAATCCATCCATGTCATATCAACAGGCATATGATTTGTTTTCATCTAAATCAACAATGTCTCAAGGTAGAGGAGCATTTGGTAAAGTTCTAGATACATGGGCTTTGCTAAATGGCTGATAGACTAACAGTTCTTGAAGAAATAATTAAAGAAATCGGCGAAGAGTTATATCAAAAGTGGTATAACGGTCTTGCAATTGAAGATAGAACAGAAGAAACTTCAAAAGCAATGGCAACTAATGCTGGAGAAACTGCAATGTGGGTTATTCAAACATTTATGAATAAATTCAATGCAGCAGCGGAGGAACTAAAGCCTGATGATAGTAACGGATGAAAGCTTTGATGAAGTTGTAAAGTCTAATGGTTTAGTTCTTATAGACTTCTGGGCGGAGTGGTGTGGGCCTTGCAAAAAGGTCTCACCAATCCTAGATGAGATCTCAAAGGAGCATGGAATACTTGTTGGTAAGTTAAATATTGATGAGAATCCTTTGAAACCAGTCGAGTTCTCCGTATCTTCTATACCAACTATGGTATTATTTGAGGATGGAGTTGTCATTAAGACAATTATCGGAGCAATGCCAAAGCATAAAATGCTTGAGGAGTTGTCACCATGGTTTTAGAATTTGATTCCGAAGATGCAAATCATTTAGAGTTTGAAATATGGCTCAAGAGTGGTTATGATCGTGGATGGATATCAGATGTATTTTGCGATACACATGATGGTCCACCAATGTCAGATGAAGAAATGGAAGAGTGGGATGAAGGCGGAGATCCTTGTTCTTTCCACGTAAAAATACATGAATTACACTAGATAGCGACATTTGATATAGAAAAACGTCTTACATAGTGTGAACATGTCACAAACTTTCTGTGCTCGTTAAGAGGCAGATTAAAATAAGGAGAAATAAATAGAATGAACTCATTCAAGAAAGTATCGCTAATCATCGCTGCAGCCCTGACTAGCACAATGCTAATCTCGCCAGCAGCTAATGCGGCAACCACAACTTTAACAGTTGCGGGCTCTGCAGCAACGGGTGGGACAGTAGCAACAGCTCCTGTAGCACTTCCAGTACCAGCAGATAACAGTATTGATGCAGCAGATGCATTAAAGATTGCTGTAACTGCTGTAGATACAGGAACATTAGTAACTGCAGTTGCAACAAATGCAACTATTGTACCTGCTTTAGCAACAGGAACAGCACCAGTAACAGCATCAAGCGGATCATCTACACTAACCATTAGTGTTGGAACAGGAACAACAGCAGATTTTTATGTATATACTAAAACTACGACTGTTGGAACCGTTGTTGTAACAATTGGTGGAAATTCAACCACATATTATGTACAAGGTACCGCAGGTGCTTTAAACTCAATTACGTTGACAGCCCCATCATCTGGAGCAGCAGCAACAAGTGCAACACTTAAGGTATCAGGATACGATGTATTTGGTAACTTAAAGGGTGGAGCAACAATTAATACTTTAGTAAGCTCAAATGGTGCAGCAACTGCAACAGCGCTTACAACAGATACAGCAGTAACAACACTAGGAACTAAAGAGCAGACAGTTACACTTCCTGCTTCAGGTTCAGTTGTAGTTACAGCATATGCAACAGTAGCAACAGCCGTAACAGGTCTTGCAGCGCCAGTAGGTTCTGTAGTTGCAACAGTAGCAGTTCGTGATCTTGCAGGGGAACTTGCAGCAAAGAATTCAGAACTAGCAGTTGCTAATGCAGCACTTTCAGCAGAAAAGGCTGGACGTGCAGCAGACAAGGTTGCCTCAGATAAGGCACTTGCAGATGCAGCAGCAAAGCTTGCAGCAGACAAGGTTGCCTCAGATAAGGCACTTGCAGATGCAGCAGCAAAGCTTGCAGCAGATGCAACAACAGCAAAAGCTTCAGCAGATCTTGCAAAAGCTACTTACATTGCAGAGTATAATGCTCTAGCAAAGAAGTGGAATGCAAAGCATCCAACCGCTAAAGTTAAGCTAAAGAAGTAATTCTTTAAATTAAAGGGGCAGGACTCAAGGGTCTTGCCCCTTTATCATATAAATGCTAGAATAAGCGTATGGATAAGATTGTAGACTATTTAGATGAAAATCATAGAAAAAAAATTGCGGATGAAATAAGATATCTAGAATTGCCTCCAGAGTGGAGACCATACGAAGTAATACGATACATAGTAAGGATAATAGAAAAGCAAAATGGGTAAACATTTAGATAAAATAGTTAGAGCTTTAGCTCAAAGGCAGGCGGCAACGTACTCCCCTGGAGAAAAAAAGCCAGGATCAATGAATAAAAAGAAGACAGGATACCGTGGCCAAAGAGCCAAAGGACCAAAATAGTGTTTGGTGAATTGTGTGAAATGGCGGGATGTGCTAATAAATCTACTAGAATAGCCGCTAAGCCTGAAGGCAGAATTATAGATATATGTGATGAATGCTGGCATATACATTACCGATCCTAATCAACTAAATGCTATAATAGTGGTATGAGCGGAATACTAGTCCCGCTTAAATAAATAACCTATAGGAGTAATAAAATGACAGACGGAATTAACTTAACAGGATTTGCAGAAACAAATCCAGCAGGAACAAATTCAATTGATGCATCAGGTGCATATTCACCAGCAGATGGATCATTTCCAGCAGCTTCAGATGTATCAGCACAAGGAAACTCAGGACTAAATCAAGAAGGATCATCAGCATCACTTCCACTTTCAGGTCCAGATTATTCTGATACGATTATGAGCAACTAATATGTGTATTGAATGTGGATGTGAGGCATTAGGTAGCCAGACTGGTATTATTCCAGTTACAGTTACTGATGTTTCAAGAGATGGTGAGTCAGGCGTAACATTTAGCATGACCTCAACACCAGAGCAGACAAGACAATTTATTAATGAGTAATTTTAAAAAAGAAGATGGTACAGGAATGACTCCACCGCCAGCAGCGGGATCTGCTTCTGGAGCGGTTACAAGTAATGACGCAACAAGAAAATATCCAAAGCAAGGCATCAAGCCAAGAATGAAGATAGATATCAATAGTCACGGAATACGTAGAGAAACTTCCTTAGACCCAAAGCCTAAGAAGACAAGACCAAAGAAGGTCTAATTATATATTAGATATAGCCCCGTAATTGGGGCTATATTTATTTAAGGATAATCATGTGCAAAGAATGCGGGAACTGTTCAAAAGAACATTCAAGAACTGTAGATGATGCAGTTGATGAAGTTCTTGACTCTCCAATTTAATTAAATGTTAGCCTTTAGTTAACCAAAATATACTGCTATATATATATCGTTAAGATATAATTAAGATAGGCGGATTAAACTAAGGAGACAATATGAGAAAAAAATTTATTACAATCAGTTTTACGCTAGCATTAATTGCTAGCTTTTTTTATTCTACGCCAGCAAACGCTAAAGATATTGCGGGATCAGGGTCATCTTTTGCTGCTAATTTTATAGATAGGTGTAGAGTAGAGTATGCAAAAGCCTCTACGAGCTATATTAGCTATAGCCCGCTTGGCTCGGGTGCGGGGAAAAATATGCTTACAAATAAAATAGCAGATTTTGCTATGTCGGATGTTCCGTACTCAGCATCCGAGAAAAAACCAGAAAACGAATTTGTATATGTTCCAATCGTGTCTGGTCCAATTGCAATTGTTTACAGATTAGATAAGTATCCAATTACAATAAAGATGAGCACAGATACTCTTTCAAAAGTATTTGCTGGACAAATTACTAAATGGAATGATTCACAAATACTAAAAGAAAATATTGTTGGAGGGAAAACCCCAAAGATTCCATCTAAAATAATTACGGTGGTATACCGTGCAGATGGGTCTGGAACATCAGAGGTGTTTACATCTTACCTTAATGCTGTGTCACCAAAAATTTGGACAAAATCAGGAAACAAAGCGTTTAGCGCTACTTTCCCTGGCGACATATCTAAAAATATAACGTTTCAGTCAGCAAACGGATCTCAAGGAGTTGCTATGTTGCAAGGAACAGTAGACGGATCTATCGGATATAACGAGGTCTCATATGCTAGGGGTCTAAAGACTGTCTCCGTGCAGAACACTGCGGGTGTATATAAACAACCTACAGTTTCAGCCGCAGCCGCATTCCTTGGAGATTTTACCTCAAGCGCAGACGGCACGGTAAAAGTAAACTATAATAACCCAAATAAATTAGCATACAACATATCTACATTTACATATGGGATTGCATTTAAACAAAAAAATGAAGTAAATGATTCTGTAAAGGCTTTCTTTACATTCATGGTAGACAAATGTGGCAAGAATGCTGAAGATATTGGCTATTCTCCACTACGAGGCAATATGTTAAAGTTTTCCAAAGCAAGAATAGCTGAAATAAGCTCCAAGTAATCAATTAGATCAATGATACCTCGCAGCAATGCGGGGTATTTCTATTGACTCCTTGATATATATATTATATAATGGTATATAGTCGCAATTAGTGCGAACAAAAAGTGCGGCGGAAGAGAGAGAACATGTTATTTAATCTTGTAGAGAAATACCTTATGCGTCCTAAACGCCTTAGAGAAGCAATTCAGGCAGTGGTAAGAGATAATGATGAATTGCTACGTTTGATAAAAAAAGCGGAAAATGAAGAACCAACTAATCTTACATGGTCTGAAGGTGATACTTGGTATGGATGGACATATAATCAATCTAAGAAAAGATATTACTTTGATGATATTGGCAACACATCCTTAATGGGCTTATGGGAAGATCAATGGGCAAGAGAAAAAGAAGTTGATCAATTAGATATGTTTGAAAACCAAGTAGACTTTGAATGACTATAACCGTTAGCGCCTATTGTATTTTATGCAAAAAAAATGTAGTGGGAAAGCTAAATGAAATAGTGGTCCTTGAGTCAGGTAAATGGCTTCATATAGGAGAATGCCCTGATTGCTGCTATCAAATAAAAAGAATTATGAATAATATAGATCGCAATTAGTGCGAAAAGTTCGGCGGTAGAGACTATTGACGGTACCCGTCATAAATGTTATACTGAATATATGATACAAAGCCTTGAAATACCTGACCCATTTGCTACATTTGTGGCACACAAGTATGCCAACTTTAAGGGCATGAGACGTGACTTCTTTAGCGGTGAATGGGATATGGAATGCCATGCTTGCAATGAGCCATTAAACGCCCCAAATAAGAAGACTATGATCAAGATCAGACTTTACCATACCAGGAATGAATGTCTGGGTGGATACTAATGCACAATCATGAGTTTAAATTAGACCTAGATGGTCAAGTAACATGCTCTGTATGTGGAGCTATGGATGATGAGCAAGAAGCTGGATTTTCAACAGGCAAATGGTCAGATGATGATATGGGTATAACTCCATTTCTTGGACCTAACCGATGATATACCATGAGATTGAAGAGTATGTACCTAAATTAGAGAAACCTAATAGTGTTAGAAATCCCAAGATTATAAAGGGGTTTAAGCTTGATCCTATGCCTTATAAATGGACGCTATACAATCACGGAAAGATCCTGACATATGGCTATTGCCATAGCCGAAAGCAGGCGGAAGAAGTAGTAATGAGAGAACTGCTGGTAAGAACCAATGCCATTCGGTAAATATAAACTAAAAAAGCCTGGTGCTCATCCTGGCCCTGGAAGGGCTAGAGAGAGATATAACAGGCTATGTGGTGAAGTAACTATAATCCAAAAAGCTGATCCTGAAAAATTAAAAGAACATAGAGCTAAACAAAAACGGGAGAACCAAAGGCGGAAGAACAATGGCATATAGTAGATTCTATGATAGTGATATATATATATACCCTAGTGTAGGTGGATGGATTGAATGTGCTGGATGTTTTCTAAACATATCCGAAGGAGTTAAAACATCTCCAGATGAACATACTATATTTCAGTCAACTAAGATATATGATGATGAGACATTATTGATGCACATAGTTCAACATAGAATATCTGGGCACAATATACCAGATGATCTGGAAGATGAAATAATGTCTGATTCAGAGAGATATGGTAAACTAGAGTCATGAAGAAATATATGATATCTGACTTAATGAAAGCAGTAGCAGAGGAAAACAACGATACAAGTACTGAATTTAATCCAGATATGGGTGAGGCGGGAACAATAGATCTAGGATCACTGGGAGAAGCATCATATCAATGGGATAAAGACAATGATAACTATGTAGTCAATATATCATTTAAGTCTACTGGAGATACAGTAGAATATATCCTTGGTGGATCTGAATTATCTGATCTTAATGATAATGGAGCCCAATATTATAATAAAGAGCTACGTAGAGGTAAGCCAGATAACAATCATTGGCCTTTTGGATCTTTAGATCACCTACATTGGCCAAATCAAACTGGCAAATAAGCTCCATATCTCTATATCCCCCCGCCCATAAACATGGCTCATATAGCCCTTAGAAGGCTTATATAGTGGAGTAAAGTGGAGCATAGTGGAGAATATATACTATAGATACTATTAGATTAGTTATAGTATTGTCGACAAAGATATATATGTGTAATGGGGCGTT
>Ga0209596_1001658_pt1 | contig 18912 bp, 13 predicted proteins | sample M_130807_MF_Meta_FD_187314 | JGI IMG/M metagenome (GOLD analysis project Ga0209596, IMG submission 187314) | Freshwater microbial communities from Lake Montjoie, Canada to study carbon cycling - M_130807_MF_MetaG (SPAdes) (version 2) | ecosystem: Environmental > Aquatic > Freshwater > Lake...
CAGAAGTAGAGAGTAAAGGAAACAAGGGGAGGGGCTGCGAGAGCCAGAAGTGCCGCCGCCCCTATCTCCGTCGCGCCCGTCGGATCACTCCGTGAGCTCCAGGCCACAGCCAGGCCGACACAGGGAAGCCAAGCCCAGGCGAGCAGACGGATCCACGGCATCACCATGCTTGCCGTTCCGGAACCCACCATCAGTTCGGTCGGCGGTCGAGCTCCGCCTGTGCGAAATACGCCGAGGCCTTGCGCAAGATCTCATTCGTGCGGCGCAGCTCTTTGACCTCGCGCTCCAGCTGTTTCACGCGGTCGAGCCAGCGGTGGTCAGCCCAGGCTGACGTCCCACGTCGCGCTCCACCTGCAACACCCAACTGCGGAGCGTTTCGGCGGAGCAGCCAATCTTGCCCGCGATCGACTGCATCGCCGCCCAGCGCGACACATGCTCGCGCTCATGCTCCAACAGCAACCGCACCGACCGCTCGCGTACTTCTGGGGAAAACCGAGTGCCTTTTGACATGACTCCAACCTCTCAAGGTGTGGAGCCTCCGGCAATCCCGGGGCGATTCAGACAAGGAGTTTGTTGAGGAGCCCGACGCGGCATCGGCGGCGCGTGGCGTCTACACGCTCCGCTGATGAGTCGGGGCTCTATCCCGAGCTGAATCATTATTATACACTAGCAATAAACTAGCCGCTGAGTAGCATACATTCGTGTCCATCGACATGGCATTGTCTCAACTCAGCCAAGGTTGCTCGTCATGCATTCGTCCAGCGCCGCGCACCTCAGCGCGGAGAGCCGTCAGCCGGACATCGATGTCGAGGCGACGTCACGGCTCATCGAGGCGTTCGCGGACGCAGAAACGCGACTCCGCCGCCGCGTCGAGTTCCTGTCGCAGGTGGTGTTCGAACTCGACGCAACAGGCTTCGTCGAATACGTGAGTCCTGCGTGGCAACGCGTGATGGGTGAGGATCCGATGCGCTGCCTGCGCACGCCTTTCCGTGATTTCCTGCGCGACGAGTATCGCCAGACCTTCGACGACTTCCTTGCGGAGCCACGCCGGCGCCAGCACACGTTCGAGGCACAACCGTCGCGAGGGGAGACAAGCTGGGCAAGATTCTCGATCACCCGAGTTCCAGAAGGCGGCTTCATTGGCGTGATCGATGACGTCTCAGCCGAACAGCAGGCGCGCAGCGAGATTGAAATGTTGTCACTCGTCGCACGCACCACCGACAACATGGTGATTATCACCGACGCGCAAGGCTGCACAACTTGGGTCAACGACGCCTTCACGCGTCGGACCGGCTACACGAACCACGACATGGCCGGCCGGACACCGGGCAGCGTGCTCCAGCGCGCAAACACGGCGCGCGATGTGATCGACCGCCTAGGCCGGTCGATCCGCGAGCGTGAATCCGTTCAAGCAGAGATTCTCAACTTCACAAAGCACGGCGACCCGTACTGGGTGCAACTCGACATCACCCCAGTCCTCGGCGCGTCGGGTGCTGTAACGCGATTCGTCTCCATCCAATCGGACGTCACCCAGCGGCGTGCGGCCGAAGAAGAACTGCGCGCTCGGTCCGTGTCCCTCGAGGAGCGCATTGCGGAGCGCACGGCCGATCTGGTCACCGCGCGCCGTCGCGCCGAAACGGCCACGAATGTAAAAAGCGTCTTTCTGGCCAATATGAGCCACGAAATTCGAACCCCGCTCAACGCCATTATCGGACTCTCAAGTCTCTGCTTAACCACCGACCTCGATACTCGGCAGCGCGACTATCTCACGAAGGTCGAACGATCGGCGCAGCATGTGCTGCGCATCGTCAGCGAGATTCTCGACATGTCCAAGGTCGAGTCTGGAATGGTGACACTGAGCAAGTCGGATTTCTCCATCCGCAAGCTGTTGGAGCAGACCGAGGCTATCACGCTCCACCTCGCCCAGAACCGCGGCCTCGCACTCACGATCGCCTGCGCACCTACAGTTCCCGCCTTCCTCGTCGGCGACGACGTGCGACTCCAGCAGGTGCTCCTCAATCTGATTGGCAACGCGGTAAAGTTTACCGAACATGGCGGTGTCGACCTCAATGTTTCGGTTGAGAAGCACGACGGCGCGCATGTGATGCTGCTGTTTTCGGTATCCGATACCGGAGTCGGCTTCCCAAACGTCCTCGCCGATCGCCTCTTCGAACCGTTCAACCAGCGCGACAACTCTTCGTCCAGAAGTGCTGGTGGAACTGGGCTAGGACTCGCCATCAGTAAGTCGATTGTCGCACTTATGGGTGGGGAGTTCAGAGTCACCAGCACTGAGAGATTGGGGAGCACGTTCGCATTCACCGCCACCTTTGCGGTGAGCAACGCGCAGGATCTCGTCCGCCAGGATGAGGCGAACCGTGAACAGACCGAGCGCGGTCGAGCGCGATGCCGAGGCGCGCGCATTTTGGTGGCCGAGGATAACACCCTCAATCAGCAAGTCGCGCAGGAGTTGCTTCTCTCTGCGGGTGCGATCGTAACGATCGCCGAAAACGGCGCTGAGGTGATTCAGCGGCTGGACGCTGGGGAGACCTTCGACGCGATCCTGATGGACGTCCAGATGCCGGTGCTGGATGGCATGGAGGCCACGCGCTGCATTCGCGAGCGTCAGGACTCCTCCGCTGTGCCGATCATCGCAACCACCGCGAACGCGACCGCCGAGGCCCGGCAGCGCTGCCTCGTGATCGGAATGAACGATTTCGTCGCCAAGCCGCTCAACCCAGACAATCTCTTTCAGGTCTTGAATCGCTGGTTGGAACGCAATGCGGTCGCGCCCATAGGTGAGGCGAACACCCCGGCACCCCAACGAGCCGAGGAACCCGTAACGTTCGCGACGCGTGACGTTCACATGCCGAGCCTTGACCTTACCGCGCTTGAAACGATTGTCGGCGGCGATCCTGCCAAGGTAACTCGTCTGCTTGGTGTCTTTGCTGCAACAACGACTAAGACAATCGCGGAGATGAACAGCTGCGTGACCACAGGGCAACTCGCAATGGTCGCCCGACTCGCACACCGCCTCCGATCGGCGGCGGCTACTGTTGGGGCACACCGCATCGCACACATTTGCGAAGTGCTTGAGTCGACCTCCGGCGCAGGTGGCGCGGACGCGCGCATCGTGGAGCACCTCGCAGACCTCCAAGCACGATTCGCTGAGGTCGAAGTCGACGTGGCGACTCGGCGTACGGCAACCGACCTGCCCTCATGATCCGCGACGACCGATGAGCGCTCCCGCCCTGACGTCACTGCGCGTGCTCGCGGTGGATGACGACATCTTCTTGCTCGAACTCGTTCGCGAGATGCTCCTCGGGATCGGCATCACCAACGTAATGGCCGCCTCGGACGGTCACGAGGCGCTTACCCTCCTCGATGCAGCCACGACGACCGCGCCAGATGTGATCCTCTGCGATATCGACATGTTCGGTATGGACGGGATCGAGTTTACTCGGCATCTGGCGACCCGAAAGTTTTCTGGGGGGTTCGCGACGATGAGCGGATCGCCTCAGCGCCTCCAGCGCACAGTCGCCGCGCTGATCGAGGAGCGACATTTGCGCTTCCTCGGAGCACTAGAGAAACCGTTCAGTGGTCACGCGCTGCTAACGATACTTCAGCGCATGAACGCGGGTCCAGCTGCAGGAGCCCCGCCCACGGAGTCGGCGCGGGGGCCGCTACCGATCGTTACGCCAGAGGAGGTGCGGGCCGGAATCGCCGCGGGCTATGTTCGGCTGTTCTACCAGCCGAAAATACACCTCGATACCAACCGGGTGGTTGGCGTCGAGGCACTGTTGCGCTGGTATGACCCGGTGCGCGGTATGATCCCTCCGCTGAGCATCGTCCCTGTCGCCGAAGACCACGGCATAATCGAGGAGTTAACCTACGCCGTTTTTCGAGTGGCCGCTGAGCAGCAGGCGGCATGGCAACACGCGGGGTACGATCTCGTCATCGCGGTGAATATCTCCGCCGACGATCTGCTGCGCTACGACTTTCCCGACCAACTCCGCACCATCGTACAGCAGACCGGGGCCAACACGAGTCGGATAACGCTCGAGGTCACGGAAGGCCGTCTCATGACAAACATGGCGTCCGGCATGGAGGTCATCTCACGACTTCGCCTGATGGGATTCAACTTCTCGGTCGATGACTTCGGAACAGGGTACTCAAACCAGGAGAAGCTCCGTCGCCTGCCCTTTGACGAAATCAAGATCGATCGATCATTCGTGAGCGGCGCGGTCGAGAGTGCGACACTCCGCGCCATCGTGGAATCGAACATTGGCCTCGCCCACGCGCTGGGCATGACTGTTGTGGCCGAGGGCGCAGAACGTGAAGCCGACACGGCGCTTCTCCGGTCGCTGGCCTGTGACGAAGTGCAAGGCTATTTCTACTGCCGTCCTGTACCGAGCGACGAACTCATCGCGTGGAAGATCAAATGGGAGTCGGTACACCTACGCGACTGAGCGGAACGGCCCCAGTCGCCTTAGCTCGCGAGGGTGCGTAACGCACGAACAAACGTGTCCAGTTCGGCCGTCGACGTATAGACCTGCGGGGTCACACGAACGCCGTGGACCCCGGCCCCATCGATCGCGACGGTCCAAACCTTGAATCGATCCAAGAGGGTCTTGGCCAAATCGCCAGGGGCTATCCCCTGGATGCCGACGTTCGCAATCGCACACGACCGTGCGGGATCAGTGGGCGTGTTGAGCACAATCCGCGGCAGCCCTCGCACCTTGTCGCTCCAGTAGCGCTGCAGGTATCGCAGCCGGGCTTCCTTGCGCGCCACGCCAATCGCCTCGTGAAAGACAATCGCATTCTCGATGCCGAGGTCCGTGTGCGGCGGGTGCGTCCCGGTGTGATTCAACTTCATGATGTCGTCGAGCTTCGGCCCCTCGTCTCCATAGATGGGCCAGAGCCGCCCGATCTTCTCCCGTTTCACGTAGAGGATCCCCGCGCCGATTGGCGTGGAGAGCCATTTGTGTAAGCTTGCGCCGTAGTAGTCGCAGTGGAGATCCGGGATCTTGAAGTCGATCTGCGCAAAGGCGTGAGCGCCGTCGACCATGACGTCTACGCCGCGGGCGTGGGCCATGTCGCAGATCGCGCGTACGGGGAGTAGCTGCCCCGTGATGTTCACCATATGCGGAATCATCAGTAACCGCGTGCGTGGCGTGATCGCCTTGGCATACGTCTGCACCACGACGTCATCCGTCGCGGGATCCATCGGGATGTCCACAAGGACATTGACCATGCCATGTCGCTTGGCCTGCAGCTTAAACATATCGATCATGGCGCCGTAATCCTGATTCGCCATCACGGCTTCGTCACCGGGCCTCCAATCGTAGCCGTTGATGATCGTATCCAGCGATTCCGTGGTGTTCCGCGTGATAATCAGCTCTTCTGGCGCGCAACCGGCCATCGCGGCGAGCTTCGTCCGTACCCGGAGCTTGTCGGTGTCCTTCACCGTCCGCATGTAATGCGAGGCTTCAAGGTTGATCGCGCGCACGTGGGCGATGTATGCCTCGAGGACTTCTTCTGGCTGAAAACAGAAAAAGCCGTTTTCGAGATTGATGTAGTTCGGCGTCAGCGTGAACTTTGCGCGGATGCCGGCCCAGAAGGGTTCATCTTCAGCCAGCGTCGCGACAGGCATCGCCGAGTACCGCTGGAGGAGCTCGGGGGCAAACAGCATCCCCATCGACGCACCGCCCATCGTCCGCAGGAACTCTCGCTTGTCCATTCTGCCTCCTTCAGGTCGACGTACAGATCCAGCGCCATCAACTCGTGACGATCTGTGCTGATTCGTCCACTGGAGCGGCCGCGCGCTTCGTGCGGCGCACCATGTCATCAAAGTACGTATAAATCACTGGCGTCACATACAGCGTGATCAGCTGCGAAAACGCGAGGCCGCCCACCACCGCGATTCCGAGCGGCCGACGCGACTCGGCGCCAGCACCGGCACCGAGCGCAATCGGCAGCGTACCGACGAGCGCCGCCATGGTCGTCATCATGATGGGGCGGAATCGCACCACACACGCTTCGAGGATTGCCTCGGATGGGGCTTTCCCCTTCGACTCCGCGTCTACCGCAAAATCAATCATCATAATCGCGTTCTTCTTGACCAAGCCCACGAGCATGATAATGCCGACCCACGCGTACACGGTCAGTTCCGTACGCGTCAGCAGCAACGCGAGCAGCGCGCCGAACGCAGCAAATGGAATGCCAGAAAGAATGGTCAGCGGATGGATAAAGCTCTCGTAGAGCACGCCGAGCACGATATAGATGACGAAGATCGCAATGACAAACAGCGCGAGCAGCCCCTTCTGCGTGTCCTGAAACACTTGTGCGGCACCGTAAAAGCCAGTGGAGATCCCTTCAGGGAGCACCGCTTTGATCTCTTTCTCGATTTCATCGGTCGCCTGTCCGAGCGCGTACCCTGGCTTGAGATTGAACGAAATCGTGACGCTTGGCTGTTGCGACGTGTGATTCACGAGCATTGGGCCAATGTTGCGCTCCACAGTCGTCACGGAGGACAGCGGCACCAGCTTGCCCGTTTTCCCGCGGACGTACAGGAGGTCGAGTGCACTCAGGTCGCGTTGGAACTCCGGCAAGAGCTCCATCACCACCCAGTATTCGTTGTTGGCCGTATAGATCGTAGAAACCTGCCGTGCACCGTAGGCGTTGTAGAGCGCGGTCTCAATCTGTTCTGGCGTCACGCCGTACAGGGCCGCGCGGTCGCGGTTGAGCTTGAGCGATGCCTGCGGATTGGCAATCTGTAAGTCGGTGGTGATGTCGACCGTCGACTGCAGCGTTTTGAACGTGGCCTCAGCCGTCTTTGCGGCGGCGTACAGCGACGTGAGGTCTGGCGAGGTAAGGGTGTACTGGTAACTGCCTTTGGAGGGACGCCCTCCCACGTTGATGACCGGCTCGTTGCGCAGGTACACCGCAACACCCGGCACCACGCGGAGTTTTTTCGACAGAATCGGAATCAGCTCGTCTGCGGTGAGCTTGCGCTGCGCACGCGGACGGAGGCGAAGGGTGAAACGCCCCTGATTCACCGTGGACGCGCCACCGCCCTGCGAGGTCCCAACGTTTGAAATGAGGGCCTCGATATTCTCGGTGTCGGTCAACGCGATCGCGACCACCTGTTTCTGATGCGCCACCATGTCGGCAAAGCTGGTGCCTTGTGCCGTTTCCGTTGACACGCTGAGTCGGTTCTGATCCTCTGAGGGAAAGAATCCCTTCGGAATGATCTGGTAGGCGACACCCGTGAGTATCAGCGCCAGCGCTGACGCGACGAGCGCGACGGGGCGATGCTGCATCACCCACTGTAATGAGCGTCCGTAGAATCGCGCCGTCGCTTGATAGAGGCGCTCGAACGTATCGAGGATAACGTTGTGGCTGCCGTGAATACCTTCCGCCGTCAGGAACCGACTCGCGAGCATCGGCGTGAGCGAGAGCGACACAAACCCTGAGACGAGAATTGCCACAGCAATCGTGACGGCGAACTCGCGGAACAACCGGCCGACGATCCCGCCCATGAACAGCAGCGGAATGAATACCGCCACAAGGGAGAGCGTCATGGAGAGGATCGTGAACCCAATTTCCGCAGCGCCTTCGAGCGCAGCCTGCATGGGCTTCTTCCCCATTTCCATATGGCGCACGATGTTCTCGAGCATCACAATGGCATCGTCGACGACGAACCCCACCGCCAGCGTGAGCGCCATCAAGGACAAGTTGTCGAGACTGAAGTTCAGGGCGTACATCACCGCAAACGTTCCCACGAGCGACATCGGCAACGCCAACGACGGGATCACCGTCGCCGACACATTGCGGAGGAACAGAAAGATCACCATCACCACCAGCGCAATGGTCAACATCAACGTGACCTTCACGTCGTGCACGCTCTCGCGAATCCCCTGGGAGCGGTCGTAGAACAGCGTGAAATCGATCGCCGCCGGAACCTGCGCGCGCAGCGTCGGCAGCATCGCTTGGATGGCGTCCGCGACTTCTACCGTATTCGTACCGGGCTGCTTTTGCACACCAAGCGAGATAGCGCGCGTGTCCTTATACCATCCGGCGATCTTGTCGTTTTGCACGCCGTCGACAACCTGCCCAAGGTCCTTCAGGCGAACCGGAGCCCCGTTGCGATACGCGGCTATGACTTCGCCAAACTGCGCCGCATTGACCAACTGCCCGTTGGCATGCACGGTGTATGCCTTGTTGGCCCCCCAGAGCACACCGGTGGGCAGATTCACATTTTGCTGGGCCACCGCGGTGGCGACTTCGTCGATACCGATTCCGCGACTTGCCAACTTGCGTGGATCAAGCTGCACACGCGCGGCGTACTTCTGCGTGCCCAACACCTGCACCTGCGCAACGCCGCTGATGGTTGAGAGTCGCTGTGCGATGCTCGTTTGGATGTACTCATCCAGCTGCGAGAGCGGCAGTGTTGCCGACCGAAAACTCAGATAGAGAATCGGCTGGTCGGCGGGATTCGACTTGCTCATCGACGGCGGCACGATCCCTGGCGGCAACTCACGCAGCGTCTTGCTGATGGACGACTGCACGTCTTGCGCCGCGGCATCAACGTTGCGATCGAGCGAGAACTGCAGCGTGACTGTGGTGACTCCCAGCGAGCTCGTGGACGTCATGTTGTCAACGCCCGCGATGGTCGTGAACTGCTTCTCGAGTGGCGTGGCCACGGCACTCGCCATCGTTTCCGGACTCGCGCCCGGCAACGCCGCGCTCACCGTGATCGTGGGATAATCCACGACCGGCAGATCGCTGACCGCGAGCTTCTGGTACGAGAGCGTACCGAACACCAAGAAGCCGATCATGACCAAGGTGGTCATGACCGGCCGACGAATAAAGAGCGCCGTAATGTTCATGGCGCTTTCTGAGCGCCCCGTCCGTCAGCCTTGCCGGCACCTGCTGCAGGGGCCTTCGCGGCTGCGCCAACTGTCTTGATGTCTGCCGTTGCGCCGACCGTCAGTCGCGACTGGCCATCGACCACCACGCGCTCGCCGGCGCTGAGCCCCGACGCAATCACCGATTTCTCGCCGAACGCGCGCGCCACCGTGACCAGTCGGAGCTGCGCCTTCCCCGCGTCATCTAAGATCCAGACAAACAACCCATCCTGTCCGGTCTGCACCGACACGGAGGGTACCAACACCGCGCCGGTCTGCACAAAGAGGTCAAGCGTGACCGGCATGAACTGCCCAGGCCACAGACGATTGTCGTCGTTCGGAAACCGTGCCTTCAAGGTCACCGTGCCGGTGGTCGTGTCGACTCCATTGTCCACAAAGCTCAATGCTCCGACAACGGGTGCCCCATCGTGCGCCGGGCGCGCAGTCGCGCGCAACGCCGCACCAGCTCGCGAGTACTGCTGCACCAACTGGAGTTCCTTTTCCGGCACCGCAAAACGCACAAGAATCGGGTGAATCTGATTGATTTGAACCAGCGCCGTCGTGGCATTCGACCGCACGAGATTCCCTTGCCGAACCAGCAATGCGCCGGTCTTGCCCGACACCGGAGCACGGATGGTGGCATTGTCGAGATTGAACTGCGCCGTCGCCACCGTTGCCTTGTCCGCGTCCAGAACCGCCTTCAGCGCGGTGGCGTTCGACATCGCTTGATCGGCCTGCGAACGGGTCACGAAATCGCGTTGCGCCAACGCGGCGTACCGATCCGCATCGCGCTGTGCATTCGCAGACTGCGCCTGATCCCGTGCGAGCACGGCCTGTGCCTGCTGCAGCGCGGCACGGTAGGGAACGGGGTCAATCTCGAACAACACCTGCCCCGACTGCACCTCGTCCCCTTCCTTGAACTTCACCGCGGTCAGCACGCCTCCGACCTGCGACTGCACCGCCACCGACTGGAGCGGCTCTACAATCCCGTTGGCCGTCACCTGATATGGCGCATCCCCCAACTCGGCGAGCGTCACAGTCACCGGCACCGTGGGTTTCCCTGGTGTCGCAGGCTTGGCGCATGCCGTGGCGAACACGAGCGTCGTGCACACGAGCGTCGTGCACACGAGCGTCGTGCGCACGAGCGTCGTGCGCAGAATTGGCGTGCAAGTCATCGACACGAGACGAACAGGAGCAGAAGGTGTGGAATTCGGAGTCATTTAGGGCTCCCCGGAACCGCGGGGCTCAGTTTGAGATGCGGCTCGCCGGCCGTGCCGAGCACGCCCGCGTCGCGGGAAAGTTGAGCGAGTGCCGTAAACCAGGTCCACCGACTTTGCACAGCCTGCGCCCGCGCATCAGCGAGTGCGTTCTGCGCCGAGAGCAGGTCGAGAATGCTCCCGACACCTTCCGCATAGCGGCCGCGCGCAACCTCCTCGGACTGCGAGGCGCTCGCCAGTAAATTCGCCGACGTGGTCACGCGCTGGGCCGCCGTGCGCAACGCCCAGTAGGAGGTAAACACCTGCGCCACGGCCTGCAGCCGCGCCTGATCGGCGCGCGCCACGGCCGCCGCAAAGTTCTCCTGCGCCGCCACCAGGTCCAGCTCGCGTCCGAACCCGTTGAACAGCGGGACCGACAAGCCGACGGTGATCGCGAAGGTCCGACCCTCGAGTGCGGGGGCGTTGGACATCGCCTTCCCGCTGTTCGCCCCGAAGGTAACCGACGGCAGCGCCGCCGACCGGACCACCCGAATCTGCTGCTCACTCTGGCGCGCCAACGCGCGCGCCGCCGCCACATCGGGGCGATTGCGCACCGCGCGCTCAATCAACGAATCGACATTCTCGGCGATCGTCAGCGCGCCGAGCGCGGCCGTGTCCGGCGCGACGTCGAAGGCCGCGTTCGCGGGCATACCCAACGCGAGCGCCAACTGCGCGCGCGCGGCCTGCACATTCCCTTCCGCCGTCTGCGCCGCCAACTGCGACTGCGCAAACGCCGTGCGCGCCTGTAGCACATCCGCAATCGTGGCGAGCCCCACATCGTGGCGCCGTTCGGCGGCCGCCAGGTTCGTCTCCGCCGTCTTCACGGTCGCGCGCGCGGCGTCGAGCAGGCCGCGGCTGGACTGATACGTGAAGTACGTCCCCTCCGCTTGCAGCACCACCGTCTGCACAGCGGCGTTGTGGTTCAAGCCGGCGGCGAAGAGCGCTTCATGGGCAGCGCCGATCGTCCCGCCACGCGCGCCAAAATCCCACAGGAGGTACTGCAACGACAGCGTCGCCGTGGTCAGCGTGCGTTCGGAAGGGACACGGGCCGGATTCTGCGACACGCTCTGGGACGGCCCCCCCGACAAGTCAAAACTTGCCGACGGCACCAAACGGCCGCGCGATGCTCCGTACGACGCCGAGGCGGCCCGCGCCTGCGCCCAAGAGGCCCGCGTTTGCGGGCTGTTGGAGAGCGCCATCTCCACGACATCGCCAAGCAGCAGTTGATCCACGGGCGAAGATTTGACCGCTGGCTGTCCAACGGCCCAGTTCCGCGCGCCGGCAGTCCGTGCCGCGAGCGGCTCGCGCGGCTCGACCGCCTCGCGCGGCTCGACCGCCTCGCGCGGCGCGTGCCACACCGAGGAGGGCGTCGGAGGGGCCCCACCCACGCCACCGACCACAGCGGGCGGAGTGCACGCGGCGAGGCCGACAGCCGCCACAGCCGCCACAGCCGCCACAGCTGGCACAACCGCACGCAACCGCGATCTCCTCATCCCGAGCGCGCGGGGGTAGTTCAAATCGTTCATTCTTGAGTTTTCTTTGCGAAATACGGAACCGGGACCGCGACGCTCCAGGACCGCGTTGCTTCAGAAGGCGCCACACGAGCTGTGTCGAAAGGTAACGCACAGCGCGCCCGGGACGTTACCGCATACCCGCCGGGCGCACGCGGTCGATGGCGGACAGAAGGTCGGCGATTTCATACGGTTTCTCCAGAACCAGGACCGACGTCCGGCTGACGAATTCCACGAAATCCGCCCCCGTGGCGTCGCCCGTACACAGAATCATCCGCGCCGCCAACGTGGGGGCTTCCTCCGCCAATCGCTCGTACAACTCGCGACCGGACAGTTTCGGCATTCGGAGGTCGCAGATGATGGCATCGTACTGCTCCAGGGCCTCAGGGGCTCGCAGGAGCTCCCACGCCTGCAATCCGTCCGACACGAGCTCCACCGTCCATCCCAGACGCTTGAGCGGATACGCGAGCGAGAGGCGAACCGCAGGCTCGTCGTCAACAATCATCAACGTCGGCGGCCGACCGGCTGCCGCCGCTGCCGCCGCTGCCGCCAGCTCGGGCACGGCCCGCGCCCGCTCAGGCACGGCCCGCTCAGGAACAGCCCGCTCAGGAACGGCCCGCTCAGGAACGGCCCGCTCAGGAACGGCCCGCTCGACCGCAGCGGGCGCGATGGGCAACGACAACGTGAAGCGGGCGCCGTGCGCGGGCGGCGTCAGGTTTTCCGCCGTGAGCTCCCCGTCAAACGATTGGGCAATGCCGCGCGAGACACTGAGTCCGAGCCCCATCCCCCGCCCCGGCTCCTTGGTGGTAAAAAACGGCTCAAAAATGTGCGGCAGGTGCTCGTCGGGAATACCGAGGCCGTTATCCTCGACCTCCACCACGAATCGGTCGCCGTCACGTCGCGAGCGAATCGACACCGCCCCTTCGCTCCCGGCCGCATCCGCCGCGTTCTCCAACAAGTTCACCAGAATCTGCTCGAAGCCCGACCGGTCAAGCCGCAGCGACACATCCAAGTCGCCGAGGAATTCATGCAAGGCCACCCCGTGTCCACGCATTCCCGTGCGCGCCGTCAACAGCAACAGCGGGAGGATAGAGTCGGCAACGTGCACTGACAGCGGGCGTAGCGTCCCCTCGCGCACGAAGGTCAACAAATCACGTACAATCATGCGCGAGCGGTGCGCCTGCGCACGAATGACATCCAGGGCGAGTCGCTGGCGATCATCGCCCGCGAGCTCTGTGAGGTCGTCCGTGAAATTGAGAATGGCAGTGAGTGGGTTGTTGAGCTCGTGCGCCACGCCGGACACCAGACGCCCGAGCGACTCCGCACGCTCCGATTCGGCAAGGCGGCGCTGGAGCTGCAGGCGATCGACCTCGAGCGCTTTGGCCTGGGTAATGTCAGTCCACAGGCCGACCACACCCACCACCTCGCCCCCCACATTCCGCATTGGGGCAAGGAATGTCCGGTAGCTTCGCTTGACTTTATCGGAGTCGGTACGGCCGGTGAACTCGAACTGCGAGTCCTTCCCCGCGAGCGCCTCGTCAAACCCCCGCTCCAGCGCCTCCGCGAGCCGCGGAGCCACGAACTCGCGACTCGTCTTCCCCAACAACGCGTCGCCAGCCACCCCAGACCCGTCCACCCACGGCCCCGCGATCGCGGTCACACGCCGATCGCGGTCGACCGTGAAGAACCCGAGATTGAGCGCGTCCAGCATCAGGCGGAGCCGTGCATCGGAGAGGCGTAACTGCTCGGTCGTGGTACGCGCCTTCGTCGTGTCGCGTGCCACAACTAAAATCTGCGCGGAATCTGCCATATCCAGAAGAGGAGAGACCGACGCCTCCAGCCACCGCACTTCGCCGTCTTTGCGTAGGAACTGAAAATCAAACAGGTCCGACCGCCCGCCTTGCATGGCGCGTTGGAACGTCGCAACGACCGCGTCCCAGTTCTCCTCCGGGAAGAAGGCCTTCGTTTGGGTCGATTTCAGCTCAGCAAGGCTGTAGCCGGAGTCGTTCACAGCCGACGTATTCGCTTCGACGACTATGCCTTGCGCATCGAAGGTCACAATCATGTCCGGCGCGGCCTCCAAAAGACGCGCATAGCGCGCTTCCGATCGAAAAATCGCATCAGCCAGTCCGCGTTGCACAAGCCACGCGAACAGGAACAGGACCATAGCGCTGAGCGTCGTCGCGACCCCCCACTGCTTGTTCCCCTCCATCGACACCTGTCCAATCAAGTTCGTTGGATGTACCCATCCGAACACGGTCGCCGCGACCACGAGCGTATACGCCGCCATCAAAAACAGCATCATGGCCGTAGCGCCCCGCTTTGGCAGGGTCGCGCTCGCGACCATAGCGGTGTAGACATAGAACAACGGCCCGACCCACTGCGCGCCGTCGGCGATCAAATACACAAGACTGAGCATCACCGTGTCGACCACCAGCCCAACCACGTAGCGTCGCCGCTGGGCGCTGGACCCGGGCGCCAATGGCAGGCGCGACGCCAGCACGAGATGGAGACCTATCCAGATCCCCATCACTAGGTACACCCAGCGAGAGAGCGTCGGCACGAAGATGATGTTCGCGACCGCGAGGAACAGGGTCGAAATCAGCAGCGTCGTCAAGTGGCGCCGCTTCGCCCCGAGGATCCATCGCGTCGTAGACGATCGTCCCATCGGGGACTCGAGGTCGAAGGCGGGCGATGCCGCGGAAGAACCAGCCGGAGACGTATTCACGGATGCAGAGCGACAAGGAGGCATGGCGACCACGAAAGCTAACAATATCGTCATACCCGGAGTTTCCATAGCCTCCAAGGTCTAACGCAAACCCATCCCCAGCTGTCATCATACTGTCCGTGTCGAGCCCAGCCCCCATTCCCTCCGACGCCGACCTCGTCACGCAGTGCTTGCGTGGAGACGGCGACGCGTTCGATGCGCTGGTGCGACGACACTACCGCACGGCGTACTCGGTCGCGCTCGGCGTTTTGGTGCACCAGCACGACGCAGAAGAAGTCTGTCAGGATTCGTTCGTGAAGGCGCTGGAGCGGCTCGACGACTGCCGCGATCGGGATCGGTTTGTCCCGTGGCTGATGACGATCGTGCGGCACCGAGCACTGAGCTACCGCAGCTACCGCAAGGTGCGCGAGACCTCAGAGCTATTGCCCGAGATCGCCGAGGCACGGGATTCCCCGTTCCGGGACGTCGCCCAGGCAGAACTGGCGGATCGATTGACCGCCGCGCTCGCAACATTGAGCGAGGTGCAACGGCAGGTGGTACTGATGCATGACCTCGACGGATGGTCGCACAAGGAGATCGCCGAGGAGCTGGAGATGACGGAGGTGCGCTCGCGCCAACACCTGTTTGTGGCGCGGAAAGCCTTGCGGACGCGACTGGGCGGATCCCTTTTTCGGGAGTACACGAGCAATGACTGACGAAGATCCTATTGACCTGAGCGCTCTCGACCCGACGCAGCCGCCGGCGGCCTTCGCGCGGCGCGTCGCCAACGTGCGGCATGCCGCGCAGGGGGCGCTCTGGAAACGGCGTCACGCCGCGACCTCAGCGAGTCCCCTGGGACTCGTGGCGCGGTGGCGCCTTCCCTTGATGGCCGCCATGCTGCTCGTGATGCTGGCGTCGCTCGCTACGCTCCGCGCGTTGAGCGGCGAGGCTGGCACTACAGCGGATTCCGTGTCCGTCGGCGATGATATCGCCGACGCACTGGGGGTCTCCGGCTCGGTCGGAGCGGCCCTCACGGGCGAGAGTATCTCGACCGTCGCGCTTATGGGGAGATTTGACCAATGACCCGCACCACCGAAGCAGCCGGCGGCGTCCGCACTCAAGCCCTTTTGATGATCGTAGTGGTCTTTCTCGTGGGCGCCTTTGCTGGCGGCGCCTTCGAGCGGATGTCGCATCGCGGCCCGCGCGCGGGGCTCGGCGGCGGTGGTCGGATGTGGGGCGGCGGGCGAGGAGGGGGACGTGGCGGGCCCGACGGAATGTCGGGCGGAATGTCAGGCGGGATGTCGTCGAGCCGCTCAGACTCGACGCACCTCCCCCCGGGCTACGGCCAGATCGGGCTCAGTGAAAACCAGCGCGCGCGCCTGGACTCCGCCTTTGCGCGTCGTCGACCGCGCGTCGACTCGCTGATGAAGGCCACCTGGGCGATCGTGCGCCCCGCGATGGACTCGACCCGCACCGAGGTCAACGCCATCCTGACCAATGATCAGCGCGACAAGCTCGACTCCCTGCGTCGGGCCAGCCGCGGCACGCGCGGCAGCCGCGGGCGCGGGGCGAATGGCAGGGCCAATGGTGGCGGGCGCGACACGCTGCCCCCTCCCACCCGCTGAGGGACGCGTCATGGGCTTCCGATTCCGACGATCGATCAAGATCCTCCCAGGGATTCGCATCAATCTCGGCAAGCGGGGCGTGAGTCTGAGCGCAGGAGTACGCGGGGCCCATATCACGGTTGGCAAGAACGGCACGCGGACCACGGTGGGGCTCCCGGGCACCGGCGTGAGCTACACGGACTACGAGGGACACCAGGCGGGCCATTCCGCACAATCGGGAGCTGCAGCAGAACCCGAGGAGCGAGAGATCGGCCATGTCTCGGCCGTTTTCGTGGTCATGGTGCTGGCGGTGCTCGTTGGCGCGGTGCTGCTGTTCGGCAGCTGAGCTGAGCCGCGACCGCGGCAGCAGGGTGACAATGCGAAGAACCGCCGATTCTCAGGACGAGAATCGGCGGTTCTTTTGCAGCAAATGGGGCTGATAATAGCAGAGCGGGCGACCGGACTCGAACCGGCGACGTCCAGCTTGGGAAGCTGGCATTCTACCAACTGAATTACGCCCGCAACTCGAGTGTAAGATAGCGACTCGGCTGGGATGCCGCTAGCGATCTTGGGCCGGCCGAGCACCCGGCCGAGCACCCGCCAGAGCCGCGATACGACGCGCGTGTTCGGCATCGCGCATAAAGTCGGCGTTACGGAATACACGCGTCGGGCCATTCGCACGTGCGCGCTGCGAGTCCCGCCGCGCGAACACCGAGATCGCATCGATTAATCCTACGGAATGCCAGTTGTGCAGCTCCTGGCTCAACACAGCGAGTCCGGCCGCCTGTGCGACAGTCGCGAACTTGGCGGCCGTCATCGTCCGCGCGCGCCACTGATGATCGATCGTGTCAAGACGCCCAGTGGCGCGGAGGAACTTGCGGACGAAGAACGGGAGAGCGGCGATCCGCGTCCGATAGCCGTCGAGTTCTCCCATGTTCGAGTGGTGAATAACCCCCACCCCCTCCTGCGTGAGCTTGCGTGCGATCTGTTGTACGTACTCCTGCATGACATCCGACTCAGCGTGCACGAGCGAATCGAAGCTGAATACCAGATCGATCGTACCGTCGGGGATCATCGCCAGTGAGCGCCCGTCGTTGACGTGATACTCCATATGCGTGTCGCCGGCGAAGCGTTCCTTGCAGGCGGCGATGCAGCGTTCGTTGAGATCGACGACCGTGAGTTGTTCCGTGGCGAGAGCGCGGAGGTAGTGGGTCCATCGTCCGTACCCTGGGGCGATCTCGAGGACGCGCGGTGCCGGAACGAGGTCGCGGATGCGCGGCAGCAGCGAGAAATACCACTGCGCCGCGGCGCTTCCCCAACTGTCTGACCACTCGTCGCCGTGCTGCGACCAGTCGTAGTCGCGTCCCCACATCGCAATGTTCTCGTCGATCGTCGCCACGCATTCGCTCCTAGGAGATGGCGCGCACCTGCTGCCACGAAATGCGCGCCGTGCGAGCAATATATCGACGCTCTGGTCGGGTTGTGCTATTGTTGTGCCATGGCTATTTCACCGCCGGAGGTCCTGATGTGCTTGACCCGTAGCTGGAAATCACGCACGGCACTGCTCTGCCTCGCCGTCGCCCCCTCGCTGCTTGCCGCACAACAAGCCGCGCCGCAACCGGCACAGCCGCGCGCCGACCTGATTCTCGTGAATGGTCGCGTGCTCACGGTCGACGCGAACGATCGCGTGGCGCAGGCCGTGGCCCTCGCGGGCAACACAATCATCGCGGTGGGAACGAACGCCGAGGTGCAGCGACTGGCCGCGCCGAACGCGCGACGCATTGATCTCGCGGGGCGCACCGTGACGCCTGGGCTAATCGACGCTCACGCGCACTTCGCGAACGCTGGCACCTCGCGACTCTTCGTCCTCGACCTCGCATATCCGACGGTGAAGAGCGTGGCCGACATTGTCGCTGCGGTGAAGGCAAAGGCCGCCACACTCCCCAAGGGCGCGTGGATCGATGGCCAAGGGTGGGACGAGGGGAAGCTCTCTGAAAAGCGGATGGTGAGCGCCAAGGATCTCGACGCCGCCGCGCCAGACAACCCAGTGTACCTGACGCAGACCACGGGCCACTACGGCGTGGCCAATAGCCTCGCGCTCAAACTCGGCAACGTCACAAAGGACACGCCGAATCCGCCGGCTGGCACGATCGATCGCAACGCCGACGGCTCCCCGACGGGGGTGCTCAAGGAAGGGGCGCAGGGACTCGTGCGTCGGCTCGTCCCCGGGCGCAATCCGGGCGACACCGAGCGCGGCATTCGCGACATCGTGAAAGCATTCAACGCCGAGGGCATGACCGGTGTAAAGGATCCGGGCGTCTCGCCGCAGGCGTGGGACACGTACAAGAAGGTGCAGGCTGACAGTGCGCTCACCGTGCGCGTCTTCGCCCTCTGGCTCGGCGGGCGCAGTGTGGAGGGCGCCAAACGGATCATCGACCAGCGCGCCGCCACGACGCGCCCGTACGAAAGCACTGGCGACGACCAACTGATCAGCGGTGGCATCAAGCTCTATATCGACGGCTCAGGTGGCGCGCGCACCGCCTGGCTCTTTGACGACTGGAACCGCGACTTCACCGGCGTGGACAAGGGGAACCACGGCTATCCGAGCTCGTCGCCGGATACGGTCCGCATGCTCATCCGCATGTTCCACGATGCGGGGATGCACGTATCGGTGCACTCGATCGGCGACCAAGGGATCGACTGGGTGATGGACAGCTACGACCAGGCAATGCGCGAGAATCCCAAGAAGGGACTGCGCCACGGAATCATCCACTCGAACATCCCCAGCGACCACGCGATCGCGCTGATGGCCAAGCTGCAGCATACGTACGACGCGGGGTATCCCGAGCCGAGCGCGACGTTTACTTGGTGGTTGGGTGATACGTACGCCGGGAATTTTGGGGCGGCGCGTTCGGCGCGACTGAACCC
>Ga0209596_1001659_pt1 | contig 18899 bp, 34 predicted proteins | sample M_130807_MF_Meta_FD_187314 | JGI IMG/M metagenome (GOLD analysis project Ga0209596, IMG submission 187314) | Freshwater microbial communities from Lake Montjoie, Canada to study carbon cycling - M_130807_MF_MetaG (SPAdes) (version 2) | ecosystem: Environmental > Aquatic > Freshwater > Lake...
AGTGAATCAGCAGCCAAACAAACCATCGCACGTGAAACTACCACCAATGTAACAACACCGTATAATCGTACTGTAACAACATTGGTACGTACCACATCAAACTGGAGTGACAGCACCACTACTACCGCAGATAGTGCAACATCAAGCACTACTACGCTGGTTAATAATGTTGCCACAACAGTGGTTGATGATAGCTTTAGTGGCCGTATTGATCAACAAGCACAAATGGCTAAACTTAATGCTGGTATTAACCAGAGTTTAAACATGACACCATTTCGCACAGATGGTGCCAAATCAGATAAATTTACTATGTATTTGAATGGTGGCACTCTTAAATCCAGTATGGGTGATGGCTACAGTGCCAAGAGCAATGTATTTTCAATCAGCGGTGATAGACAAATAACTCAAGATTGGAAAGTGGGATTGCAGTACAGTCAAGTTGGTACAGCAATGATGGGCGTTGATAGTGGTACAAAGCAAGAGAAGCAACACGTAGGTGTTTATAGTATATTTAATTTACCAAATGGTTCTATTTTAGCTACCAATTTAGGTCAGGCAAATAATAATATCAACACAGTACGTACAGTGGAACAGGTATTTAATAACTCTTACGCAACCAAAGGTACAGACACTTGGGTGAGTAATAAATTCTACACACCAGAATATAAAGACATGGTGCGTGGAATTGTAGGGTTTACCACAGGCACATCTAAAACCGATGGATATACCGAGGATGGCAGCATCCAAAGTGCTCGCACTGTAGACGCAACAAAAAGAAATATCGACTATGCTGAAGCTGGAGTTAGATTACGCAAAGATATTGGCAAGTTTGCAATATCCGGTGAACTAATAACATCTACAAACGGTTACAAAACTGTGGATGCCAGCGTAATATATAATGTGGCTAAAGGTCAAACTATCAGTGTAAGCGCAGTAAGACAAGACAAGGATCAGATAGCAACAAACGCAATATCAGTTAGAGCCAAGATAAACTTCTAACTTAAATAGGGCCTTCGGGCCCTATTTTTTTGACTACTTAATCGGATTGGTGTGATATATCCAGCCTAGGTTTTCGAGTTTGTGTATCCAAGTGAATATGGGTACAGTAAACTCCAACTCCCATAAACCATTCCATCCCAGATAATTAGCACCAGGCAACGTTGTTGGTAGCGGATGCGGTTGTTCCATCATCCATCTTGCTGGATACTTGGGATAATATACGCCAGCCCATAGCATACGATCTGCACTTATACCTTCAAATGCGATACGAGTAATTTTAACTGCTTGTATTGGATCAGAGTCCGGTTTACCCATTAATGCTACAGAAAATTTATGTGTACCCACATCTAAGTCTACTGCAAAGTTACAAGTATGTGGCTGAGTTAATCGGAATGCTTCCAATTCACCATCTAATCCCACCTCTACGTAAGGCGGTAGCAACCCATAGACCGGTTCTATGGTTATGGAAAATTCAGTGTTATAGTTTGTAGCCATATTGTATTAAAAAGTCTCTATATTCTGGATAAAAAGCCAGTGCATCAAGTTGATACACACGATCCCAGCGTAACATATCTGCCACTAAATCTGCTCTTAATTTCTCCACATCGTCAGGTTCTGGTGCATTTAACATATTAACTATTGAGTTAACCTCTCTGGTTAACTGAGTTGATAACGCACCCACATTGCGGCCAGTAGTGACACCACTGGGTTCTGTGTTATTGCTATCAATCAAGTTTAATAAGTTTTCGTATTGTGGGATAAAACTTTGACGTATTGCTAGTGGTAATACTGAAATTTGATAATGCTTTGGTTGTATTAATGGAATACCAGATATGGGCAATTGATTCTGGTATGCCCACCGTATATACTGATCATAATTGTTTACGTTTAACAACTGTGGTACTGAACGTAATATGACATGCAAGCGATCATTCTGTAAACTCTTAAGATACAAAATGTTTTTAATGACCTCATCAGTTACCTTGCCCTTGCCTTGTCGTATATAATGGTTATTGTCACAGATTGATTCGAGACTAACCTCAATGTCACAGGTTCTAAATTGTTGTAACAGTTTGATAATGTTTTCATTAATTATAGTACCGTTGGTTACAAAACTCACACTGATGTCATTGCGGTTGTTGTTCAACATATACTGAAGGAATTCTGGAAAACGTTTAGACAGTGTGGGCTCACCACCCATAAAATGTACACGGTTTAATTTTTTAATTTGAACTAAGTCTGTTAAAAACCTATTCCATGTGCGGGTATCTCTGGTCCAGTTGACATTGATTGGTTGTGTTAATAAGTCCCACTTTTTGTATTGATTTGCTATTATACTGCTGGCATTGGGGTTACACATTTTACAAGCTAGGTTACATTCATTGCCCAAGTCCACATGCCAATCAATTGGCATCTCGGCATCACCAGTGTGTTCAAATGCATTATACCCAGTGCTTTGTTCATAGCTCTTTTGGAAACTTTGCTCGGTAAATATTACACTTTTAAAATTCTCTTTGATACGTCTACTTTCATATCCATGCTTTTCTTCATGATAACATCCACGACATTCTGGAATAGGTTGATCTGATCGTATCTTGGCTCTGACTTGTTTCATGGTGTCAGAGTTATACCATTCAGCAATACCCATATTCTTTATATTAAATTGCGCCGATTGACTGTGGGCATAGGGTTTGCCCTTTTCACTACAGCATACACCATAACTGCCGTCCCAGTAGATATGGGTATTGGTCCAGGGCACATTGCAAAATATCTTTTGATTGGGCATACATTACTTATCAGCTCAATATTTCCATGAATAAATATATGATATCAAGTTACTAGCATTGTTGTTTGATCTATGCTATAATAACTTTCATGAGGTCAACTATGGATATCACAATGCTGAGAAAATTTGCGCTGTCAATATGGGCAGTATTATGTTTGATGATGTTGTTGGTTGTATTTCGTTTTGCTGATCCATACCCTGTGGAGTTGGCCAGAGTCAAAAGTTTTGACTATATGCAAAGTATCGAATCTATTCGACCCAACAGCGATATTGTATTAGTGGATATTGGAGAGAAAAGTATTGCCAAATATGGGCAATGGCCTTGGCCTAGGAATGTCATTGCTGACATCGTAAATCGTTTGACTGCTCGTGGTGCCAAAGCAATTGTAATGCCGATTATATTCAGTGAACCAGATCGTTTTGGTAAAGATGATGAACTGGTCAAAGCATTGAGTAAAAGCAATGTAATTATTGCACAAACAGCCACATCACAAAATAGTCAACCCAGCGCAGTAACACGTGGCATTGCCACAGTGGGTACAGATCCAAAACCCTGGTTGTTTGCCTGGGGTGGTGCTATTTCTCCACTAGAACGTTTCGCCAAGGCATCTGCTGGTGTTGGTATGGTTGCTACTGCTCCTGAAATTGACGGTGTTGCCCGTAAAATACCACATGTGGTTTATATTGGTGGTAACTTATATCCCAGTTTAAGTTTGGAAACGCTCAGAGTATTGGGAAACCAATCCAGTTATCAAATGAAGTCCGGTGTTAATGGAGTGGAAGCGGTACGTATACCTGGCTTTGCCACAGTGACCACAGACCGCAATGCCCGAACGTTTGTAAAGTTCAATCATGATTTTCATAGAATAGAAGCAACAGATAACTTTAATGCAGTTGCCGGCAAAGTAGCAATTATTGGTATCACTGCCGAGGGATTGGCCGGACAATACACTACACCAGTTGGTATCAGTGCCAGTCACGATTTACAAGCTCATGCATTAACTACTATGATATCTGGTACCAACTTGATTAGACCAGACTTTGCAGATGTGATTGAGATTTTGTTCTTTGTAGTATTAGCTGGTGCAATGTTGTATCTGGTTCCCAGAACCGGATTGGCATTAACTATACCAGTTTTCGTAGGATATTGTGCTGTGGCATTGGTATCCAGTTTTGTTTGCTTTCATTATTACAATTACCTATTGGATGCAACGTTTGCAGTAGTGGCTGGTGCGCTGGTATATGGTTATTTGTTGTTTAATAAATTCGCTAAAGAACTCACCCAGAAACTGCAAATAAAGAAGCAATTCGGCAGTTATCTGAGCCCAGACATGGTGGAAAGGCTACAGAAAAATCCGGACCTACTAAAGCTGGGTGGAGACAGTCGCGAGCTGAGTATTATGTTCACTGACGTTCGTGGCTTTACCAGTATCAGTGAACATTATGGTGCTGATGTACAGGGATTGACTAAAATTATGAACCGTTATATGACAGCAATGACAGCCAAGATTATTGACAATAATGGTACATTGGACAAGTATATAGGTGATGCACAGATGGCATTCTGGAACGCTCCACTGGACGATCCTGATCATGCCAAGAACGCGGTACGTACCGCATTACAAATGATGGGGAGTCTAAATGCATTCAATGAAGAAATTGCACAAGAGGGTGTACCAGCTTTTGGCATGGGTCTTGGTATTAATACTGGTGTCGTTGTGGTTGGGAATATGGGCAGTGATCAGCGTTTTGATTATACTTGTCTGGGCGACTCGGTCAATCTGGCCAGCCGCTTGGAAGGACAAAGCAAACCCTACGGAGTCAAAATCGTTTTGGGCTCGCAAACGGCGGAACAAATCAAAGACGAATACTTTGTATTAGAACTGGATTGTATCGCAGTAAAGGGTAAAAAACTTGGTGTCAATGTGTTTACAGTATTGCCCACAACAGATGCTGGTGCCACTGCTGAATGGTTAATGGCACGTGAACAACATGAAGCCATGATGGTGGCATATCGAGCGCAAGACTGGACCGCCGCAACTAAACTGTCACGGGCACTCAAGGGTGAATTTGATGGGCAAATGGACCATTATTACGATATGATGATTGATCGTGTTAAAGATCTACGCAATGTTGACTTGCCCAAAGACTGGGATGGTGTGTTTATTAGTACCAGCAAGTAATTATACCGTGGGGACTTCATGATACCAATCTGGCTTTTCAGTTGGCAAGGCCTGCATTGGTGGTGGGGGTGTATCTGGTCCGGTTGGTACTGTAGTTACTTCAGCATATTGCAACGTCATAGTATCTGCATGAAATGGTAACGGTGCTGTGGGTAATGGTGTTTGTTCAGTGGTCATGATAAAATTCCTTGTTATACTATTATTTAACCTTCACCGGCTTTGGCTGTGTTTTTGTCTTCATTGTCTATAGCACTTTTAAACTTCTTTTCAGCCTCAACATCAACCTTGTGAGCTTCCATAACACGTTCTGATTCAATGATCTTGCCACGTAGATGTAATGTAGTATTAACTTTTTGATTTAATCGAATCAGGTCGTTATCTAACATACGTATACGGTCAATCAATGCTATCAATGTACCGCTTGCTTCGCTTAACACAGGTTTAATTTCTTTAGTGGCCCAGGTCCACACGTAGAAAATTAAGTAACCCATACCACCTGCGGCTACAATGGGAAACCCATATTTGTTGATCATGTCTACTAGTTCACTGGCCATCGTTATTTTTCCTTGTTGAAATATAACCGGCAATAACTGCCGGTTATACTTTGTTACTATGTCTTGATACCCAACTTGGCCAATCCATCTTTGGCCAACTTGATACCTTGGTCTTGTGCCTTCTTATCTACTCCAGCACTGGCTCCCTTGGGCAATACCCCTTCACATATCAATGTTGCGATAATTGGAGAAAATGCTGATCCAACTGCAACACCAACACCAGCAGGAGTTGCCCACAAAATTGGGTTACTAATGGTTGTATTGATACTGTTACACAAACAGGTCTGCATTAAATCTTTGTTAACTTGTCCTTTAACACCAGGAATAAGGAAAATTCCCTCATTGATGATATAAGCCAGTGCAGAACTAATTACCAGTGTTTCTGCCTTGGTAGCAGCCTTGGCTCCCTGTGCGGCAAACCAAGCCACCCAGGTAGCACTAGCCGCAGTGGAGTTAATCGTGCCAGGATCACCAGGTGCTGGCTTGGGTGTAAAGTATGCAACAATACCCATGGTCAATGCCATATTTAATCCAATACGACAAGCATTTGCATCCGCCCACTTGTAAGCATCTTCGGCCGCCTTTTGAACTGCTTCTGCACCATCTTTGTAAGCGGCTTCGGCAACTTTAGATCCTTCCTTCCATTCAGTACTTGCAGTATTGATACCCTGCTTGGCTGCTTCTTCGGTATTTTTTGCAATGGTATTTGAAACACTCTTGGTGACTGCGGCAGTATCTTTGGCCAGATTGGCTGAATAATTATATGCCTCTGTGGTACCTTTGGCAATATCGTTGGCTATATTGGTAGTTTCTTTAACTACTGTATCAGCAACTTTGGTGGTCTCTTTGACCACAGTATCGGCTGCTTTGGTAGTTTCTTTAACTACTGTATCGGTTGCTTTACTTACACTTTTCGTAAAACTTTTCCATGACATTTGATCTCTCCTTGTGTTATGAGTTCATCTCTATTTACCCAGTGTAGCTTCCCCAGCCTTTAAAAATTCAACCAACGGCTCGATCTTTACTAAAATCTTTCTCCCTGTCTCAGTCTCCTGTATACGCCAACAATCTCCCACTTGCCAATTTAGGGTATCAGTATTTAATTCCTGATCAGGAATCATTCGGGTGGAAGTTAAGTCCCAATTATAATCCAAATACAGCATGTTCGGCTCCTTCGTCAACAGGTGGGCAAACATCATGCCAACGCAACAGAAATTCCGTTAATAACGGCCCTGTGGGTATCCAAAACCTTGTGCGGTTTAGATGTGCCTCTATCTTTATTTTATTGTTTATTAACCAGCGTGTTACTTCTAAAAATTTAGCATTTCCGGTATATACTGCATATTGATGTATCATTAATCTCTCCTGGCGTCATTTTTCCCGTCAGCCCGGGCAATACGATCCACATCTGGTTGCAAACCCAGGGCATTACTTACTATTGTGTCAATACGTATAACATCATGGTTCATGGTCTTGACACGATTGTCCAACGCACCAATGATATTTTTAAGTCCATTAACTGAACTGGTGACACCGGCCAATATGAATTTTAATGTCAAGAAAACGAAATAGCCGCCAGCACAAGCGGCAGCAATAGGGAAGCCCAGTTCGGCTACTAGTTTGAAATAGTCACCCATTATCGGATCACCAGGGCCATGCCCACTAGTATACCTATTATTACTCCCAACAGCCCACAATGAATTAAGTCTGTTCCAGTATACAACCAACGATTGTCATACTGTTCTTGTTGCCAGCGACGTATCATGGCAACTTCTCGATTACGAAAGAAATTGTTAAACATTTTTGCTCCTAGCGTGTTATAATTGTAAATACTTAGATGCTACTAGTACTTTATAGTACTTTGTACAATTATTTATAGTTTTGGGTAAATAATAAACACAGTGGATAAAAACCTATTATGAATCAGGGATTTCAGAACTATAATAAATTAATAGCTGACTCGTTTAACGAATTACTACGACGTGACGAATTGGTAAGCAAGAAGACTGCCAATCTACTTAAAATTTTGCAGAATCGTGACATCACTACAGTATTGCATTATGGATATGGTCCCACTGCAATAGGACTGGCACAAGCAGGATTTAAAGTTACATTGACAGACCATGCTGATGTACCCGAGCAAGATCGCGAATTGTTTCAACCCATGACAGTGAACGGCAGATACGATGCGGTGGTTGCATTGGACGAATACTTTACGTTTGCCGATACTGAAGAACAACAACAAGATGTTATCCATGATGCGTTTGATATCACTCGCCGGGTGTTGATTACATCTGTGAGTGATTACAAAAACATGAGCGAGAACAACAGAGAATTTGGTGACCCACAGAGCTACAAAACTCAGAATGGACTGGTGGCTTATCTGGAAAGACATCTACATACCAGTCGCAACAGTTGGCAGACCAAGGTACATAAGATTTTGCCCAACGACGATTGTGTCACATCCCAGCTGTTTGGCCGCAGAACATTGTTTTTTAAACAATTGGCACGTATGAGTTCTGACGCTGGTGCAACCAACTTCACATTTGAAAAATCCATGATGTTCAAAGGTATGCTGAGCAAAGGCTATCAGCATATCATCACTATTACATTTTAAACTTGACATCACTGCTGACCCTGTGTTACAGTAGCGATACCTTTAACATAGGAGTTTAAAATGATTTACGAAGAAAATTTTTGTCCCCCGATGTATCGCTCTGCCGAGCAAATCAATGATGCCATGATCCGTGTGTATAATTACATGTTTTTGGCCATCATGAATTCCATGCTGATTAGTTTTGCAGTTAGTTCCAGTCCAGAATTGATGAAGTTTCTGTTCACTGGTGTAATGAAATGGATTGTGATATTTGCTCCACTGGCCGCAGTATTTGCAGTGGGTTACTTTATGGAACGTGTGGGTAAAGTGGGTGGGCAACTGCTATTACATGGGTTCGCCGCACTGATGGGTCTGAGCTTTTCAGCGATATTTGTAATTTATACTCTGGGCAGTATCGCAGGTGCCTTTATGGGTGCTGGTGTATTGTTTGGCACCATGAGTCTGTATGGTTACTTTACCAAGCGAAGTTTAGATAGTGTAGGTAAATTTATGTTTGTGGGGCTGATTGCAATTGTTATTGCCAGTATTGTCAATGTCTTTATTGGTAGCACAGTGATGCAAATGGTTATCAGTGCCTTGGCCATCATTATCTTCCTGGGGCTGACAGCATACGATACCCAAAAGATTCGCGAAGCGGTGGGTGTTGATAGTCAGACTCAGAACCTGGAAGTAATGGGTGCATTGACCCTGTATCTGGACTTTATCAACTTGTTCTTGAACTTATTGAGCTTGTTTGGTAGCAAGAAGGACTGAGCTATGCTGGAGCAAATCGGCCAGGGATGGCAGTTTATCCAGCGTGACTTCCACAGTCATCCCTGGCGGTTCGTGGCAGAAACTTGGAATTGGATCAGCTGTATCATAGCCGCAGTGATATTTGCTGTAACAGTACCCAATGTGCCGTTCTTGTGGACTTATCCCATATGGCTCAGTGGCACTATATTAAATATATTCTGTGCTCGCAGTCGTGGCAGTTTCGGCACAATGATGATGGCTATCAGTATGACAATTATTGACATATGTGGGTTGACAAGACTGTTGCTATCATGAGTAAAAACATATATACTGCATTACCATTTAACGAACATCTGGAGGTCAATCCAGTGATTGCTTTTAACTCCGGCCCCAGTGGCGATGGATCAGAAATGCTCAAGATTACACCAGCAGGATTTTGGGTACGCGGCGTCAAAGTACCACAAGGACCGGACGAAGCTCGTGTGGTATATGAAGCATTTCAACAATGGATGCTATGGGCATCACTGACTCGGGACTACAAATGAAACGTATAGGCTATGCTTGTAAATGGTTGGACCATGCTAGTGAAGTAGCTGGTATCAAGGCCAACAGCACCAGTAGAGATCTAAACGGCAGATCAACCACCATGCGTTGGTTGCGTGAACATCCGCTGGAAGCTGAACAACGGCAGTGGGACATTATGAATCACAATACTGCGGCCGCTGTTCGCATGATTGAGCGAGTGGCCACCTTGCCAGCTGAACGCAGAATGATGCGTATGGGATCGGAAATGTTACAGGGCTATACTGAAAAAGATTGGCAAGCCTGGTGGCAACAGACAGATGTGCAGAATCATTTGGAAAAAATATTTGCCCCCATTGGTGAAACTGCTCGCAGATTGGATGTCAGACTGAGTTTCCATCCCGGACAGTTTTGTGTGTTATCTTCAGAATCTGACGACATTGTAAATAGAAGTATAGCGGAGTTTGAATATCATGCTGATATGGCCAGATGGATGGGTTACGGACAAACCTTTCAGGATTTCAAGATCAATGTCCACATCTCGGGTCGGCGCGGTCCGGCCGGTATTCGCTCTGCCCTCCGACGGTTATCTCCCGAAGCCAGAAACTGCATCACAATCGAAAACGACGAAATGTCCTGGGGCATCGACGCCAGCCAGGAACTGGCCCAGGATTGTGCCCTGGTTCTGGACATACATCATCATTGGATCAGAACCGGAGAGTATATCCAACCCACCGACGATAGAGTTCAGGGCATAATTGAAAGCTGGCGTGGTGTCAGACCAGTATGCCATTACAGTGTGAGTAGAGAAGATATCCTGATTGATCATGCTCAAGATGTCTTGCCAGATCATACTCAATTATTGTCACAGGGTCACAAGAAACAAAAATTACGTGCTCATAGTGATTTCTATTGGAATCATGCTGTCAATGATTGGGCATTGACGTTCTGGGATCAGTTTGATATCATGTGCGAAAGCAAGGGTAAGAACTTGGCTAGCAAGTTATTGTATGAACATGCACACAAACTGAACTATTGTGAGTAAACTCCCAACAGACTGTAACTGCTGATACGAAATTGATCAGCCGGCACAGGGGTGGTCATACCATGCCACAGTAGCGGTTGGGTTCCGTCGGTGTCCGGCATGTTAAGCATGATGTAGCCAGTGTTGGGAACGAACTTGAAGTCACTGATGGGATATTGTTTGTTCTTGTATTGATAAAACACCGTGACTTGATCCTGATCGCTGGCTATCCAGAACAACTGCATTGCTGAAGGTAGATGTCCATCAGTGTGTATATCTATGCTGTATCCTGGTTCATCATACCACCAGACTGTACTACAGTGATCGCGCCGGAACTGAATGTTTAATTCGTTCTCAATGACCACACGCCGTTGCCGGAGACATTGTGCTATGTCTTTGAACAATGGCATGTGGTCCAGCTCTAATTGTCGTCTGGGTAAGTGCGATTGGTTGGGTATACGTTGCCAGGGGACGGTGTCCCAGGCTACTTGTAATAGATCTTGAAATAGGGTGTCAGGTAATACATCAGTGATATGGAACAGTCGGTTGGTGTCGCCGACTGGTACTATCTCCATACCGAATTAAACTACTTTTCGAGATGCGCGAGGTTTCTTTTGGGTGGCAGGTACTCGGCGAGCTTTTTTAACTTCCGCTACCACAGGTGTACCGGCAGTTTCTACAACTGCTGCCACGGGCTCGACTGGTGCAGGTACTGCTTCTACAACTGGTGCAGGTATCGCTTCTACTCTGACTGGCTCTACGGGTGCGAATCCAAACATTTTTTTCAGTGCGTTTAACATGTGAATCTCCTATAAGTACTAACATATTATTTATAGAAGTTCTGAACCAATCATAAATACATTTATATTGCAGTGCAACATAAATAGTGTTATACTAGCAACATACTACAAGGGAGTTTTCAATGAAGGATCAGCTGAAGGAATTGGTCTATACTATCGGAATAGCAATTTTGATATCAGGATTAATATCGTTGATTTTTTGGAATCGTTTGCCCATAATGGGATCGTTGGTATATTTTCACTAAAGGAGAAATAAAATGTTTAAATTTGATATTGATACAGTAGTCGCCCCAGCAGTCAAAGGTGCTAAAACGTTCAGCGGTATGATCACTGTGGAGCCAGTGCGTAAGGTCATGGACAGCATGATTGACGCCAATGCAGAGTTTACTCGATCTGTGTTTGGTGCTTGCCAATCATATGCAGAGTCTGTGGCATACCAAGCATCAAAATAAGTCAATGACTCGCAAATCCCCCAAGGTTACCTTGGGGGATTTCTTTGGTTGACATCAGGACTGAAAGATCGTATACTAGCGGCTAACTTAAACAACTGGTACGGGAAATGAAAAATTTAATAGAAATAACCCGTAGGATTGCTGAAAACTCTGCAGAGTTAAAACGGCAAACAAAAAGAAATTCTTTTGATCTCAAAAAATTCCATGGTGCTGATGCGTCAGCTGGGGAACTATCTGCGTTTGTGTTATCCTCAAAAGCATACGATATTTTAGCAGGTATACATATCGGTGCGTTGCCGTATCTTAGAGAGCAACACGGTGCCGACGGTATTATTATCAAGAACGGCAACATACAAGAGGTAGAATTTAAAACCTCGGCAAGAACATTTAATGCAGATAATTCGTTTATCACTGCCCGGGGAACAATTTATCAGACCAAGAAAGATAATAAATTACTCAAATGTGTCGGATTTAACCAATCGAGGTTACTGGAGTCAGTATTTAATGCAAAGTTTGGATCTATAAAATACCAATCTAATTTGCTGTCAAAATGCAGAGATACATACCTGCTGATATTTGACGAACATACTAATCAAATAATTGATTGCTTCATGCTTGACGGTAATACTGTAGTCAAATATTTGCGGTCAAGCAACGATATTAAGTTAGGAACCTTCATCAGCCTCGGCAGCCGTGTAGTACTCGAATCAGGACCAGTAATTGGATATGCGGCGTGGAAGAAAAAACTTGGAACTATATTGCCATTAAAAAAGGCGGTCCGTGCAATAACACAAGATTTATAATGAGTTAGTGTATCCAGAATTATACCATTACAGGAGCATATTATGCCAGGAACAATCAGAATGATCGTGGGTTTCTTGACCGCCTTGGGCGCAATGGGTACCCTGGAAGTTGACCCCACGGCCAGTGTCATGTTACAGACTCTGATCGCATTGGTGGGTTTGGCGATCGCATTTTCAGGTGTTCACGCCGTAAACCGGAGTTCATCCAATGGATAAAGAACTACGTATAGACGGACTGACTCGACAGCAAGTGGCAATGCTGGACATCATGTGGGCTCTGGATACTCCTGAACTCTACGAACACTGGAAAAACGCATTGTCTGAGTCCGATATGAATCTGGCTGATACACTGGAAATACTGCTGATAATGGAAGCTCGAGAGGATGACTTATCTCAGACGCTGACTCAAGCTCAGGATGTCATTGCAAAAATAATGAGGAAGACACAATGAGGACATTGTATCTGGATATGGATGGCGTGGTAGCAGACTTCAACGCCTATGCTATAAAAACATTGACCAGGAAGATTGATGGTGACGAACGTTGGGCACCAGGCGAGTGGCGCCGGTTGGCCGATAATCCCAGACTATATCGGGATCTGGAGCGAACACCTGAGGCAGATCAGTTGGTGGAATTTTGTCGTAGATTTTGTGAACAGCGTGGCTATGCACTATTATTCCTGACCGCGATCCCTAAAAAGAATGATGTACCCTGGGCATTCTATGATAAAGTATTATGGGCACAATTACGGTATCCTGACATTCCAGTTATGTTTGGTCCATACAGCCAGGATAAACAACATCATTGTGAGCCTGGCGATATCTTGATTGATGATCGCACAATTAATATTACTGAATGGCAAGCCAGGGGTGGGGTTGGTATATTGCACCGGGGCGACCTGACCAATACCCTACAGTTATTAGTCAATGAAATCAAGCCCCTAACGTAGGTAAAATTCTGTTTGACTTTCCGATTAGATTGCGTATAATAGCCACATACAAATTAAAGGAAACTGAATGAAAATCGCAATGACAATTTTGGCAGGTATCGTAGGTATCGCAGGTGGTATCGCAGGTATGTTGGCTCTGAGTTTTTTGATGAGTTGGCCAGTTTATATGCTTTGGAACGGTTGTTTGGTTGATGCTGTCACTGGTGTCCGAGAAGTGACCTGGTTGCAAGCCTGGGGTCTTACCGTACTTTGTTCATTTTTGTTTAACACCTCGGTAACCAAAGATTGACTTCTGGTCTGATCCTGTGTATAATACACACTTACACTAGCGAAACGAGGCGATAAATGGCCAACCCCAATATTCCGCAGATCTTAGGCGTATTTGATCAGTTGATGGAACAGCATGTTAACTGGCGGATCGTTACCAGCTATCGCAAGTATGCCACCGCACGAGACAATCTAATCGAGCAGTTTGTGGTCAAGACAAATGGCGATGTGAAGGCTGAAGTCTTTATGGATCATTTGGCTATGAAATTAGCCAAAAAGCTCTACAATTTTGATTGACCAATAAATCCATTTCACGTATAATACACACTTACACTAGCGAAACGGAGAAGCAAAATGGGCTACAAGGTGATCGCAGATAAGATGCACATGGACGAGATGCGTGACAAGTATGGTCCGCGCAAGGGTCTGGAAGGTCCGTTTAATTTCAGTGGTCGTGTGCTATACTACGACAACCTGGCGGGCGCCTACTACGATCCCCGCACAGATTTCTACGTGGATCAAGCGGAAATGGACCAGATCCACAGCCGCATAGTGGATATCCTAGCTAAATCAAGCACTTAGCACAGCGAAATTTTGGTTGACTTCTTGATCAAACAGTGTATAATAGCTACATACAGTTAGATAACAGGAGAAACAAAATGCATACATTCCGCACCCGTCAAGTGACACCGCAGGTCCCAGCATTGCCAGGCATGACCCCAATGGGTTTCCGGCACCCAGCTCGCAAGGCGGTGCAGGCCAACCCTGCCCAAGTGGATGCCATTGCGGCATTGGGCCAGGCCCTGCCCCAGCTCAGCAACAGCGACAGCCAGTTTGCCTCCAGCCTGTTACAGAATTTCAACCGGTATGGCAACCTGAGCGACAAGCAGATGCACTGGGTCAACACCTTGACTGCTCGTGCGGCGGCTCCCCGGCCGGCTCCAGTGGCATTGGTTACTGTGAACTTCCAACCCATACAGGACCTGTTTGACAAAGCCGCACAGAAGCTGAAGCGTATCAAAGTCAAACTCCAAACGGCTGATGGTCAGCCTGTTGTTATCAGCCGCGCCGGCCCCATGAGCAAGTATACAGGGCAGATCCTGATCACAGACGGCGGTCCGTTTGGCGATAACAAGTTCTTTGGCCGCATCGACGTCACGGGCGAGTTCTTTGCTACCCGTAGCACCACCCCTGCGGTGGCTGAACTGATCCAACAGTTTAGTGCTGACCCAGCTGGATCAGCGGCACGGTATGGCAAGCTGACAGGTGGTTGCAGTTTCTGCAAGCATGGCTTGACAGATGGTCGTAGCCTGGCAGTGGGTTATGGCCCGGTTTGTGCCAAGAACTTTGGCTTGGTGTGGGGTTAACGAGCAGTTGACAAAGTGGTCAAAAGGCTGTATAATCGATACATACACTAAAGAAACGCGGAGATGACCATGTCGGATGTAGAAATTCTTGTAACAGTGGCAGTGGTGGCAGTGATCTTTGCTGTCAAGGTTTGGATACTTTCTAAAATCTAAGGAGATAAAAATGAACTATACTCAAGAGCAAGTGAACAACATCGTGGCAGAAGCCAAATCCGCCGCCCGTGTGGCCGCTGAGAAGTTTTTTAAAGAACGGCTGGGTGGGCAGGATCAGTATGCCTGTGGCTTTGCCTGGGTCGAGATCCAGAAGGTCAAGGGCAATACCAAATTGGGCAAGATGCTCAAAGCGGCTGGTGTTACGCAAGACTGGAAACGCACATTCAGCATCTGGAACCCCAGCGGGTTGGGTTGCCAGAATGTGGACACCAAAGAAGCTGGTGCTGATGCCGCGGCTGAAGTGTTTGAGAAGTATGGTTTCAGTGCGTATGCTGGTAGCCGGTTAGACTAATTTTAAACAAGATCAGGAGCGATAAATGAACTGTAACCCCACACTGACTGCTGAAGAATTTAAAACCATCCACAATGCACTGTGTGAAATCCGCAGTGTTCAGGGATCACTTGCAGGTGTTGTGCGTGAGGAGATCACTACCCGTTTGGAGAAGGCTATAGCCAATATGGAACAGGGCCTGGCCAATGCATATCGGCAGGACGATGAAGTGTTTGATACTAGAAATAAACACTATAATCATGTGCAAGACGCTCAGGGGTTGGCGAGTGTTTGGAGCCTGTTTGAAGTGGCCGATTTGTATGCCCTGCATCCCCACGCTGGTGCTACCAAAATCAAATATGGTGATCAGTATACTCACATTGGTACTGACGCAGGGTTGAGCTGGATTGACCTGTGGATTGCGGCTGATGACGCGATCCGGGCCAGCGGTGATCAACATCACATCTTTATCGAAGCATTTACACCAATTGCAGAAGAACCTGGTGTGTTGCGTTTGGTTACTGGTAGTTAATTTCAACAAGGAGTAGATCATGGGAACACGTTGCCTTACTATTATACACGATGAAGCAGTGCCTCTGATCAGTATGCGTCGCCAATATGACGGCTATCTGAGGTGTCACGGTCTCGAGCTTGCCACATTTTTACTTGATATGAAAATTGTAAATGGGCTGGGACTGGAACGCAAACGAGTGGCCAACGGTGCTGGTTGTTTGGCGGCGCAGATGATTGCCCAGTTTAAAACTGCACCAGGCGACTTTTACATCGAATCTATCCCTGCTGATCCAGAGGACCTGGACCATATTGACTACGTGTATAACGTTCATGTGAACGCTGGTGAGATCACTGTGACGGTTGTGGGCAGTGAGCAGGAATTTCAGGGCACCGCCACTGAATTTTTTGATTATTGTGCGGCTGCTGGCCGGGCGGAATAATGAACCAACTAGAGTTCCACTGGATTGGATGGAATCAACAAGGTACATCTGACAAAGTGTGGGGATATTGTTCCACCGGTGACACCAGTCAATGCTATGTGTTCTGGGGACGCCGTGGTCGGGCATTGAGCTTTAAGAAATCCACCATGTGGGATGCTGATTCATTGGGCTTCAAGAAACAGGATCGAGGATATCGATCTGTCACAGAAGCTCGATTGCGTGAAGTGTGGACCACGTTTGATGATGACTTGCAATCACGTTTATGCTTTGCTATACTAGCCAATAAGGTACGATAAATGGAAATTGAACTGACGCCAGAACAAGAAGCCAGCATCATCCCTGCGGCTGTGTATTTCCTGCGAGCGTTAACGACGTCGTTGGGCTCAGAGGCAGGATTGCATGTGTGGGATCAGATCAATGCCACCATTGGCAACGATATCAAAGGCAAAGTGTTCTTTGCCATGTTGACTGGCTCGGTAGGTACAGATATTCTATTGCGAGGACACCGACAGGGTCAGACTGTTGCCAACAAGGTAGAAATTATCAAGGCGATTCGCACAGTGTCTGGCCAGGGATTATACGAGGCAAAGAAAGTCGCTGATTCATTATTCGCAGGGCAAGAGCAACGTATCCAGTCAGAGTCTTTTGAACTACGTGATCTTAATGTTAAAAAATTGTGGGCAGTGGGAATAGATGCAATTTAAATCCGTTTGATCACAGCACCCTTGACAAGGGTATCTGAAACAGTTATAGTATCACATAAAGGAAAAACGTCATGGCACAACATGGTAATTATTGGAGTTGCAGTAAGTTTGCAGACTGGCTTCGTGGAACACCCAGTCCAGGTGCGTTAACGAGCGAAGGCTGGGACGAATGGCACAACCGAGCTCATACTGCTCATCCGTTACGTTATTGGCTGGCGGATACTGCCCTGGGCGAAATTCAAGACTTTGTCACTTGGCCCAGCAGGAGTTTATATAGTGTCAAATATTACATCAACAACCGTTGGGTTAGCCGTACTCATGCTCTTACCGCTCATGCCCAGGATATTCGACCGGGTCAATGGTGCGACGTGGGCAACCGCTTTTTGCCTTGCTTGTTCAATGAGCTGGTGGATTTTGTTGAGGTAGAGTTGGCCTGGTGGCACATTGCCTGGGATGATGAAGCCCGCAAGAAATTTAAAGCACCCTGGTATGCCTCGGGATGGTGGCGCTGGCGCACATGGCGCAGTCCCGAAGCTGGACTGGCCAATCTAGAATGGCAACGTAATCTGCGTTGGAAAGAAGATGAAGTGGGTGCAGACTTTAAAGGTCTGGGCGAGCTCACCCATCAAGCAATCAAAGCACAGGAGATCCTGGACTTGTATACTTGGTGGACACAAACTTATCGTGCTCGTCCAGATGCTTATGATGCCAGTGGTTGGACTGCTTACTGCGAGGCAAGCCGTATAGCCAACGGTGGACGGTTGAGCTTTAGCAGTGACAAGACGCCCGAGCTTAAAAAGCAGAGCACCCTGGCACACAAGCTATTGCAAAAGATTGAGAAAGACTACGAGAAACAAGATGAGGCCATGATGATCCGATTGATCAAAGTCAGACATGGCTTGTGGACATAATTAATAGGAGAAACAAAATGCCAAAAGCCACAGTATCAAAGGTAAGCGATAAGTTAACCAAAGTAAACGAAAACTTCAGCGTCAATATGTATGACAATGGGTTTATGTTGGAAGTCAGCGGCAAGGATGCTGATGGAGAATACAAGACAGCCAAGATTCTGGTAACCACTGGTGAACAGTTGATTGCGCTGATAGCCGAGGTGGTTAAGATGGAACGCGATAGTTAATCATGGCTACCTGGACTGTATCTACTATAGAAAAGAAATCCTGCCTGGAGCGGGAGATCTGGACCCAAGATGGTAAAACTATCGTCCGCGTCAACGGATTCCGTTGGGGCACATTTACTGTGGAAACCACAGATGATAATCCTCCAGACGGGATCACTGAGCTCAATCAGGAAGGTATTGATATTTATAGTCACTGCGGCGATAATATCGACTCCATCAGCCTTGATAGTATGACGGATGGTTGGTTGGGCGACTATGAATTTGATGGATTCGATCAGCAACAAGAACAAGCAATTCGGCAGGCCATAGACGAGGCTGACAGCGACGGTATTGACTACGCTGAGTACCTGGAGCAAACGGGTTGGCGGCAGGAGGACACAGAGACCTGGTTGTCGGGACCGTTGGAAATCACACGTGATACTGACTAAATATCTGACACTGAGGAGTTCACTATGAGTAGCATAAGCCGTGTTCAGACATACAATGATGGTGTATATGAGATTCACCGCCAGGCCCGCCGAGCTGAAACAGCCCGGCTGGAGGATCGTTTTGCCGAGCTGCAAATT
>Ga0209596_1001662_pt1 | contig 18874 bp, 15 predicted proteins | sample M_130807_MF_Meta_FD_187314 | JGI IMG/M metagenome (GOLD analysis project Ga0209596, IMG submission 187314) | Freshwater microbial communities from Lake Montjoie, Canada to study carbon cycling - M_130807_MF_MetaG (SPAdes) (version 2) | ecosystem: Environmental > Aquatic > Freshwater > Lake...
TCCTAGCGGCACTTCAGGCTAACAGGGACTTCATGCTCAAGGCTAGGATTGACGGAAAGCAATCCAACCCAAGCCAAAGCACGTGATGCTCCCGACGCCTATTGCAAAAGCCCCTAACCGTACAATCTTACGACTACTTCTGCGTACCAAGTAACGCTGACTATGGAACCCGACTCCAATCCCACGGATAACACCGACCTCGGCCTTGAGCCCGAGGCTAATCAACTCATGGCCCAACCAAGCGAGCGTTCCGACCTCGCTGATGATGAAAAACTCTCCCAATTTTTTGGGCGAGCCCTGTTTGACGGACGACAGGAAGCGGAACCTCAGGCCGTTGAACCCGAGGAAACGGATGGAGGCAATGAGTCAGACGAACCTGCCTCCGAATCCGAACACGCAGGTGAAGAATCGCAGTCTCAAGTCGCACAGCCTAAGGGCGTCGATAAGAGAATCTCGAAACTTACAGCCCAGCGAAAGTTAGCCGAAGAGAAAGCCGCAAAACTCGAGGAAGAACTCGAAACGCTCAAGCGTAAACAGGCCAATCCGCCAGTGTCCAACACCAACAACCCGTTTGGAACACTGGATACGGAATCAAAATTAGAGGCCGAGTACGAGCGTCAAAGGGAAATCCGATTGTTTTGTGAACGCTATCCCGACGGTTATTACGAAGACGGCAAGGAGCCTATTGAGAAGGACCAAATTGCAAAGGCGAAAGTCAATGCACTCAGGGCCATCGAAGACCTCCTGCCTAAGCAGTTAGATTACGTCCAGAAGAGCAAGGCCTACAAAGCAGCCGCTCGCAAGGAGTTCCCTTGGCTTGATGACCCGACGGACACTAGGGCTATTTCCGCCAAGAACTTCATTGAGGCCGTCCCGCAAATCAGGAACTTCCCCGACCACGAAATCTACGCCGCTCATATGGCTAACGGTATGTTGTCCTATCAACAGCAGAAGAAATCTGCCAAGACTGGAATCGCCGCAACCAGAGTCCCCGTACAGCCAAACATCACCAACTCTCCGTCTCCTATGGCCCAAAGGCCTGATGTGATGAAGGGCAATGATGCCGCTAATCGCTACAGCAAGAGTTCTTCGCTCGATGACCTAGCCGACGTGTTTAAAAACAAATTCGTTTGAACCCAAAATAAATCATCATCATGGCATCACTATTTGAACGCCAGTTCCAAAACACTCGCCCCCTAACGGGTGCCCGTGTCGGTATCCGAGAAGAACTCTCGGACCTCATCACCAACGTCGACGCTAAGGAAACGCCCATCACCTCGATGGCAAAACGTGGAGCAAAACCTGGAAATACCACGTTTCGCTGGCAGGTTGACCGTCATCCTGAGCCTTCCGTTGAACTCGGTATTCTCGACGGTAAGGACGTTGACCCGTTCTCTCCTTCGACGAATCCTGACTTCAAGCAGTACACGCTCGGCTACCGCACTGAAGTGGAAAATAACATCCATCTCTTCCGCAGGTCCGTTCACGTGTCCAACCTCACTCAGGACATCCTGAACATCGCTGGCATCAAGGACGAACTGTCCCGCCAGTTGGCCAAGGCCACTATCGACCTTAAGCGTTCGATGGAAGTCACCTTCAGTTCTGACATCATGCCAGCCCTCGATGACGGCACCACGCCTTATCGTACCCGCTGTCTGACGTCTTGGATTAAGAAGGACAAGGCTATCGCCACCACCAATCAGGACAAGTATGGTACGCAGAACCAGACTATCTGGCCTATCGACCCTAACTTCGTCACCCCTGAGTCGTCTATCGTCGGTACTGGAGTCGCTGTCACCGAACTGAACGAAAACACCGTTCAGGACGTGATGACCTCGGTCTACGAACAGACTGGTCAGTTCAAGAACCACGAAGCCGTCGTCGGTACCAAGTTGAAGCGTCAGTTCACGGAACTGGTCTACACGACCCGTGCCCCTTCTGGACCTTCTTCCTCTACTGGCATCCGCTCTACCCGAGACGCCGCTTCCGACACCATCTCGGCGTCGGTCGACTACTTCGAGGGCGACTTCGGTAAGTTGGCTCTGGTTCCTTCTCAGTTCCTCCACGCTGGCGTGAACCCTTACACCATCATCGAGACTGTCGCTTCCAGCGTCTCCTCGTTCAAGTTGTACGACGGCCACACCGCTACCGAGTCCAACCGAGTCAAGGCTCTGACCTCTGACGGCAACACCTCTGGTACTATCACGGTTTCGTCCTCGAACATCGACGCCAAGAAGGCCGCTGTTCTTGCCGCCGCTGGTAACGCCCTGACTGCCGACAACCTCGTCATCACTGCCGCCTCGTCGTCAGCCGCTGATAGGGACGCCGCCGCCGCTCTGGCGAAGTACCGTGCTAACCTCCACCTCGAAAACGCTAAGTGCAAGGGCTTTATCATCCCTTGGGACATGCTCGAAGTCCGCTACGGCGGTAACATCGCTCAGGTCCGTGAACTTACCGAAAACGGTGGCGGTCCTCGTCGAATGATGGAAGCCATGGCGGCTCTGCTCGTCCATAGCCCCCTGACGTTCGGCATGTTCGATTACAAGGCGAACAACGCCTAATCGAGAGTGTCTGGACTTAGTCCAGTATCGGAATCCATTCCCGACGACCTTCTCCAGCCTATGCTGGAGGAGTTTCGCTCGGGGTGGAACCTCCGTAAAGCACAAGCGGAGGCCTCTAAGAAGGCCATGGCCGCTCTAAACCAGCAGTTACATCGCCATGTAGATGGCCTTGGACAACTTACGGCAAGAATCCCAGTAGACTCCTACCACTACTGGGGCCAGAGACTCGGATACGCCTGTTGGAAAGATGACGGTTTCGTCAACGATTTCTTCAGGGACAATCCAGAGTGCCGAGTGAACTCCAAAGCGGAGAACACAACTCTACTGGTCAATGGGACTAAAGGCCTGTTCGACCAGTTTGGTAGGTCAATTTAATGCGTACCGTCTATTTCAGCGAAGTAATGCACACCGCACTCCAACTGTGCGGCCTTGACCGTGCGTTGACTACTCCTGATAGGTTCGCAATGGTCAGGGACTTCGCCTCCATGAGGCTGAGGTCCATTTGGGAGATGAATGAATGGACTGACCTGATGGCTATCAGCAGGTGCTCCACGACGAACACCCCATCCGACAACCCATCCAACAACGGATTCCTAAATAAGGCTGGCAGGAGGCTAGTTAACCTCCCAGTTGGCGTGGGTCAGGTAATCACCATCTGGAACAGGGACCCTGTTGCCCAGAATTCGGTGCAAAAGGACTTCGATATCGTCGGCGATGACGTATTTCTGAAGAACGACACCGACTCAGACGTCTACGTCGAGTCACGTTTGGACTGCCCTAGGCTGTTTGGTGACTCTTGGAGCACCTCCGTGACCTACCGTAAGGGTTCTCAGGTCTATTATGATGCTGGTAGCGAGTCTGGTGCCCTGACGCCAGTCAATGGATACGCAACTCAGGGAGATTTTTATGAATACACTGGAGAAACTCCGTCTGGCACTGGTTCAATTCCTACGATTGGTTCTTGGGGGAGAGTCAAAATCCCAAAACTGTTCGCCAACGCCCTCATCCACGGAGTCCACGCTGACTTTCGCCGTTCTACCAACGAACTTGAAGCCGCTCAATCGGCAGAAGCGGACTGCCAAAAAGCGATTGACGCCGCCCTCGACCAAACGCTCCGCCAACAAGGCTCGACGAGGCCGATAAATTTCCGAGGATACTAACATGCATAAATTACTCCCATTCAATATCCCACGCATTGACGTTGTTGCTTTTGACAACGCAAGTTCCGCATTGGTTCTTAACCCAGCACGTAACCGAAGGGTATTTGGAATCGTTAATACCGACGTCGCAAACATTGAACTTCGTCTTCAGGATGATGGTTCTGGACTGCCGATTATCCTAAAAGCCGCCACCGCCTCTGGGGCCACTGATGGTGGTTCCATGGACCTTCAAGGCTACAACGGAGCCGTTTGGGTTAAAGGGGCTGGGTACATCTACCACTTTTCAGAATAATGGCTCTCAATAACGGAGGCGGTGGTGGAATTAACAATGGCGGAGGTGCAGTAACCTCCGAGTCAGACCCTACTGCCGTAAAGTTGGTTGGTAGCACGATGTCGGGTAAGTTAAAACTTCCCGAGGTAGGCAACCTACTTAACACCAACCTTGTCATTGACTCATACAATGACACTGGTGCTGGCACTCATTACTACCACACATTCACTCCCTTTGATGGTAAGTTCAATCTTGCACCTAATGGCGGTGGGTTGACCTTCCCAGACACAACCGTCCAGACCACAGCGGCCTTGCCTCTGACTGGCGGTACGCTGACTGGGAGCGTTACCATTGATGATGGGTCTGGCGAGACAACTACAATCAATGGGGGTAATTTTAATTTCAACGGCACTTCCGCTCAGTTCGTAAGCGAAGGCAACGACCTTGCATACATTTCTAATACTCATTCTGGCACACTCGCAGTTATCGGAGTTTACGACGACGCACAGGGAGGAACCTTTGAAGCAGTCAAAGGTTCTCAACGCACAATCTTGAACGGAAACGGCATCACCTTCCCAGACGGTTCAATCCAGACTACGGCTGGTGGCGGTGGTTCATTTACTGGTGGTGTTGTTACTTCGGCTATCGTCTTTGACGGAACCTCTGGTCAGTATATCAACAAGGGAAATTTTGATACCAGTAGAGGTGGAAACTACGGCATCAGTTTAGTATGCTCAATCGGTTATGAGTTTAACTGGCAAGCAGGATGGCTAACGACTACCGCTCAATCAAGCGTCACCCCTCGCCCACTCTACCTCGACTCGCTTGCTGGAACGACTTTAAGGGCTTGGGATAGTGCGACTAATCTTGGAACGGAAGTCTCACACACGGGCATCACCTTCCCTGATGGTACAGTCCAGACTACGGCTGGGGCTGGAACTCAAGGTCCACAGGGTGACCAAGGACCAGCAGGGAATGACGGAAGTAACGGTAATGACGGAAGTAACGGAAGTAACGGCATGGATGGCGGTTCTTTTGCAGATGTAAGTAACGACGGCATCCCCTACATCCGCTATAATCAGTCTTGGCAACCTCTCTCGTCCTACGACCAGACTGGCGGTGGCGGTGGTATTGGCGATGCTCCTTACGACAGCACCCCTTACATCCGCTACAACAACGACTGGCAACCCCTGTCGTCTTACGACCAGACTGGTGGCGGCGGTGGCATTAACGAAGCCCCCTACGACGGACAGCCGTATGTTCGTATCAACAACGATTGGCAACCCTTCTCCAACTACGACCAGACTGGCGGCGACACGGGACCGCAAGGCCCAGAAGGCCCGCAAGGCCCGCAAGGCTCAACTGGAAACGATGGCGGTTCTTTTGCAGATGTAAGTAACGACGGCGTTCCATACATCCGTTTAAATTCCTCATGGCAACCCCTGTCGTCTTACGACAATTCAGGTATTGGCGAGGCTCCTGCGGACAACACACCCTATGTCCGCATGAACAATAATTGGTATCAGACTTTTAGGGATTTTCAGAGCAACGGCTCGGGCGACCCATTTTATCCTTTTGAGGTTAAGATTACAGTCAACGGCACGGACTACTGGATGCCTGTCCGACCAGTTTAATTTATGCACAATAGGAAGCCATTAAGGGGCACCGTTCAGACAGGACCAGCCCCTCATGTCCTCCCTTGGCAAGTCGAGTGGGTTGTTGGCAATGAATTCAGGTGCCATATTGGAAGGGTTCACGATGAGGACGCAATCTACAATGACTCTGAGTTCTCCCAGAGCAGGTTTTCTGCGAATCAACAGCAAAGGATTAGCATTTCACCACATAGAATGACAAGTGCTACGCTCAATAGGAACATCACTTCCATGGAGAAAAGCGTACACTCCGTTCCAGTAAAAACTGGCTCATCGCTGATTTACGTAAAAACGAGCAGGGGTAGGATTACGACCCCATCGACGTCAGTAGATGAGACGCTCGGGTATGCAACTTGGAGTGAGTCGATTGTGAGGAGTTCGTCTCACGATACTTACTTTGTTCTCCATAAAGTAAGAGATGACACCGACTCCTATGACCAATGGTGCCTATCGGTTATCAATGACTCTGACGTAGTAAAATCTGACATTAAAATTGCCTGTTTCAAATACGCTAGAGGTGGCTCTGCGAGCAGGGCTAATCTGATTCAACTTTGGAAAAGCGATGTGGTAATTACGCAAATGCCTACAATAGAGGAATGCAGTTTCCCTTTTAAGGTTACATTGGACACTTTAACTGGCGACTACAGCGTGGCTAGGGGCTCGGTTAATAATGTTTACACAACTGTATTTACTGGCACGGCCACATCTGAAACTTACATTATCGTGACAGCAGAATGGTCTGGCAATTTTGTTACCACCGCAACGGTATCTGCTAGCGGAAGCCCCCCAGCACAAGGTGCAGTTAACATCATGACAATTGCAATCATAGCCGTTGAGAGAGACGAAGACGGAAACATGACTGGAGCAAGCCTTTCACAAATGGCAACCTCGTCTTTTTGGGTTGAGAGGTTTAAGTGCGGAACATCTACGGACGTTGAATACTACTGGAACTCAGTCTAATGGCTGGTGGAACTACTGGAATCGGCGGCGGCGGCGGCGGGGGTGTCGTAGACCCTCCTCCAGTCGTTGAGATTTTAAAAAATGACTGCGTCAATTGCGTAAGAAAAATTAAGATGGTTGGTATTGCCGTCAGGAATTCAAAAAGGCGTGGTGCGATACCATTTAACGGATGGGAACCCAACCAGACGGTCATGTCTCAAATGGATGAAAGTAATCGTGATTACACGAAAGGTTACTTTTCAACAGACCTGTATCAACCATCCGCAATTTCCATAGGTCAAAGGTGCAAGTGGGGTGGCTCAGAAAGCAAGTACCCAAACGCTAAAAACGTGTTCACGTGGTATGCGGGAGAGCCAAGAGCAGTAAAACATTTTGCAGGAAAGGCTGCCAGCGTTCCAGTAAGTACGCTATCAGACGTAAAATTTTACATGAGTGTGGAAACTGTTCTTAGGAACATTTACCTTCCGTATACCAGTGGAGGCACTGTTGACTTGTTTTACATCTGTGCAAGAAATCCAGAGTTAAGTCGGAATTGGCTTAAGGACCCTCCTTGGACGATTGTAAATAAGGCAATTACTCAGGTAATGTTTAAGCAGTACCGTGGCACCGATTTCAATTGGGTTCCTGCCGCTGGTGGGGTATCGGGACACTGGAAACCAGACGAAGATTACTGGGCTACTGTTACTGTAAATTTAACAAAGGCTGGCGTAGTTACGACTAATTACGAATACGATTCAAGAAAGTATGATGATAGGAGCACATACCTTGCTGAATTCTCTTCCTCTGGCTACACTGAATGGGAAGCAGGAATACTAAGGCCTTCCCCATATGTAGATGTAAACTACTATTTTAAGGAAACTGGAGAAGACATAGATTCAAATGACCTAGCAAACACGTATGTAGAAACTAACGGTGTTTACGAAATGACAATTCTATGCCGTGGCTCAGAGACATCACCGTACGCATACAAAGAACCTACTGGAGTTGGGATTAATGGATTTCATAACACTTTTGACTATTGGAAAGCGGCATGGCGTCCCGACCCAGCAACCTACATTTACCAAAACGACTCACAAAAACTAATCATGAAAGTGTATGCAGTTATTGGAGACGCATGCAACACGTGTTACTACAAGGGTCTGACATACTCATTCAGTTTAAAGTACAAAAAAGGTTCATGTACCATGAAGTCAGACAACATGTCTACCATGTCTCACTTGGAATTCAATTACGACTCTGATGAAACCATAGACTTTACGGCCCAACTTTCACCAACCAGCAAGGACAACAACAAGATTTTAATTAACACAATAAGTTGGGAAGAACTTGCACCATCTGAGTGCAGGTACATAACCGACTTTGTACTAAACTCCATAAACTAATGCCTAGAGAATTCCATCAAGACGGAGAACTTAACTTCCAAGGGTTCCAGACCTTCCCTAACAGTGCCGCCCTCGACCCCAATAAGGGTATCCTTGAGTACATCGAGAACATGCGTATCGACGAAGGCGTCCTACGCCCTAGGCAGGGTGCCAAGTTGCATGCTACCACTGGGGTAGCCTGTGAGTTCGCCTGTGCTGGGCATGGACCTAGCGATTGTATCTACCTTTGGGGCTCTGATGGTGCTGTCAGGAGGGTCGATGCCGCCACTGGGGCGGTAACTACCCTACCAGCCGCCGCTCGGGCCTACAAAAAGGTGGGTGGAAACGGCTACCAGACCGCCGCCGCTGTAGAAGCGGCTTCCGTCGGGTCTTGGGATGGCTCCTATGACTTCACCAGTGCCGAAAACGTCCTAGGTAGGATGGCTTACGCCAAAGGTGACCAGATTTGGTTCAGCCTCTATGGCGGTGTCCAGCCATTCAACCCAGACACCCTCTCCCTTGTTCAGAGTACCTATGACCCGATTCAGGCCCTGCACTACTCTGAGACTACTAGGAGGCTTGTAGCCCTAGGCAAGAGGTCCATGTACGTCGTGGAGCCAGCCATGTCGGCTATAACGGTTCAGGATGCAAAAGTAGGCCCAGACAATTTCCACAAGGTCCAACTTCTTTCGGCACATGAGGGCTGTATGGCCCCAGACTCCGTAGATGAGACGGGTGGCAAGATTTTCTTCATGGGCTACAATGGCGTTTATGCCCTTCCCATTGATTTCAAGTGGATTGAGGGGCAGGGGCCAGAAACCCTGAAACTTCATGAAATGTTCGAAGACCGTGACCCCGCTGTTTTACAAAAAGCCTCTGGTGCGGCGGCAAATGGCCGTTATCACCTGTCTTTTGCTGGTGTTGGCTCTAGCGAGAATGACAGGGTTTTGGTCATCAACCCCCTGCTTCCCAACCTTTTCGAGTCTATCGACGTCTACCCAGTGGGCTTCAAACACATGGTAGCCGCAAGGTACACAGATGGCATCCCACACGTCTACGGTGTGACCGCCGACGGTAGGGTATTCGTCACCCAGTCCGAGGCTACCGACAATGGCACCCCTGTTGTCGCTAAATTTAGGACTAGGAACTACATGTTCCAGACCCACCTAGACAAGCGTTACGATGCTGTATGCGTTCACATGGATACCAAGGGGAACACTGATACGGAAATCAGGTTCATCACCGTAAACCCAGACTCAAACAGCATCCTAGACAGGGTGACTGGCAACGTAGGCACAACGGTTCGGCGTGCTTTGGCCGCTAAAAAGTCGATGGGGGGTAAGATAGAAGTTGTTGTGAATTCTGGCCGTCCGTCATTCTATTCCGTGATGCTGGACGCCAGTGTTGCTGGTCGCTCCATCTTTAGCGTACTCTAATGGCCTTACCTGCAAAACTTTACACGGACTACTCTGGTGCTGGGTTCACGTTTAAAACACGTGACCCTGCCGCAGAGATGGAATACACGGCACAGACCCTAGCGGAGGTAATGAAGGCTGGTGGCTATTGGGCTCAGGCTGAAACTTCCGCTGGCAACGTTCTGAAAGACAGGTTCAACAGCGTACTAAGCGGAGTTGGTATTGCCGCCCGTGCTGAGTATGATGCTCTCGTTACCAAGATTAAGACCGAGGTATACGGCTCCGCCACTCCGACAAGCGACGTGGTGTACACTCAATTCCTTGCTGGCATGTCCGCCGCAATGGGTGGTGGCCATACCAGCGTCTCTATGTTTGCAAACATTGCCGTACAGCAGAGGCAATTAGAAGTCTCTTCCGCCGCCGCCCAAGCCGCTCAGTCTGTTCTAGCACATTCATTTGACTCAGTTAAGTCGATGCCACTCGTCGTTCCTATTGAGTCACAACTTATTTCCGATGCCCACGCCGCTGCGATTGAAGCCAGTTCCGCTGGCGGAATCAGGTCTCAACAAATCAGGCAATCTCAAGCGGCAGGTAACATCTTGGCTAACACACAGCCTAACGTAGGCTCTAACCCAACCCCAGTAGACGAAGTCGTAATGTTCGCTTCGCTTCACGCTCAGGGTGCCGCCGCCGCCGCAACTTAACATGCAAAACATCTCACTAGGAGACTACAAAGGAGGTCGTGATACCCTTCAGACCGCCATGGGCATGAAATACGACCCGCTTGATTCAATCATGGCTACCTCTGCCGCACTTGCGAAGGAAGGCATGAGCGGTATTTCGAGCAGGGAACTCTACAAGCAACATGATGCCGCAACCCTACACGCCGCCATGATTGCACACCAGAACTCGCTTGATACTGAAGACTACAAGGACTCGCTACTTGGACTACGTGAAGCACAGAAAAGAGACCAAACGAATTCCGATGAGTCCGAAGTCTTGTCTGGAGAAGAGGAGGCCGCATTAGAACATGCCAAACATGTGTTCTCGCTTATGTCTCCAGAAGACCAAGCCGCCAACCTTCCATGGCTTCAGCAAATGCATGCCACCATGGGCAAAGGAAGTGTAGCCAAGCGTAAAGGCCGAATGGCCTACTCTGGATTGTACAATCTCAACGACCCCCTTGCCCTTGCAGCCCTCACCGCCGCTAGAGCAAAAAGACTCCCCAACCCGAACGGGAAAGCCGCTGACGGCAAAAACAAGTACAACGACTAAACAATGAACTTAGCCTCACTATTTACTCCATCTGGCCTTCCGCCTCCAAGCGGAGTCCCAATTCCAGCAGGAACGACTGGCGGTGCTGGATTGCCCATTCCAACTGGAACTTTGCCAAATACTCCGATAGCCCCTCCAGCACAACCATCACCTACCTATGGGCCCGTGATTCCCAGTAAAGGTTTGAACGCCCCTAAATTTGGTAACCTCGGGAAAGGAACATTGTCTGCCATTCTTCCAGAAGCAATCGACCAAATCTATTCAAAATTATTCGGATGGAATGACAAAGACGAATCATTTGAACACATCAAAAGGCTTAAAAAAGAAGGTAAAATTGGAAAAGAACCTTGGCAGGTAAGCGAAGATGAGGCTAACGAATTTTTTGCAAGTGGTGGATTTGATGCTAGAAAATCTTTTATGGACGAGGCAATGAATCCACTTCTTAGTGCTGGTGCTAGTGCTCTAGGGGGTGGTGGTGCGGGACCTCTTTCCGCAATCGGAGGGGGTTTGCTCGTTCCTCCAATTGAACAATATGGAAGAAGCCATCATACTTCAAACCTTGCTGACCAATTGGGAAATTACGCAAACGCTAGGAAAAATAGGCACTCAATCATGGAAAACTGGAGCAAATACAGCCCAGAAACTAAAGACATGATTAAAACTACCCTTGGAGAAGAAATCCCTCTTTCGGAGTACTACCCTACTAACGAAAAATTGAACATCCCGCTCTCTCAGCGTATCAGAAATGGTCAACAGAAACCAATGACCGATGAGCGTAGGCAAGAACTTACATACCCAACTAAAGACACCCTATAATCATGGCACTTTTACCTCAAGAAAAGAACTGGCACGACAAGTACAAGGCAATCCTTGCTGGAAATGGAAACATTGGGGAGGTATATGACCACCTTAGAAAGATGCCCAAAGTAGGAAGTGCTGAATTTGGAGGTATCAGCAACAAGGCTATTTCTTCCTATTTTGATACTCACCTTTCTGGCCTTTACGCAGACCCAGAAAGAAAAAAAGATGCACAGGGGAAATTCTTTTCCATGATGCGAGCAATGGGCGGACTTCAAAACGACCCTTCACGTAATGATGTTGAAGGAAAATTTAAACTCCCAGAAGCGGACGCTCTTGTTAAGGGACGTAAGGATTCAGTAAAGGCTGGCCTCATGAAGGCTACCTCTGCCGATGGCCATGCTGGTGCCCTCCCTGAACCGCCTCGGTTCAGCATTGAAGACGCCGTTCGTGGCCAAAGGCAACCGTCTATCGGAGAACAGCAAGCCGAAGACATCAGGAAAAGCGGACGCATGACCGCCGCAGACCAGTCCGCACAAGACCTTGATTTTGGAAACCAAATGTACAATAAGGCTAATCCAAACGCACCTGTTGGTAGTCTTGCGGCTAGGGAGGCCGCACTTGCTAGGATTAGGCCAAATGTACTTCAGGCCAGCGGATTGTATGAATACAATACCAAGAATGGCGGAACGAACCTTGCCAGCACAAGCCCAGATGCGATGACTCCGTATTCTGGTCAAACCAATCGTGAAGTTGCATACCAGAAACAATTTGGGCTCGGCGGAAACTGGGTTGGAGATAACCCGCTAACTGGTGAAGTTAAAATTGCTGGTAAATCTTACAGTTCTCAAGGTGCATACGAAGCCTCACAGGATACTAAAGGCATTAAAGCATCCGAAGATGAAGCCAACGACTTTGCGAATAATGCAATTGCTGACGGACTTAGGTTAGGAAAATTGCGTGAGGAGCAGGCGGCGGGATTTGCGGCGGCGAAAGCGGGAGATTTAGCAACAGATGCCGCAAAAAAGAATAAGCACCTAGATTCATACCTTGCCGCACAATTAAAGGCACAACAGGCTGGTGATAGAACCCTAGATTACGTAGGCTCTGCTAAGTACGCAGACCCTAATTTTGTTCATTGGACCAAATCCAACAGGCACCTCTCAAGCGTCGGTCCAGAAGTAATGGAAGACCAGACAACTACGGGTGGTATCGGAGGCCAATGGGGTCAGGATAAAAGCCCACTTGAAATGAACGGAATGCTTTCACTTTCTCAAACCAGCGATTTAATCAGGCAAAGAATGGCAAACCCAAAATACGGAAAAACCATTGATTTCCCAGTTCAACCATACAGGGTGAAGAAATGGGACCAAGAGACTGGCGGCTATAATAATGGTCGCTGGTTCTCCGCTGGAGACTAATTTACAACTATGGGACTTATCATCAAAGGACTGCTAGGTGCACGAAGGCTTCTCGGAGGTCGTGCACTTTCAAGGGGGCTTGGGGAAGCCATCAGGGATTCTAGGCTAAACGCTGGCTCTTATGCAGAAGATTTGCTTCGTGGGCTTGGGGTCAGGACTAGGTCTTCATCGGTTATTGGACAGCGAGAACTGCTTAAAGACGTTGAAGGACTGCTTCCTAATACGACGATTCCAAAAGGAACAATGATGGATGTTTATGGCGAAAAAACGCTGAATACTGCTGGATGGACGGCACAACTTGCTGGCCTTGGTATTGCTGGAACGCTTGGATACAAAATGTTTGGCCATCATGGAGATGAGCCAGCCTTGGATGCCAATGGAGTTAAGAACCCAGCACATGACGAGGAAGTCGCAAAAATTAGGAGCAAATATCAGGCCGATAAAATGGCTGGAAGTAAGGTTTTCAGCCAGCCAATCCTAGAGCATGCATCCAAAGATTCTCAGTGGGTCAAGACCGCCGTGGACATGATGGGCGTCGAAAGGTACAAAGAACTAAGGAAGGCCGCTATCGCAAACCCAGCATATGCAGAAAGGCTTCATCATGAACTCGTATCTAACCTTGCCAGAACTGGAGACGAGGAAGCCATGAAACAGGCTGGCAGTGATTCTTACGTACTTCCAGGAATTGCCAAGGTTGGTGATAGAAAAAAAGTCATCGTAATGAATCCAGTTCAAGGCAAAGACAAAAAAACTAAGTACACGGTTCTTCCATACGACTACCAAGAGGAAGAGGAACAGCAGTAATGGATTCTGGATACTCAGACGAATTTAGCGTAAGCCCTTCTGATGTACGCAGTCAGGGCGGAGGGGATTGGTACTACCCAGCGGCTGGACAGCAACACGCTAACGCTGGAATGAGCCCATTCAGAGACGTTGAGCCATACTTCCAAAGGCGTGATGGGCGTGGCCCCACTGTGGCACAATCTAGCATGGGACAATCGGCGTCCTTGTACCGTAGCGACGCAGATTTCTACGCCAACGAGATGGGTGACATTGGCGGAGCCGCCGCCCTGACTCAGTCTAAAGAGGGAAAATCTGTTTTTAAGATGTTTGAGGCTCATGACTTTGACATGGGTGAAGATGGAGGTCAGATGCAGATGCAAGTTGTCCCTAGGGGTGAGAAAATGATTCCAACTAGGGATGGCAACAAAAGGATACCAGTATGGATGTTGGCCGCCAACAGAACGATTAACGGAAGGAGGGCTCCCGTGATGTCTGTTCCATTCAAGGGAGGCGACGAAGAGGCTGGGAAGTACAGGGAACTCATTGGCTCATCTAAGGGGCTCCTGACTAACCTATCCCAACTTGAAAAACTTTACGCAAAGCATTCCGTACTTTCTGGAATCCTTCCTACTCAAGACGCCGCAGAAGCCAAAGCACTTGAAGGAAGAATCATGCTGGATTACTCCCGTGTGATGACTGGTGCTAAGGGCATGGGTGCTGGCGTCTCTGACCATGACATGGAAATCATGGAGTCGATGACGCCGCACAGGGCGTCAAGGGTGTTTAGTAGGCTTGGGGGCAATGAAATGGCCCTCCTTAAACGTACCCGCCAGCAGGTTCTCGACAAACTTAGGGCCGCTGGACAGGCAAACGGCATTGACCTGATTTCGTTGAATGGTGGTGTGCAAAAATCCTTGGCTAGCAGGTCGTTAGACGCTAAATCCAAGGAAATCGAATGAGCGACGACTTTAACCCGCAGGATTATAGTGGTGTAGGTAGGTACGCAGAAATGATGCGTATCCAAGGTAGGCCCATTCAGGACTACATCCAGTCCAACACTCAGGACAATTCCCTTCCGTCCGCTGGAGATGACAAGAATGACATCCTAGACTATTACGAGCAGAACAAGAACAGGATGCTGGACATTGATGCCCCTGATGCTGAAAAAAATTGGGGTGAAATTAAGTCGGGGTTTGCAGACAGGCACACCGACTACATGAAACTGTTCGGTGATACGGCTGGGGAGATTGCCTCCCTTCCTCTTCACTTAGTCGAGGGAATGGTCGAAAGCCCCAACCCTGTAGTATGGGCTGGTTCTACCATCGAGGGCACTGGAAGGGCCATCAGGGACATGTGGGGCCTAGCCGCACAGTCCGAGAACCCTACCTCTCCACTTTTCAGGTTTAAGTCTGCTATTGGTGCACTTGTAGGCGGAAAGCCAACCTCTAATTGGAGAGAGGAAGCCCAGCAGTGGAACGACGCACGTAGGTTCCTCTGGCACTCTACCAAGATTCAGAACGGTGATGAGGTCCTGCTGGACCAGATGACCAAACTAAGCGACAGCGATAGGCAGACCATTCAGTCATTTGTTAATCCCAAAATTGCCCATGCTATGGGCTACATCGGCCTTGAACTGCCAGCCCTACTTTCATCCGCCTTTACTGGTGGTGCTGGTGCGGCGGTGGCATTGGAGGCTGGCTCTAGTCTTGTCACTGCTGGAAGCAGGGCGGCACAAGCCGCCAAGGTTGGCAAAGGGCTGGCTGGACTCACTTCTAAATTTGAAAATTACTCTTCTAAACTTGCTGGAAAGATGGCCACTGGTGCCGTTGGTGCCGTTGGACGTGCAATTGAAGGCCCAGCAACCTACCTTGGGAATATGCTCGGTGGTGCTACTGAGGGTATCGCTGGAAGGATTGGTAGGTCTTCCGCAGAAGTAAGGAACGTCGTCGAGTCTGCCGCCCTAGATTTGGGCAGGGAGGTTGGAGTAGGCGAAGTTCAGGCTACTGTTGGAGTTCTTGGCTCGCTTGGACTTAGGACTTTCTCGGAAGTGGCCAAGGAAATTGGCATGCAGGGTGCACTTAGGTCTGCTGGCGTCGTTGAGGCTAGTGGCATGTCTGGCCTTACCCTTCTAGAGAAGGTAGCAACCTCTCCGCTGTCCAAGTCTGGCCAAGCGGCGGCAAAGTTCCTTTCGTATACCGTAGACCCAGTCATCCAGATGTCCACCTCGGCACTCAAGTCGTCCTACAAGGGCGGTCTAGAGTTTGCCATACTTGGCTACCTGAACGACAGGGATAAGGGTGCCGTCAGCGGTGCCGCTATGGGCATGGTGTGGAGCGGATACAGTGGTGCTGTAAGGCATCTTTGGTCCGTTGCTAACGGAGGAATGTCACATGCCTTAATCATTAAGAATTTCGATGAGCGTAGCATGCCTCATTACGAAAAACTGAACTCAGATTTTGCTACTGCCGCTAGGACTATCATCGCAGACGCAGACGCAAAGGGTTCAAGCAAAATTTCTGCCAACGTAAGAACTGTGCTCCAAATGGCCGCAGACGTATCACGTGAAAGGCTTAAGGATGTGCTGGTCTACATGGGAGATGCCAAGGGGCTACATGACTACCTAATTAGTAAAGGAATTTATAACGTAGATGCATACGGAATAGCAAAAGGTAGCGAAAATGGCCATGCGTCATTTTCAACAGCACGTGATTCGATAAACGGAAAAGAAAAAAGCGTCATTTTCATCAACGATAAGGGGCGTGGCTACAGGTCTGCCGACGTAGCACACGAAATCATGGGCCACATGCTTAATAAGCACATGCTTATTGACGGCCACATGCCTGAGTTTTTCCATCAGTTCTTTAGCACAAAAGCCGATGGAGGTGTAATTGCAGACCAACACATGATTGATTCTGCGTCCCAGATTGCGGCAACTCAGTTCACTATTTTCAAGTTGGAAAAAATCAGCGAACAATTTCAGAAAATGACTGGAAGAAAAGCCGCTGAGGGAGACCAATCGTTTAGTGATTTCAGGAATAAGAAAGCCAAAGAGTATTATGAAATGTTTAGGACTCACTTTAAGGAGAATGTAATAGACGACATCAGGGGGCAATTCACCAGTATGAGTGATTTCCTTTCCAACGACTTTTACAAAAATGTCACTGGTTGGGTTAAGGAGGATGCAAACAAACAGCCCATCAATAGTTCACTTAAGGAACTTCACGAATTCCAAAGTGCAAATCATCAATCGGTATTCGATGCACAGTTCATGTTTGAGGAAATTGTAGCATCACGTTCTGAGCACCTGTACATGCACACAAATCTGGCTAGCATGACTACGCCAGATGCCCTAATGCCGCTCAGGATGATGCTTGAGGCTAAGCGTGACTCCATGTTTGCAAGCAACGTTACCCATATGGAACTTGCTGGAATGAGGGCAGAAAACTCTCAGTTCATTGATGCGGACGGAAGGCCATCATACCAGACCATGGCTCACACCTATGATAACGGTAAGATGGTTCGCTGGCCAGAGATGGATTCGTTCATCAAGTCTTACGTAAAGAAGGCGGTTAATAGCGACGCACAGCCAGTCAGTAGGCTATCTCCAGAGCGTCAGGCTGTTGAAGCCAAGAGGTTTGGTAAGGAGTTCCTGTTTAATGCGGCCCGTGGCGGCATGACCATGAAGGGCTCCAAGGAAGTCAACGAGATGCTCGCTGAACGAGCCCAGAGGGGCTTTGAGGTTCTCATGGCCCTTGATGAATCCATCAGGCCAGAGGTAATCCAAGACCAGCATGGCAATGGTAGGGTTGATATGACTAGGCTCAACCCAAAGGCATGGGATGCCTTGGTCAAGTCTGGTGCCATGGATGACGTCACTGCCACCTACGGTAAGGCAATTGCCGACGTCATGCGTCAACATGAGATGAGCGGGTTCTCTACCCCCAACATCATGACTGGCGTGTACTGGGGTGATAGCCATGAAATCATCAGGAATGGACTTCTTGAAAGGCTAAGGGGCACCGACGTTCCTATTACCCATCGTGTGTTCGTCCCGTTTGAGATGAACATGACCCAAAAGTTGACCGATGCTAATGGCCGTAGACTTAAGAACCCCAAGTTCAGCCTTAACGTTACTGCCATCGACTACCTTGCCATTCACAGGCGTAAGGTGAAGGCATGGAGCCGTGGAGACGTACAGGCTATGTTCTTTGATATAGGGCACATGAATCAGACGTTTGATGCGTACATGATTAACATGATGCAGGAGCCTTCGAGGAGGGTTCCTTCCGAACAACTTTTCTATGGAGAGTTTGGCCCTAAGGCCGCACAGGTCAGGGACATCTGCCATCAGATTTTTGGTGCGGTCAAGAGGGGTGACGAATCTTACATCAACACCCCAGTAGACGGACATCAGAACGTCCGTGGTCCCAATTTCCCAATCAATTCCTTTAAACTGGAACTGATGGTGGATGTTGCTAGGTCTCCCAGCACCCCATTCCCCTATCACCATGGACGCTCCTATGAGGGATTCAGGCGTAATCTTTCCGTCGCTGGCTTTGAGAAGGTAGGCAAGGGAGAGAGGTACATGAACTCTAACGGATATGAAATCCTTAAGAGCGGAACCAAGTACAAGGTGTTTACCCCGTTTGGCGTACTCATGGATGCCGTCGATAGCATCGCCAAGGCGGCTAAGATTGCCGACAAGGACATCAGGAAGATGGACCCAGCGGATAGGATGCCAGCACCTTCGGAAGGCTTTAACGCCAACATCAACCCGATGGCTGAGTCTGGGTATGAGTACAAGGATGCCGCAGGACTCTACAAATCAAACTTCGGTCCGAACGGCGTCATGCTTTCGGTCATGGGAATCAACGAGAAGGGCGACCCAGTCAGGTTCAAAGAAGAGATTCATGACGACTGGAACGTTGTTAAGGCCAACATCGACGGCCTAAAATGCTCGCTCAGGGACATCATGACCAGCCAGAGCGTCAGCGAACTGAACGAGTTCAACAAGAAATTTAACAGCGGACACTATGACATTGGTGCCATGGGCATCGTCCCTACGCACGAATACAAGGGGAAACCTAATGGGGTTAACTACCAGAAGAGCGGAAAGTACTTCGAGTTAGTCTGGAGCAAGGAGCAGAAGACGTTCTCGCTTAACGTAGACATGGACTACCTTAACAGTATTCCAGACAAGAATAAGCGTACCATGCT
>Ga0209596_1001663_pt1 | contig 18870 bp, 22 predicted proteins | sample M_130807_MF_Meta_FD_187314 | JGI IMG/M metagenome (GOLD analysis project Ga0209596, IMG submission 187314) | Freshwater microbial communities from Lake Montjoie, Canada to study carbon cycling - M_130807_MF_MetaG (SPAdes) (version 2) | ecosystem: Environmental > Aquatic > Freshwater > Lake...
AATAAAAAAAAACGTATAAATTATTATAAAAAAAATGCGATTATAATCAATAATATAGATGACATTAAAGATAAGAAAATAAGAGACCTTTTTAATAAAACATTTAAAAAAAATGCTAAAATATATATATATACAGATAAAAAATTATCAAGAGGAGGAGCTTTTAAAGATGATGTATCAAGAAATAATGATATTGTAGCACCTAGAAATTTTGTAGCTAAACCACATAATTTTGCGACTAGACAACCTCGCCGATCGAATAGCAGATTTGATGATTTAATTCCATACCAACTAGAAATAGATTATAATAACAAATATGATGATATAATTAGAGAGATATTAAAAATAGGTAAAACTACATTATTTGAACAAATAAATAATTTAGAATATACTATTTTTGTTGAGGAGGGTATAAGATTTGTAATAAGACCTTTTATAGATTTTGCGCCTTATAAAAAAATTTTTTTATATTTTTACATTAATACTGTTCAATTTGATAATAATGGAATCCAAAAATGGATAAAATTGCCTTTACATCTTTCGCTTTTTCTAAATGATATGATTGAAAAATTTGAAACATATCCCCCTGATTCCACAGGAATTAAGTGTTTAACTACTGGGCATATTCATATAACAAGCGATGATAAATTAAAAAATTTTAATATTTCAACTCACTTAGACAATACTAAATATGATAGAAGATCATCCACAACAGTTTCAACATCCACACATACCTATTTAATTGCTGGAAATTTAAAACAAGCTGATGAAATATTTAAAACACATAGAAAAGAAATTTTCAAGGATTGGTTTTATGATAAAACAACTGAAACTGATAATAAAGATCTAAAATCATCATTATATATTCCAAGTAATAATAAATGGGTTTTGATTAAGGAAGAAGACGTAAATGCCATCACTTTAACATCAACGCAAAAAAAACAAATATTTGAATGTTTTAATAAACTACAATACATAATTAGCAATATATTATATATATTGGATAATGGAGCATTTTCTAATAATAACCTTAGTGGTTCTTTTATTGGAATTATAAGTAAATATATAAGTAACACGGTCTCGAGAGTTACCCCACCAGATTATTTAACATATAGAGCACCAACATACCCAACAAATATTAATATTAGATATTTTGATAAAGACCTACATAAGAGGAGCGGTATAGTTTATGAAAGAGATTTAAAGGATGTAAAAGTAAATAGAGGTCAATGTCCTGGAATTGGACATAGAGATCATTCTCATTCACACCATCATCCTGCTAGCAGCAGAGGAGAACGAGAACCAACGAGAAGCAGAGGAGAAAGAGAACCAACAAGAAGCAGAGGAGAAAGAGAACCAACTAGAAGAAGAAGCAGAGAAAGAGAAGAAATTATTAGCCACGCGCATCATACTCCTGTTAGAAGAAGAAGCGAAAGAAGCAGAAGCAGAGAAAGAGAACTAACTAGCAGCAGAGGAGAAAGAGAACCAACTAGAAGAAGAAGCAGAGAAAGAGAAGAAATTATTAGCCACGCGCATCATACTCCTGTTAGAAGAAGAAGCGAAAGAAGCAGAAGCAGAGGCAGAGATTAAAATTTAAATTATTAGATATGAGCGTTTTCCTGTTAGAATAAGAAGATTATGCGGAGGAAGACGCTGATATAGATAAAACGTAAAATATTTATACCCATACTGATAGCATTTCATCTGTATTAATTGTGTTTATTTCTATAATATTATCATATTCATCCTTTGTTGGGTTTTCAAGTTTCTTATAATATACTCTCATAGCAACTGTAGGAACATGCGAATCTTGATTTTTATTTTTTGCAATCCTATAATTATTAAGAAATTCAACAACAGACATTGGAAAGTTCATCCAAACAATTGTTATATTGTATGATGCTTTTTTTGATGCATTTATCCATTTTTCTCGACTTTCTTTAGTAGGATTTGTTCCATCTATTACAATATTTCTTCCTTCTTTTAATCCAGTGTTAAACTCTTTTAGCATAACAGAATCTGATTTCATATCATCTTTATTTATGCGAAGATATCCAGAACTTGCTTCTAGATCACGTGCATAGAACGATTTACCACTAGCTGGTGAACCTACCATTATGACAATACGTTTTAATGAAGAAGAAGGTAATTTGTACTGTGTTGAATTAGATATCCATTTTGATAAAGGATGTTCTCTATTTTCAATCGTAATAAACTCTTTATTAGGAACACCAGAAAAGAATAATTCAGTATGCATAAACTTAATGTTAATGTTTCTTGAAAAATATAAATCTGCTATTGAATCGCCTATAAATATACTTGAAGGGTAATCAATATTGTTTGTGTCTTTGAATATATATTCAATTAATACTTCCCATAGTCCAAGCTGTGGCTTTCTATAATACAAATCACTATGTCCAGAAATAAAGACAAATGGAATTTCTAGATCATCATATATCATTTTAGATTTAATTTTAACTTCATCCCTTGTCATTTTCTTTTGATTAGATACAATTACAATTTCATATCCCATATCATAATACATATTTTTTAACTTTGGAACAATTGTTTCATCTTTCCATTTCCAATCATCAATTGTTTTTGGGAATACATGCTTTCCTTTGGGTGTAATAAGAGTATGATCAAGATCAGCAAATATAACTTTTACACCAACACCTTTTGTAGGTCTAAAATGTTTTTGAAAAGTAACAAGTGTAAATCTATTTTCTTGTTCTAATGGAAGTTCCTTGAATAAATGAAGTTTTTCTTGATTTAAAAGCTTTTTTCCAACAACTCCATTAATATTAACGTATCGTTTTGTTAATGGATTATAAATCTTTCCAGGTTTAGCTTTAAACATATTAACTACTTTAAGAATATATAAAAACCTTTAAATATCATTTTTTCTAAGAGATAATATAAAACTATATTATATTTAAATAATATAATGTTAATAAAAAAAATAATTATTATTATTATATCATATTATATATCTAATTTTCTAATTATAGATAAGAAACATTATGATATTAATTTTTTTAATATAGAATATTTTAAAGAAGAAAAATTTAGATGTATTAGATATATTGATAATAACCATATCAAAAAAGAAAAAAAATTAATAAATTATATTAATAATTATCCATATAAAAAATGTATAAAATATAAAAATGAATATATTAATTATATAATTAATAAAAATAAAGTTATGATATATAATACATTAATATATATAATATTCTATATAAATATAATCTTTTTATGATTTGGAGATTGCTGGATGTATCCTATACAGAATACTGACATCGTGAAGACTGTCATAGAATAATAGTTGAAGATTGCTGGATGTATCCTATACAGAATACTGACATCGTGAAGACTGTCATAGAATAATAGTTGGAGATTGCTGGATGTATCCTATACAGAATACTTAATATATACTATATATATATTATATTTATATAGTTATTAATTAAAATATATACTATCAATTTTTATTATTTTAATGCTAATTTTTTAATATTATTAATAATATTACTGTAAACTATATCAATATTCATACCTTCATTAAAAATTGGTTCATTTACTATTTGAAAATATTCTTCATCGCTCATATTAACCATTCTATCAATAACAGCATTTATTGAAGATTCAGTGTCGTCTTCTAGAATAATAAAACGCTTAGTGTTAAAATGCTCTGAAATATGAGGAGAACCCCAATAAATAGGGATAATACCTGCTCTGAACCCATTTATAAGTTTCTCAGTTATATAATGTTCCTTTTTAGTATTTTCCATAGTTATAGCAAATTTTGAATTTTTATAAAAGTTATGAAGGCTATCAGAAGCAAAATGTCCTTCAAGTTTTCTGCCAATATTATTCTTATATCCTCCTCCATATAATACGTTCATTCTCTTTTCTAATGCTTCCAAGAAAAAACAACGTGCGCTATCATGATGATATCCTAGAACAGCTGAAACATTATTATTTTTAATACATTTTGTAGGTTCAAAAGTCATATAATGAGGATACATTTTCATATATACAATATAGAAAGGGAACGCGACAAAATTATCAGCAGTATGTTCAGGGCCTAAAATACAAGTGTATAATGAATACGCGCTTTTACATACCTTATGATATGATTCACCTGTAAATAAAAATGTTGCATCCCAATTCTTATAATTAACATAATAAGAATTAGTAAATGCTGATTCTACTAATATATCTGCATCATCTAAATTAGAAGTAATAATAAATTTTTCACTATATATATCAAATAATAGATTTATAAAAAAATCTACATCTATTGGGTCTGTTTTCTCAATAAATCCACTCCAAAACCCATTAAAATATACCTTTTTCATTACACCTTACTTTATTTATTATTGTAATATTTCTTATATATTTATTTAATAACTAATTTTTTAATATTATTAACAGCATTATTATAAACTATATCAATATTCATACCTTCATTAAAAATTGGTTCATTAACTATTTGAAAATATTCTTCATCACTCATATTAATCATTCTATCAATAACCGCATTTATTGAAGATTCTGTGTCGTCTTCTAGAATTAAAAAACGCTTAGTGTTAAAATGCTCTGAAATATGAGGAGAGCCCCAATAAACAGGGATAATACCTGCTCGAAATCCATTTATAAGTTTCTCTGTTATATAATGTTCAATGCTCGTATTTTCCATTGTTATGGCAAATTTTGTTTCTTTATAAAAGTTAATAAGGCTATCAGAAGCAAAATGTCCTTCAAGTCTTCCGCCGATATTATTATTATATCTTCCACCATATAATACGTTCATTCTCTTATCTAATGCGTCTACAAAGCTTCTACGTTCACATGAGCTTACATTAGATATAACAACTGACGCATTATTATTCTTAATATGTTTAGTAGGTTCAAACGTCATTGTTGGATACAATTTAAAATATATAATGTATAAAGGTAACTCTACGCAATTATTATTTGTAGGATTAAATCCAAGAATACATGTATAAGATGAAAGATATTCTGACATACAATATGCGTAATAAGATTCCCCTGTAAATAAAAAGGTATGCTTCCACTTCTTATAATTTATATATTCATTTGTAATAAATATTGATTCTATTAAAATATCTGAATCATCTAAATTATCAGAAACTATAATTTCTTCACTATATACATCAGTTAATAATGTAATGAAGAAGTCTACATGCATTGCGTTTGTTTTATCAAAAAACCCACTCCAAAAACCGTTAAAATATGCCTTCATATTATGGTATAGTACTTATTAATTCTTTATATATTGTTAATATATATTGTTTATATATATTGTTAATATATATTGTTAATATATAGTTTTAATAATTTTAATTATTCTTTTTCTCTTCTTCTCACTAATTTTATTCCATTCTTTCAAAGTAATATTTTTAAACATTAATTTAACATTTAAATTACCTCCCAATAAACCTTTGTTTTTAATAATAATTTCATTTAAACAGAACGGTTCAATATTAATATCCATATAAGTATTATCAACATATTTGAATTTTTTAACCCCTCCTATTAAGTAATCTAATATATTTATATCTATTTTTACATTCAAATCTATAATATTTTTATTTGATATTATATTGTGTGTATAATAATTATCATTATCATTATCATCACTAATGTCGTCATCATTATTATCAATAATCATATTAATTATAATTTCGTGTTCTATACTATCGTCATCAATATACTGGCGAGTTAAACACGGGTACTCATTTTTACAGCAAATATTTATATATAGAGGTTCTTTTATATTTTTAAGTAAAATGCGAAGTTTACGCTTATTTAAAGTACATAAATCATAATAGGTTATAGGCAAATTAATATTATGCTTAATTATTTTAGTTGATGGATTATAATAATTTTTATTTTTTAAACCTTTATTAAAGAAGAAACTTGCTACATCTATAAATGTGTTTTTAATAATTTCTTTATCTTTAAAAATACCATCATAAGTATTTTTCCAAAAGTTTAAATCAAAATTATTATATATCTCATAGTCATCAGAAAAATCATCAAAATCATAATCACAATTAGTATAATTTAATTTTCCATAATTATCAAAATCATCAATCGCATTTTTATAAGCTATGCTCGCTTTTTTAAAACGATCTATTTTAATATTTTTTTCACTTTCATTACTTATATTAGTTAGTTTATCTGGATGACATTCTAAAGCTATTTTTTTATATATATTTTTTATTTCATCTCGCGTATACTTATCAATATTATCTTTGTTCAAATTAAGTGCTTCTACGTACATTCATATAAATATAAAGAATACATATTCTTTATATTAATATATATTCTTAATATTATAATTATACACTTAAAAGAGTACTATAAAATAATAATACATTATACATATTATTTAAATATTTGTAAATGATTGAAACTAATTGGAATAAATTAGAAGAAGCATTCCCAAATATTATAAATGATAATAGAAGATATAAGTTAATATTAGAAAATATATTATTATCATCAAATAACAAATTATTGTATACTCCAATTGGTTTTCCTATTGATATTTTTTTAAATAGATTATTAATAATAATATTTAACATTAAGGACCCATTTAATAAAACAGAGAATATATGGGAAAAAAATATTATATATATTGAAAATCAACACTATATTGAGATAGACCTTATGAACCCTGAAAATATAAAAAATATTGAAAAGATTACATCATTTTTGCTTCATATTATAACTTCTAAAAATGTTAAAATGAAAAAACATTATATAGTGATAAAACATATAGATCTGCTCTCCTCATTATTTTGTGATTTTAGGATAATTTTAGAAAAATATTCACATAATGTAGTATTTATTTGTACAACACACTTTATAACAAAACTAGAAACACCTATAAAAAGTAGATTTAGTACATTCAGAATACCACTTTTTACATTCGATGAAATACAAAATATATTCAATAATTATTTAAAAATATCTATGAATGATTATTTACTAGAAATTAAGACGCGTGATATTATTAAAGCATTATTTATATCTGAAATTGAACGACATCCGTCATCCTTAGAAATATTAACTAAGGAGTTTGTTGAATTTAATTTCCCACCATTTGTTGATTTTATTAAAAATTATAATAAAAATAAAAATAATTTATATGATATACGAAGTTTATCTTATAAATGTTGTCAATATAATGTATCTATATTACAAATAATTCAGGATTTCATTAAATTAGTTGATTATGGAACATATTATTTAAATATACGTTATTCCCACACATATGATATTAATAATATCAATAATATCAAGAATATTGATATTATTAAAAATAATTTGAAATTTGAAATTATTAAAATAGGGTTAGATATTGATTATTTGTTATCACAAACAAATAAATGCAAGGAACCCTTGTATATTGAAAATTTGCTTTGTCAATTGTTAATTTAGTCTGGAGGTTCGTCAATCACATTCAATTTATTTTTGTTTGTACCATACATAGATATATATTTTTCATTAATTGTAATATCTTCTTTCTTAAAACTAAAATTATTATATATAATATTTGATGCTATAAACTTGTCGCAATCATATTTTTTGTCATTTATTATTGACCAATAAATTGATTTTATGTATTTTAAATATTTATCTAAGCATGTATTATATAATTGTGCACCTCCAATAATGAAAGAGTTCTCAATAATATCATTATTTTCAATATATGTAAAGGCTTCTTCAATACTTTTAAAAACAACTACATCTTTCATATCTGTAATTTCATTTTTAATTTTATCATAATCATTATATGAAATAATTATATTAATTCTATTTTGTAATGGCGCTTTTGGTAAAGAATACCATGTATTTTTTCCCATTATAATACAATTCTTTGTATTTTTATTAATACATCCGGAAGTTATATTTCTAAAATATTTCAATTCTCCAGGAATATTCCAGCATAATTTATTTTGAAATCCAATACCATAATCTAAACTAGATGCCACAATAATGCTTAGATTTTTTTTCATATTAATGTTAATTAGATATGTATTATATTTATGTATTATATTTATGTATTATATTTATGTATTATATTTATGTATTCACTTATTTTTCAACCAAAGCTACATATTTTGATATGTGTCATTCATTATATTAAAAACACGTCCCTTATATTCTTCAATTGTTTCTCCTTCATTATATTCAACCATATCACACACTTTTATATTTATGTTGTAATCTTTTACTAAGAATAATTTAAGACATGAATGAAGCATAGATTCGCCATTGTCATAATTATAATGTAATGATTCGTCTTCATATTTAACTACGATTGGCAAAATTGGGTATTTATGAACAAACGCACCATTACTTGAAAATTCAGTTATATTTCCTGGTATCGCCGAAGTATTCCCTGAACCGGGAGCAATGAATAATATTTGATCACCAGATTTACGGCTATCTATACGTTCTTTTATTTTTTTGCTCGTATGCCCTTTTTCTACAAAAATATTTCCCATTAAATCATTCATTTTATCTGTATATCCAACCATAGAATATATTATTAATGAAAGTAATAAATATGATGAACGTGGAAATGTGCTCAATAATACATATCCGTCAATAATTGTTGTATGATTAAAGGTACATATAAATTTTTTATTACTATATAAAAATTCCATATATTTAACTAAATCTTCTTTTGATATGTTAATATTAATTGAAAGTATATACATTAATATTTTAGCTCCCGATAATATTCCACATATAATATTGCTTTCATTTGTTAAAGGTTGCAGAACATATATTGAAATAATTGTTATCATTACAAATAATATAAATCTAAAAGGCATAGTAATATATGTTAAAAATGTTAATAATAAAGAAAACATAGTAATAATTTAATATATCTTAATAATATTTACACATAGATATAATCGCGCGACAATTGTTATATTATTATCTATATATTTCAAAAAATACTATAGATTAAAGCTTTCACCGCACCCACAAAATCCCTTTGCGTTTGGATTAATAAATGTAAATTCACTTGTAAGCTCATTTTCTTTCCAATCCATAACAGTTCCAACTATGGCAAAAACCGCACGTGGGTCAACATATATATTTATTTTATTAGCTATATTAATAATTTCATCTTTTGATATTGATTTTCTTCCTTCGTCATTATCTATAATGTATTTCATAATGTAATTCAACCCATTACACCCTTTTTTGTTAATACTAATTCGTATTCCCATAGGATATGGTTTATCTAATAAAGAAAACATAGTAATAATTCTTGAAGTTGCACTTGAAGATACTGATAAAATTGCCTTAGTCAGTTTGCGCTTAACTAATTGTTTTTCAATCGTAGAAAAAGACTTTTGAAAGTATTTACTATAATTCATACAAACTTTTTTTAACATATATAATATTTATTATATAATATTTATTATATTATATTGTAATATATTATAATAATGCTCTGGATATATTTATCAATTATTCATAGTATAATAGTTGCGCTTTTAATAATATATATTAAATACGATAATACACCATATATAATATTTCCTATAATCATAAATATTATAGTCGGTTTACTAAGTCTTTTATATTTTATTTTATATTACAAAGATAATTATACAAATGAGTTTGTTAAACCCAAGTATTATATATATGCGTTAGCTGTTCTATTCATAACAATTTTAGCTTATTATATTATAAAAGTTTGTCCAAATCCTGCTTATTTTAGAATTTTTGTTGCTCTTGAAATTATATTATTATTATTATTTACTATTTATTTTAAAAATGATTTCAAAATATCAACGCAAACTATTATAGGACTTGTATTAGGTTGCACGTCTATCATATTAATTTCATTAGATGAAAATAATAAATAAGGCATATATAACAGTTTATTATAATAAATAGCTATTCTCTATGACATTATTATTTTATTATTAGATAATAAATGAACTGGGTCCAATTATCCATATTCCATACTATTATAGTAACTCTTTTAATATTGTATATTAAATACGATAATACACCATATATAATATTCCCAATAATCATAAATATTATAGTAGGTGTATTAAGTATTGTATATTTTATATTATATTACAGAGAGCATTTTACAACTGAATTTGTTAAACTAAAATATTATATATATGCGCTTATTGCTTTATTTGTAAATATTTTACGATATTATATCATTAAAATATGTCCGAACCCTGCTTATTTTAAAATTTTTGTTTCATTACAAATTATATTAATATTATTATTTACTATATATTTAAAAAATAATTTCAAAATATCAACGCAAACTATTATAGGACTTGTATTAGGTTGCACATCTATCATATTAATTTCATTAGATGAAAATAATATAAAGAATTATGATATATAATAATATATGACATCATCATTGGGGTCGTGGGTATATGATAAGGAAATATTAGAAAAAATAAAAGTTGATTATAATTGCGCATCTCCATTTCCATATGTTATAATTCCTGATTTTTTTAAAGCAGATGTAGCAGAGCAAATATATAATTCTTTTCCAAAGGCAGAAGGCATAGATGCAAATCAATTTATTAAAGATGGGTGGTGTGTATATGATAACCCAATTGAAGGTAAACTTGCGATGAATAACTTTAACGCTATACATAAGGATGCTTCTATAATAACAGATGTATGGGATATTCTTGAATCATCAGAACTTATTGATATTATATGTAATATAACAGGTATAGAAAATATTGAAAAAGACCCTCATAAGCATGGCGCGGGATTACACTGTCATCCACCAAATGGAAGATTAGATATGCACCTTGATTATTCAATCAATCCTATATCTGGTAAAGAAAGAAGATTAAATTTAATAATCTATATGAATAAAGATTGGCAAGATGATTGGAATGGAAAGTTAGAATTATGGGAAGGTAACAAAGACCGTATGATAAAAGGACCAGTACAAAGTATATCGCCAAAATATAATCATGCTGTATTATTTAGAACATCAGATATAAGTTGGCACGGAATGCCAGAACCTGTAAAATGCCCTGAAGGAGAATGCCGTAAGAGTATCGCTATATACTATGTTTCTGAATGTAGAACAGATACTTCTCTTCGCACGAAGGCATTATTTCAAGCAAAACCAAATGATACAATAAGAGATAATAAATATTATTTTGAAGCATACGATAAATTATGTAATATTAGAGCGTCAAGAATATTGACAAAAAAAGATATTAAAGATTTATTACCATCTTGGAAACCTAGATGGTAATATCTATATATGGTTTTTATACATTAAAGTAGAATACTTAGGAATGTCAAAATTATAAAATTCTTTTTTTGCGTTTTTTTTGTCTTTTATCCAAATTCTTACAATATAATAAAATTTTTTAGGGCTGATAGATATGCCATTAATATTATAAATAATATTTTCATCATTATTACTAGCAAAGTTTTCACCTATAATATTAGCACATAAAGCAAATAATTTAATTTCAAGTTCATCAGACATTATTTTAAATGAAAAACAACCACCATTAATATTTAATTTATCCTCATAACGAGGCATTATATCTTGTCTCATAATAAAAAACATGCCTTTTTTAAATAATTCTTTAAATGCTTTAAAATAATTAATATAATCATCAACTGTTGATATTACTCCTAACATTTTATAACTCTTATCATCCCAATTATTATCATAGGGATCATGAAAATATAAATTCCATGAATCATTTAAAAATATCTTATCATTATTTATTTGATTACACATTTATATAAAATATATATAATATTCTTTATATAAAAAGATGATAAAAATAAATTATAAATGTATAAATTGACTTTTAAGGTTTATCATAAATATATCAGATGATATAATATCTAGTTTGAAACCATTATTTTCTAAAAATAATATGATAGGAATACTAACATCTGTGAAATTATTTTCAAATCCAATAATATCAATGAATACCTTGTCAAAATTAATTGACTTTATTACTTCAAATTCAGCACCTTCAACATCTATTGATAAATAATTTACATGCGATATCTTATTTTCATCAAATATAGTCTCTAATTTTTTAGTAATAACTTTAATAATTTGCGTTGTACAAGATTTTTCATTATTTTCATTATTTAATCTTTCTAAATGTCTCTTATCATATTTGTCTTTAATTCCTGAAAGCATCTCTGTACATCCTTCGTTCAAATAGAATTCAGTTTCCCCATTGTGATTTACAACCGCACAATTTATATTTATATCATTTGGTCTATTCTTAACTAATAAATCAAATACCTTTTTTATTGGTTCAATATTAATTCCGCGCCAGTTATTATTTTTTTCAAAATAAAGTGTGTTATTTATGTCTACTCCATCGTGTGCTCCTACATCTACATAAAAACCATTTTTATATCCTTTAAAAAAATTATTTTCTAAATATTCATCTTGCGAACATTGTGAATAAAACATAATATCAATAATTAATGTATAATTATATTCTTTATATAAAAAGATAAGATAATATATCTTATATAATGTCAATACTTATAACAGGCGGATGTGGCTTTATTGGTTCTAATTATATTAATAATTTACTAAAGTCAGAAAAATTTAATAATGAAACTTTAGATTATGTAATTAATATAGATAAATTAGATTATTGTTCTGATAAAGATAATGTTAATAGTAATGATAGTAATAAATATATATTTATAAAGGGAAGTATTTGTGACAAAGAGTTATTAAAAAGAATTTTTGATATGTATAATATAGAATATGTTGTACATTTTGCTGCCCAAACACATGTAGATAACTCTTTTGATAATTCAATCAACTATACTATTGATAATATTTTAGGAACACATCAACTTGTAGAATGTTGTAGGTTATATGGAAATATTAAAAAATTTATCCATATTTCTACAGATGAAGTATATGGCGAAATTTCAATTAATAGTGAAGATAGTACAGAAGTATCATTATTAAATCCTACAAATCCATATGCTGCTACTAAAGCAGGTGCAGAATTTATTGTACGCAGTTATTATTACTCATATAATATGCCTATTATAATTATAAGATGCAATAATGTATATGGAGCAAAACAATATCCTGAAAAAATAATACCTAAATTTATTACATTACTTAGAAAAAATAAGAAAATGACTATTCATGGTGCTGGATTAACAAGGCGAAACTTTATATATGTCGACGATGTAATTAATGCTATAAACATAATTGCTATAAATGGAGAAATTAATAACGTTTATAATATTGGGTCAATAGATGAATATAATGTTATAGAGATAGCTACTATTTTACTTAATCATATAAAAGGGGCGGAAGAAAATATTGAGGATTGGGTTGAGTATATTAAAGATAGAAATTTTAATGATTTCAGATATGCTATTAATACAACTAAATTAAATAATCTAGGATGGGATAGAACAATTAATTTTAAAGATGGAATTAAAAAAACGGTTGATTGGTATATTAATAATGAAAATGATAGTAAAAATTGATAATATATCTTAATATATATCAATTAAGATACAAAAATGCTAAAAAGTATTATTAGTAGCACTTCTACAAACGCAAATAACTATTATGAAGATGATTATGAACCTGTATATGATGAAAATGATTATACATACGAGTATTCGTACAAATACGTGTATACATACTATAACAAAAATTTATTCTAATAATATATAAAAAATGATATAAAATGATATAAATCTTTGTTAATTATTAAAGATATAATGCAAGGTATTATTAGTTTTTCTGATAGAGTTGCTTTTAATATTAAATGCAATGATCATAAAGATATTATATTAGATCAGTTAAATACACTTTATAATATTAAAATATTGCAAAGACATCACCATAACCTTGATAATAATAATGTTAATTTTATATTATCTAATCACCTAATGAATTTGCGTTCAAATGGTAATAGATATTATCTCTATTTCACACTCTATAATAATATAGAAACAATATATTATATAGATAAAAAAATTCACCCTGGATATCAAAGACCGCGAATTATTTTTGGCAGAGGATTATTTGACAAAAAACTATTTAAAAATACCTTATTTGATGGAGAAATGGTTAAATGTAAAGATAATAAATGGACATTCCTAATAAATGATATTATATGCTATGAAGGCAATTATTTAAATAAAAAAATGCTTCCTGATAGATTAAAGATTATATATAATATTCTTGAACACCAATATACTCCAGATAAAACTATTGATGTTTGTACTTACAAAGTAAAATGCTACTTTAATATGTATAAAGAATCCATTGAAAATATTATGGAATTGTCTAGTAATCTTAATTATACATGCAGAGGAATATATATATGGCCATATGATATTAAATATAAACCGAAATTATATAACTTTGACGAAAGTTCTGTTATTAATGTAGTAAGAAAAACAAAGGATATAACTGAATTTAAAAGTATGGAAATTGCGAAGGAACCTACTATTACAGATATAGCGAAGGATACTTCTATTGTAGAAATAACAAAAGAATTGAATAATGAAGAAAAAATACTATATATTGTTAAAACAAATGAGCCAGATATATATAATGTATATGATAATGAAGATGTTCTTAATAAACCTTCTATAGGGATAGCATTGGTTCAAACTTTAAGCGATAGTAAATTATTAAGAAATTCATTCCGTGATAAAAATGCAATAACTAATATTAAATTCGTATGCGTATTTGTTGACAAGTTTAAAAAATGGAGAGCATTGCGACCTGTATAATAATAACATTTTGAGTAAAGAAATATAAGTATTTGCTATTATAATAAGTTAATAGTTAATTAGATCAGACAATAATATTTAGTTCATTTTTAATATCATCATCAGATAGCTTTGTTTTTCCTTCATATTTATAAGCTAATTTTTCTTCTAATAATATTTCTGAAAAACTTTTTGCTGTATCCTTATCTTTATAAATATTTGCTAAAATTCTACCATATTTATCCTTATTACAACATTCAACCCATACTAAATAAACATCAGATTCTAATAATTTTTTTATGTCATTTTTAGTATTTACCTTAATAGTTGTTGCTAATTCAAATAATCTATCTCTTGCTTTTATTGCGGTATCTTGTAATACCTTGTCTTTACTTCTAATTTCACAAGTATCAATATCATTTAATCTTATTGTAAATTTATAGTAAGAACCAAATGTAGGTAATATTACTTTAATTGTATCACCATCATAAATATCTATTAATCTACCATAACTTTTTAATCCGTTAATAGATAATTCAGGTGTTGAACCTCCAAATAGCCTAAAATCTTCTTTACTCATTATTATTTATTAATAATAAATTACTTAAATCATTTTTTAGTTTATACACGAAAAAATAAAAAATATATATATCATATAATAGCATAATAATCATATATTCCACATCATATTATAACAATGCTAAATCGTAATATTTACTGGGATGCTTGTATATTATCTTTGTTGGACGCGGTATCTCATTGAAGTTATAGCTTCCTTGAAAAGTAAATACACAGAGATTCCATAGTGTAGCATATAATCCATTCTTATTGGTATAAATAAGACCTCCTTCACGTAGAGGGTTTCTAACACGCTCTTTGCTGTCTATGCCAAATTTTTTAATATCGTCCAACCATTTAATGAAAACAGCAGGTTCTGTCTCAATTTTCTTATATATATATCAATCTTTTTCAAACTATTATTCTTGACTGTCATATTGGTGGTTTTTCTTGTATATTCTGTTTTTTTATTTGTCTCATTTTTCTTTTCGGTCGGTGTAATATATTATATATTATAATACCATTTATTATTTAAATTTTGAATAATATTATTATTATTTCCTCTATATAAAATAATCCATAATGAACAACTGCCAGAACCACAAATAATATATTTACATTTTGACATTATGATAGTTATAGCGAGATAATATTTAGAAAATATAGGATTTTTATCTCTCATCATTAAATCCACAGTGCTATCACATTTAGAAATATGTCTGATTTCATCATTAAAATAAAATGAATTGTTAGGAAATCTTTCACTTATAAAATTTATGAATCCGGTTTCATCACTTTGAATTAAAAATAAAATATTAGGATTAATTTCTAATATTTTATTTGCATAAATTAAATATTCACTATAATCACATATTAATGTTTCCCTATTTTTATCATTTCCCCTATAAAATAATACACAAATATTGTTATAGTCTATATTATATTTTTTTTCCATATTTTGAATAATATTTAAAATATTTTTTGATGGAGAAAAATATTTTGTAATAATAGGTTTAGCACTATCAAAATCTAAAGATTGATAAACAGTAAATTGGTATTCAGATATATCATTCTCATTCCTCCTAATAGAAATTTTTTTTTTTATTATTTCATTAATATTATCATAATGTTCAAAATAATTAAATGTAATATCTTCATATAGACATTCTTTATACCAATTAAATTGCTGAGAACTATCAACCAAATCTGGAAATTTTAAATTATTATCATTAATATAATAAATAATTTCTTCAAATCTAATAGTACAGCATGAAAAAAATCCAGCATTATGATTACAAATAACACTCATACAAATATATATGAGAATATATATATATTCTTATATATATTCTCATATATATTCTTATATATATTCTTTTTTAATCATTCTTTAATTATTCTAAAGTATGTAATCATGTATTATCTTTATTACATGAAAATTTGCGTTTGAAATATTACACCTTTGGACATTTAAAATGCCGATTTTAGTCTTTATAATTCTTGTATTTTCTTACCTTATTTTTCTTAATATAATCTTTTTGTCTATTATATGTTCCATTTAATATTCTCTTATAATCTTCTGGTATAGTTTTTATAACCTCTTTAATATTATTATTTAAGTCTTCATAATATAACCCTTGCTTCTTTTGTAATTTAGATTTTAGAAGACTAAAAAACATTTCTATACTATTTGTATAATGTTGATATGGTACTAAATAAATCAACCTTCACTTTTATGTTTAGTCATTATATAAAATTATTTAAAGGTATATTGTATTATATTATAATGATAAGATAATATGACTGATATAGTTAATATTGAAATGTATAATAATTTAGTGATTGAAAATGAATTATTAAAGAAAAAAAATATAGAATTAGAAGAGAAGTTAAAAGCATATACCAATACAGAAAGGAATAAGAGGTATTATGAAAAAAATAGTGTAAAGGTTAAAGAAAAGGCAAAGAACTATATGGAGAGAATGAAAACAGATAACCCTGAAAAACTAAAAGAATGGCGACATACTGCTTATATGAACAGGAAGAATAAGTTGATGGAACAGAGTTAATTGGTTTTATATCTCTTGCATTATACCTTTACCATCATATACATATAATTCAAATAAATATCCGGCATCAATACACGATTGTTTTTTTAAAGGAATATCTTCAATATCTTTTTCATAAGTCCAAGTGCTTTTAACTTCGTATATTGTATTTATTTTTGGTATATATACATCACAATAGTATCTATGTTGTTTATTGTTTTTTTTATACCATATTACAGGTACATCTGTTCTTTTAGTTATTATATCTTCGTATGTATATCCTTCTTCAACAAGATTTTTAAGTAAGAATGGTTCATATCCTTGAACTTGTATGGTATTACCACAAGGAAAATTAAATTGTTTGAGTTTATAAGCATTTTTAGATTGTTTTTCAGAGAATTCAGCATTTTGCGATATATGTTCTACGCCATATCTTTCAACGCAAGTTTGTTTGAATTTATCTTTTACTTCTTGCGATTGCTGTGCATATTCTACGCCATATTTATTTAAACATGTTTGTTTTTTTTTATCTTTAAACTCTTGGAATTGAAAAGCAAATTCAACACCATATTTTTCAATACAAGTTTGTTTGGATTTATCCTTTACTTCTTGTGATTTAAGTGGATTTTCTACACCATAATTATTTAAACAAGTTTGTTTGGATTTATCTCTAACTTCTTGTGATTTCATAGGACATTCTACGCCATATTTTTCAATACAAGTTTGTTTGGATTTATCCTTTGCTTCTTGGTATTGTTGTGGATGTTCTACACCATATTTTTCAATACTGTTTTGTTTAATTTTTTCCTTTCTTTTATTTTTGGTACATATTTTACAAAAAGCACCAATATCATATAACAATCTAAATGTCTTACTATACTCAATACCACAATTACATATAAACTTAATCTTTGTGTCTCTATTACATTTTTCTAATTTATCAAAAATTATTATACATTTATCTCTACTACATATATTTTCGGATATTTCTTTTGTTAAACAATTTCCTCTCCTTTTATTTATGCCACATATTTTACAAAAAGCACCAATTTTATATAACAATCTAAATGTCCTACTATATTCACATCCACAATTACATATAAAATCAACCCTTGTATCTCTATTACATTTTCCTATTTTATCAAAATCTATAATACAATTGTCTCTATCACAAACCTCTTGTAATAAATCCTTATCATAACATATTTTCGTCATTATAATCTAATATTATACTATTAATAATGTTATATATCATTTTTAAGTATTCAGTATAAAACTATTTAAAGATAATGTATATACTATATATAGATAATGTAAATGTCTAAAACGAAGAGCGATAAATGTGATGACCTTGAAAAGTTTGACTATATGAAAACTATTAAAAATAACATCAATAATGTTCTTAAAGATAAAGCAGTCTTACCTATCATTAATGATTTAGTCA